>Ga0308169_10000622_pt1 | contig 48687 bp, 39 predicted proteins | sample PhyBR1_2_FD_202139 | JGI IMG/M metagenome (GOLD analysis project Ga0308169, IMG submission 202139) | Phyllosphere microbial communities from UC Gill Tract Community Farm, Albany, California, United States - DLSLSB.R1 | ecosystem: Host-associated > Plants > Phyllosphere > Unclassified | place... | reverse complement strand
CACACTATACACAGCAACAAGCTATGTACTCATTCATACAAAGTTATATACAGGCATAAAAAAAGCCCTAAACACTGATGTTTAAGGCTTTTTAATTCATATATCGTAATGTAACAACATATAAATTTAAGAATTTGGTGGGTGGCGTCTGTTTAACTCAAATATAAATATATGAAATTAATAAATTTTATTCCAAAAAGGATAGCTAATTGTACATCATATGTACAAGGCCATTCCTGCGCAAATGGAAATTGAACTGAGGACTTTTTATTCGTTTTATATGTAACAAAACATATTTTCTTTGCTTATTTTAATACAGATGACGACATTTTGTAATGAGTTCTTCCTCAACATGTTGATCCAAAAATGATAAAATTCTAGAGAAGACTGTAATGTTTCAATGACACAGTAAGGATAAGCTCTCGGAATACAATTTACAGCTTACTCCAATGTTTCTAAATTTAGATGATTCTCTATGCTTTACGAGTAGTTGCCTTTCAATTTGTATTTCTGCTTAGGACTCTTTGGTTTATCCGGAAGGGTGCGTTCAACCACACCTGCTTCTAATGCTGGAGTTAAATAATTTTTTTGGAATGTGGCTCGGTGGGACAAGTCTAATAGAGCCATCAGCTCAGTTAGGCTATATTCCTTCTGCTCCATATTCTGGATGAGACGTTTAACTTGATCGCTAACTTGTACGCTAGCTTGAGCGGTATCTTGATCGCTGGCATCAGAACTGAGTATGGCATCTAGAATCATCTGCAAAATAAACTCAATAAAAGGTGCAGAATCTGAACGATCTGTACTCGCTTGCAAAGCTATCTTGAGTTTGGCTTAGTGCGAACAAATGCACTATCGATACACTGAATTTTGCAACCCAAAGCGGTATATATTTCATGCCATTCCAGAATAACGTAAATACTAAACAAATTTCACTAAACTCTAAAGGATTAATTTTTTCATGGTTTATTGATAGAACTAACAGTAAGAACACTTATCTTGTAGATTAAGAAGCAGCTAAGGATTATCCTAATAATTGAATAATAAAATAAAATAAAATAAAATAAAATAAAATAAAATAGATCATAGATCTTCCAACCTATGATCTCTTTTATTCCATTATTTTTATATAATGAAGTAAATCTTTTAATTTTTTAGAAATTTACCTATCACATTTTGCCCCTCTATTTTCTAAGAGAGTCACACCATTTAATTTCATTCTAATACTTGCAATTTTTTCCTTCTTCGTTTGAATTAATGTTTTATTGTGATCAACATCAGCTACAACCTTTTTTAATTGTTCTAATTCGGGTGCAAAAAATTGAAGAACTTTTTCACTATCACTTAAAATATCGTAAATATCTTTAAATGAACTTTTTATTAAGTTAGTGATATCCTCTTTTACCTTCTGTAATTCTTGTTCTTTTTCATGAGCGCTATATGCTTGATATAAATCTGCCATCAATGTTACTGCAGCACCTGCTGGACCTGCCCACTTAGAAATATTACCAGCAAGTTTAGTTGCTTCCCATGGTTTAAATTTATAAACATAACCAGCTTTGCTTAGTAAATCACGTCCAGTAAAAACGGCTGTCTTAACTGTACTTACATCTATAAAAGCTACACCTTTTATAGCATCCCCAGCACTCCGTAAAGCTCTGTCACTCATGGCAGCCATAAAACTCTCTGTGGAATCAAGCTGACGGTTAATATTTTGTAAAGTACGCCCTGTAATTGCAGAGGATTGCTCAAAATAGCTGTCCACAATATGTTTGATTTTCAAACCAAGCTTATAACCAACATTATCTTGAGTATAACCAATTTCATCTTCTAAGAATGTGCGAATACCACTACCTTCCAACTCAAACGGTCTCAATTTGCCAACAAGTTGTTTTTCCATCGCATCTAATTCAGCAAAGAGTTGTTTTGCTAAATCTTTCACATCTCTTTCGCCTCTAGCAATATCAGCTTGAACCCTATGAGATTCTTCGGAATTTTGCTGCTGGTAGGATTCTAACTCCAACAACTGGAAATCAGCAGCAGTAACCTTCTCCGCAACTACAGCACGAACAACATCTATTCCAGTTTTAGCAATCAGCACTGCTGGTACATTACTTTCCAAAACTTTGTTTGTCGCTATTTTTAAATCGCCAATACGAGAACGACTTTCATAATGTTCGGGCTTATTAAACCAAAATTCAAGCCCACGTCCATTAGGATTCGAAGCCATACAAATAATATTAAGCTGTTCCAGCTCATTTGGTGTTAAATCAGCAATACGCTGTAATTTTGATCTTAGGTTTTCTTTCTTAATTGCAGACTGATTAGCAAATAATGTTTGGTCTGTCAGGTCTGTTACTTCATCCATCTTGTTAATAATAAAGATAGTAGATGAAAGTTTATTTAAATCACGCAAAACCCACTTAGCGATATCGTTATGACTTTCTTTAAGCGGATTGGTAGCATCTACTACATAAAAAATTAAGTGTGCTTCTGATATATAACGTTTGGTCAGATCTTCATACAGGATCTGTGCACCATCAATGTTTTTTTCTTTATCACCAAATAGTCCAGGAGTGTCCACAATTTCACATTGGTCAGGCAAGCCCTGTGGTTTATAGATTGCCAGTCGATCAGAGGATTCATCCATGTCTATTTTCATGTCCTCCAAAACTTTCCCCATCCACGCAGCAACTACGCTAGTCTTACCATCAGAAAATGCCCCAAGTAAAGCAATACGCAACACATCCGATTCAACAGCTTTAACGGCACTTTCAATTTTTTTAAAATCATCGTCTACATCCATACCTAAATCTTGGAGATCAACAAGAATACTTCGCAAATCTTCCAACGTGTTGATAGTTTTTTGTTTCTCAAAGCTGAATTGCTTGAATTGTTCCATAAGGCATCTCCTCTAATTTCTTGTTAATATTCATCATTAGCTGAATCTGTTGTCGAATAATAGTTAATGGTTGCTGAGCTAACTGATCATAAATATTGCTAACATAACAAAGTGCTGTTTCTTGTACACCTTGATGAATCAATGTCATCAGCCTATTTATTTCCTTATCTATTCCAGATAAAACCTCTTTACGCATTTCATCAATTTTTTCCTGAATAATTGATTGTACTTTGCGAATCCGTTTTTCTTTACTCATGAATACTTGTGCAATAGACATTACTAATCCAACAGCAGCACCTACGGCAGCACCAATTACATTTCCAACAACAGGAAATGCAGAACCGATACCAAAGCCAGCAAATGCATAAGAGCCGACTTGAAATAAAATCCCCCCCCAACCTTTCCAGCCCAATCCCATATCTAATTCAACAGAATTGTAAGCAAATTTTAGATTGTGTTTTTCAAAATCTAGATCTGTTCTCTCTTGAAATTCCACACGTTGAACATCTCGAATCAACCGTTGGATAGATTCCCCTATCTCAGCCCGTAAAGACTCTGTTTCCTTTTCAAATGTTCTTTGCAGGTTTTGCTCTAAATCATTTTTAAGCTTTTGGAACTCTTGTTCTATCTTTTTCTCGATAATATCTTTATCACCATAATGCTTTTCGACAATAGTATCGGCATAGTCAGTAATTTTTTGGAAAAATTCTTCATATAAGTTTTTACGCATCGGTTTAATTTTACGTTCAAAGGCTTTTACTGCATCTGTAATAGACTGCCTACATTTGCTAAACTCTGGCTCTAATTTTCCAACAAATATTTCATGTTTTTGTTGTGAGTCTTGCAATATTTTTACATTTTCTGATAACAACTCACGCACTTTAATCTTATTACTTTCAATAATATCTTCTTTAAAAGTTTCCAGTTTATTGTTTAATATCTGTGCAATAACTACTATTTGACTAAAATCAAACATTGCCTTATGGTTTTCAAAATACTTTAAGTAATTACGCTGTTGAATAACCAAATCTTCTTCACGAGATCGATGAATACTTGTTTGTCGACCACTCTGATTTGTAGCAAGTGATGAAAAGGCAACTAACCCTTGAATACAATGACCCGACAATAAAACATCTTGATTAAGTACTGACTTCAAAACACTCATAGTCTGTTCAAGTGATTTGTTAGTTTCGTTATTACTTAATGATATTCTGTCCTCTGGGAATTCATATGAGTCAGCATTTCCTCGTATATTTACAATTGGAAAAACCTGAGTTCCACGCCGCAAATAAGCTTGGATCTTCTCAGCTGTTGTTTTCTCTGGTTTTTTATTAGTACCGTTAACATAAAAAACTAAATGAGCCTTTGCAACAGCTTCGCGTACTAAATGTTCATATTTCTTTTCATTACCTTCAATTCCAGGCACATCCATTAATTGAAAAATTTTCTCTTTATAATTTAAGGTATAGACTGTATTACCCTTAGTAAAGTCTGCTTCACCTGTACCAATAATTAGACCATCAACACGTTTTTCATTTTTCCGTTTTTCTTCAGTATCTACAACGGAAGCTAATAACTTAGATAAATGTTCATTTAACAATAGATTTAAAGTTACTGATTTAGTAGAAATACTTTGTAGTCGCTCACGTTCAACAAGCTGTTCAGGCTCAGCGCTACCAGTGGCCCTATTAAAAAGATCATTGGTATCTAGTGTATTACTAAGCATCATAATTTTTATCCATACAAAAATGTAAGTAAACTAGCTGTAATACTGCTACCAAATAAGACACCAGAAACAGCATAAATCCATTGCCTAGTTTTTATTCTTGTGGATGATTCTTCTTGTACTATCTGTGCAATGGCAGCAGTACTTTTTTTAATATCACCAAGTTGTTCTGTATATTCCGTATAAACTTCATACAAAGCTTCTCGCACAACATTTACATTTTCCAAAAGCTCTAGTTCAAATTTAACAAGGTCATTGGCATTTCTCTTTAAAAGCTCTTGACGTGAAGATTCATTAAATAAAATACGTAGAGATTCAATAATAGTACTTTTACCGGCATTGGTTTCACCAAAAAATGCTATAGTAAATTTTTCCCACTCTGCATGTTGCTCTAATAGCTGTAACTCATCATTAAAACTACTCTGGATTTTACCCAGTTTTTCTATAATACCGCTAAGCTCTTGCTGACCATCTTTATGTTTTACATCCAGACCATTCATATCCAACAATGCAGTTTCAATACTTGCAGCTACACTTGAATAGAGTTTATTAAAATCTTGTTTAGTATTTGATTTGACATGCGCTTCTTCTACCACTTTGCTCGCTTCCATAAAGTATTTAATAAATTACATAACTCAAATCTTGAATAAGGAACTGATTTGAAAATAAGAAGGTTAGAGCTATCAGTTATACTAATCAACAAAACTTATAACCCTAGTCCTTGTATTAAATAGTACTTAATTATTTAATGTAATTGATGATTTTTTTCTAAATTTTGAAGCAATCTATTGGGAATTTCTAAATAAAATCAGTAAATAATGATTACTCTATTTTCGTGAATAGTGTAAAACTGAGTTTAAATTTAATTTAAGTGGCACCATACCAGGTTCAACTCGTTTTGAAAAATATAGATGATGACAATGCGGGTCGATATCGCCAACAAAATGTATTGATTTCGGGTACTACCACTACCCCTCCTGCCTACACCTTACTCAATGACAAAATAGCTCAGCTAATCGCTTGGTATAATAATGAGGCACATGCATTACATCCAATAGAATGTGCAGCCAAAGTTCATGCTAACTTTGTTGGTATTCATCCATTCATTGATGGCAATGGACGTACGTAACGTCTATTGATGAATCTCGAATTAATTAAAGCGGGTTATCCACCATGTGTTATCACTGTTGAAAATCGCTTGGCATACTATGAAGCTTTAGATCAATGGATGGCTTATGGAAAAACTGAAGCTTTTATTCAATTGGTTTCAGATGCTGTACTAGAGGGATTCAAACCATATCAAGTTGTATTAGATATTTAGATGAGTTTGTAGGTAGTTCTAGATGCCACAATTACATCTAGAATCATTTGCAGAATAAACTCTATAAATGGTGCAGAGTCAGAACAGTCTGTACTTGCCTGAAGGGCATCATAGTAAGCTTTTTGATTTTGATAAATCAGGCTTTCAACACAGGGTTATTTAGGAAAATTGGATTCCACCGACTCAAAATTAAAGTTTGCCATAAACACCCCATACGCCCATTACCATCAGCAAATGGGTGTATGAACTCAAATTCAAAATGAAAAATTGAACTTTTAATCAAAGGATGTTCATTACCTTCAGCTAACCAACTTAAAAGCTCACCCATTAAGCGATGTACTTGATTTGCAGGCGGTGCCATATGTACAACTCGATCACCAGACACGCACCTACACCACTATTACGATATTGACCCACTTCATCAATCAAGCCTGTCATCAAAGTTTGATGTGCTTGAAGTAGATGATCCTCTTGGTCAGGATGCCAATCGTAAATTTGCTCATATGCTTTAAGTGCATTACGAACTTCTTGTACTTCTTTAGGTGGTGCTATTACAGGTTTACCATTGAGAATCGCTGTAATCTGCTCAGTACTGAGCGTATTTCCTTCAATCGCCAATGAACCTTAAATTATCTGAATACGATTCGCTTTACGTAACTTAAGACTGTCTTCAATTTGAATTAAAGCCGTCAAACGTCCTATCGATTCACTGATCTGTGAAACCAAGTGAATAATTTTTGAAGTAATCGTCTAAGGCGGTTGATATCGCATTAGATCTCTAAATAGCGTATAAATTTTTTGTTTAATTAAACGCCAAAAAGTACAAGTTTTCAAAGTCATGAATATCGTGAGATATTATACTTTCTTACCAGATAGATTACCTTAAGAAATTGATTTAAATCATGACTATTTATTTTAGATAAATAGCCCACGTATATAAACACCTATAGAGTGTAATAAGCCCTCAATAGATAGTTAATGCAACAAAGCCCTAAATTGCTGGATAAGGATCCTTATTACCACAATCATTAAAAGGCTTCGGCTTACGTAAATATTTCAACCAATCATTAGTCAAAGTAAGAGGAATAGATTTGTCAAAATCAACTTGCTCCCCTCGATCTAACTGATCCTCAAACCTCTGTTTTTTAACTATAAATGAAGCCAATTGCTCTTGATCAAAGGTATTTTTTAAATAAGGGTAATAAATATGTAGTTCAGATTGTTGACCGTTCTCAATCAAATCTCTATGCACTTTACCAAACAATCGATCAATTCGACCAATGCGTTGCTCATTAGCACCAGGTGTCCATGCCATACCGTAATGCAAAACTTTATTGCATTGTAAATGTAGATTTACACCTTCTTGAAAAATTTGAGTCGCTGATAAAACATTAGGAAAGAATGGGCTATTAAAACCTATAATTAATCTTTTCCTATTTTGGACCTCGCCACTGGCATACCACGCTGGATTATGGAGCTGTTTGAAATCCTTCCAAGCATCATGTGGTAATTTTTCAGAAAAAGAAAAACCTGCTATTTTTGTACATAGAGCTTCAAATGTTGAAATAGCCGCTGCAAAGTATTTATAGAGCAGAGATGTCTTCAGTAATTTTTTGGTACGAACCCAAATTAAGAAATTTCGATAACTTTGCTGTACATTACGATTATTATATTTTTTAGCTAATACAAATTTAGTAAACCAGCAATAAAGCTCAACGATGACAGGACTTGCATACAAAATTCCTGTCTTAAAATATTGTGAAAAGTTTTCTTTGACAACATCAGACCAACCATTATAGGTTTCATAAAGTGCAACATCATCATTTTCTAATTGGGTATACAAATCTGCCCACAATGTTTTTAAAGGTTCTTTAAAGGGAGTTTCATGTTCAGAATGACTTTTAGGATCATGACGATAGTCTTTAATTGCTGATAAATAATCATCTTTCTTTTGAGAATCACCATAACTATAAAAACATTCATATTCTCCTGTTTTATAATCTGACGATGGCTCTAACAATATAGAAAATAAACTACTAGGTACCACTAGCCTATTTCTAAAATTACTACAATCTGTGGTTGTGGATTTATCATTTTTTTTAATAATAAATAAATCTAGAATGTGTGATTTAATTGGGCTCTCATCATCTAAAGATTCGTTTTCATTAATTTCTTCAAAGCTATCTACACTGCTATTTTTACTAGATATTTTCTTCTCGAAGAAATCCCTACTCCACTTCTTCTTTTTCCACTCTATAAATAAATAATCTTTATTTGCTGGAGCCAGGGCATCTAATATCTGCTTTGCAAATATTTCATCATACTCAGCATTAATACGCTGCGTAATCTCTCGCACAGAGGGTATTCGTCGAACAAAAATTAGATTTTTGTCATTTTTAATTTGATGGTCCTTATGAAATAAGTCCTTAGGCAAACAAGTATTTTGTATGACCCCGTATTTAGGATGTTCAGCGGCTTGATTAAATTTATCAAAAAACTCCTTTGATAATTGAGATAAGATATCAGTATCAAGTGCAGTGTAAAACGACTCTTTACTTCCATCTTCTTGATCTTTGCTATGATGACCAACGGATTCAAATCCTTCTAGATAGCCATATAAAAATGATTTCCTACCACCTTTCCCCCCATACTCATCGACCAGTGCTTTTTGATACAGCGCAAAAAACAGTTCAGAAGAAGGATTTTCTTTGAAATCAGCTTCCAGTACATGCTCATTTCGGTAATGATATTTGTTATATGCCCCATCAAGTCCTTGCAGAAAACGTAAACGTCTAACTGCATATCGCTTTAGAGAATCACTTGGAGATAGAGCCTGGGTGTCTTTGAAAAATCCTATAATATTATTAACATCATTAATACTTGAATGACTTGGGGTTGCAGTCAGCAATAGGTATTGTTTAGCTAGTCGTGTATTGCCGTTAGGCTCACCAAATAATGCTTTCGCTGCTGCAACACGTTGAGAACCACCACCAACGTTTCTAAAGTAATGTGCTTCATCAATAACGACTAAGTCAAAACCCTCTTTTAAAACTGACTTTATACGTTCATTGATCTCTTGTGCTTTTTTTTGGGCAACGGCAATGCTGTTGTCTTTTTTATCTTCAGGCACTAGACCACTTAGAGAATGAATTGTCGTTAAGCAAAATAAGGCTTGCTGATTCGTATCGTTTTGGATTTCATTGATTACTTTCAGTACACCATGGTCAGGATCAATAAAGTTTTTACAGCGTATCGGATGAATATGTTTAATTGCTTTAGCTAGATGCTCATTGGCATGCTTATTTCTTAAATTCTCAAATTCATTACACCATTGATCACATATCACAGCGTTGGGAGCAAGTACCAAAACTTTTGCATTTGGTTTGGTTTTCCATAAAAGACTCATTACACCAAGTGCTTGAATGGTTTTACCCATACCTACTTCATCTGCAAGTAAAGCAATATCATGCTTCTTTAAACGCTGAATCAGCCCATACACACCCTCGACTTGCGTAGCCTCTAAAGACTTTTGTGCATCATTTGTATAAATCCAATCCTTACGATCTAAATTGAAATGAATCAGCTCACTAATCGTTGTTAAATCATATTTATACATAGCTTTGTTTCTTCTTCACAAGTTGAAGGTAGGCCCTAAACTGTTTTTTCTGTTGTGGTGTGAGTTTTACTTTGGCTAAAATATTTGGGAGATCACAATTGAGCTGATTCCAGTCTTCTAATCTCATAGATTCTTTCTGGGTACTGAGCTTGGCATAATGTTTACTCGCCACATTTTTTAATTTATTGACCTCTTGTAAAACGAACCACTGAAAGATTTGACTTTCGAACTGCATATCAACGACTTTTTCCTTGAGTTCAAGCAGACATCCTGGATACACAAATAATTGTTTATATAAATCTATTTCATTTGGGCTATTCAAAATTTTGTTTTCAAAATTTTTAAATGCTAAAAACATTCTAAAATACGTGATCTCATTGGATTGAGGGGCTGCCACAATATCATCAAATACTTCGACATCTTGATGATCTCCCATGCTTGCCCGTAAAGACATACTGTCAGAATGCCCAACTTCTCTTTCAAACACCAAACTATCGATGAGATCTGATAAATTATCAAAGCGCTGAGCACGTCGATAATCAAAATTTATTTCAGTAAAAATATCTTTAATCATAAACTGACCATTTTTGAAGATCTGAAAAAAATGTTCTTTTAAAACAGCATCATCTTTTGTGACAGTAAATTTCGTATTTTCTAGAAAGATATTCTGTTGTTTATCACACTTAAACGTCAAATTTTGTTTTTGCTCAATCTCCGGCAACTTAATTTGAAAATTTGAGAGTTCTTCATCATCCAGCGACTCAAATTTCAGGGTATAAGTCTTTTCTTTCCAATCAAATTCTACATCCAATAGAAATGGTAATTGCTCTGTTAAATTTAATTGTTCATTTTTGAGAAGTTGATCATCGGCAAAGTGTGTAGTTTTGACGTCTATTTTAATCCCCAAAATCGATTCTTTAGGAATATGATGATATACAAAGCCTGCCTCAATATTTTTCTTTCCCTTTACACTGGCTGTACCATGATGGGTAAAATTCCAAGAGCCAATTGCAAATCTTGACGTGCGCTTGCCTATTGATTGCCAAACTTTGGCATGGGTCATTTCTAGGCGCTCATCTTGAGGTAAAGGCTTGCTGTAAAATGTGAGCTCATTATTTTGAATCATCTGCGCTATAGCATCGCTCCACTTGATTCTAAAATGATGACCATTAACTTTATCAGCGACTAATTTCACTGATTTTAAATCAGGAGAGGTCACCTTAAATAATTCGATTAAGCCTGGAACATTGTGACTGAAATAGGGTGACCAAACATTTAACGCTGTAGTATCTTCGCTCAGTATAAAACTCAAAAAATTCTTATCTAAAAAAGTATGTACAAAATCCCACTCTGCTGATGATTTTTTTACTGAATTAGCATTAAAACGACTAATACTTAAAAACGGTGGAATTTGAGGGTTTTTAACAACATTGATAAGAGTGTTAAAGAATAGTCTGATAGATTTAAATTGTTCGACGGTTTCAACTTGATGGAAACTATATACCTCTTGATTCTTAGACCACCCAGAAATGGTTAAATTTGCACTTCCCGCCCCGATATAAAGCTCATTACGATCATTCTCAATCAGGATAACTTTGGGATGAAATAAACATTGTTTGCCTAAATTTTTTGAATTCTGAAAACTTTTTGTATTGATGGTATGAATTGGAATCGTCGTTAATTTGTCACTATCCCTGCTTAAAATTCTTTGGTCACAGAACAATCTAAAATCAATTTTTTGATCAAACAACTTGTGTTGCATGATTTCATAATCCATCGGATTTCGAGGACATTCCATATCTACCAAAACAGGTAAAATGTACTTTTCGACAAAACCAATATCGATATTGAATGTCGTCATCCAGACTTTGCGGATTTTTTTACCATTCTCCGTAGCTTTGGCCATGGCACGCGTAAATTCATTCAGTAATTTCACCTTAATTGCCTCCCATTCCATCAAGCATTCTTTTGAATTCAGGCAAATAATAATGGTGTACCCACTGTTTTTTAGTACTATCAGGCGTTTTTGTCGATAGCGGTCTTGGTCTGACAAAAAGTTTTATTTGATTATCGACGAATCTTAGCCATGCGGTGTTTCCACGTTGCTGCATAATTTCTGAATGATACTGAATCAGGCTTTCAATTTGCTTTTGTAAACTGGTTTGTTCTGCAATTAACAGCAATTTTTCTAAACGGTATTTTGCAGTGGTTGAAATACTCTTATTAATTTCTGTTAATTGATACTGCCTTATCTTTGAAGCATATTGATTTAATGTACGTACTTTTCTTTTCCATTGGCTGTGCCAAGTTTCTTCAACTTCCTGTATCGTATGATTCTTTTTATCGAGTAGGTGTGTGAATAATTGACTGATTTCACTAAGCAAAGGTTCAACTGAAAAAATGTTTTCAAGTTTGATCTTTTCTTCAGGCGCTAGCCCTGGTTTATTAATGGCTTTACCAATGATTTCTGAATACTCCAAATCATCATTTATAAGTATTAACTCCCTTAAAGCACCTGGCGCATTTTGATCAAGTTTCGTTATTTTTAACCAAAAACCTGTCGCATAACTTCCAATATGCTTTGATGTAGAAAAATTTATTCCATAACTTTTTTTGATCTCATCAGGAATATCAGAGAATCGGATCGTAGGCTTTTGGCTATCAATGGTTAAAATATTCTCTACTAGAAAGTCTTTAAGATTTGTTTTTAATCTGAGTAGTTCTGGATTTTGATTTATGAAGTCTGATGCATGTTCCCACACTAGCCCATCTTGACTATAGTTATAACTAGAATCAAAAAAGCCTAAAAACATCATTGGTGATTTATAACGCCCATTCACACCCAACAATAATTGACGTACCAAAACTTGTGATTCCTTAACATCCACACCAAATGAGAGCTTAGGATCTGCTGATTGACTTTCCCAAATTTTTCGCCCATTAGAGCTTCCAAGAACGCCTTGTAAAGCGACACTTTTATCGGATAATGAATTTTTAATCATTGAAAATATATAAATATTTTCCAACATCAAAATACATGATTGTTTAAATTTAAGATCATTTTTATCATGATAGATTGCTGATATTTTATTAGATAAATTTACTGAAGAATCTTCAATTAATGATTTTATCACTGCATGATGCAATAGATTTACCGTATAGCTTCGTAGATCATTTGCAATAGAGCTAATTCTACTGCTAAAAATTTCACGACCTAATCCAGACCAAATAACGAGCATTCCAAGCGGATCAATATTTCCATCCCCATGGATACTATCGTCATACTCAGTAAATATATTATTTAGAATGATTTGCGTTGACAAAAGCAGGCCCCCCTCAAAATCTAAGAATAAACTTATAAAACTACATGTGCAGATAAATTAAAAGCTTAGATATTCAAAGGTTTTGACTCCACAACGAGATAAAAACTCATATGTCATTTGGTCTTCCACATGCAAGATCAACCCATTTTTACCACGGCTTAATAAAACGCGATAAGCACCAAATGTATATTCATCTTTCACACGTTTGTTGGGCTGCGGCTGTAATCTTGCATCTCTATACAGTAAGTCGTTACCCCAATGAAATAATGCCAAAGATATTTCTAAGCCTTGGCATACAAACTCCGTGCTAGAATTATTCAAAGCACAACAGGATTGCGGATCTTCCGGCTGGTGAACATACCAAGGGCCAATCTGCCCTTTACCTTTTTCAATCTGTTTTAAAAAGCTTTGGCCAAAAGAGTTCCCACGACTAGACTCTAACCACCCCATCCTAAATTTAGTTGGATGTTGTTCATTTTGATGTAATTCAGACTTTAATTTACATGCGTAACTCTCTGCGGCTTCTTTACTTTGCGTGATATATAAAGGATAGGATTCTAATAACTTAGAATACTTATACGCTAAAGCTGCATCACCACCTAGGACTGCTTCAATCCAAAGATCTAATTTATCAGTATAATGCTGACGAATTGGTGTTTTTAAATTAAAAATTTCTTTTATCGACGGTATATAACCAGTACAGCATTGACTATGTAATTGCGGCATAATGACATGAAAGTCTTGTCCATGTTTGGCAATCGCATCATTAAATTTAGTCATGAATTCAGCCATCGACATTTCTTTATTATGAATGGCCTGCCCATCACCTATCAGTAAAACTAGTACACCAAACTCTTTTTGCTTTAACCATCGACATAACAGATGCAACTCAGATTCAGGCTCATTTTCATGCTGACCAATATGGTCCCATGCTCGTTGTGCCTCATCAAAGAAAATATAATTTTCTTGCGCTGCATTGCCACGCGCATTTAATTTAAATTGTCTTTTAAAGTTAATTAACTTTTCAATAATGCTTGCACCATCAATTTCTGCATGCTTATTTTGTTGCTTTCCATAATAGTCTAATGTGTATCTTAAGACTTCAACTAAGGGATCATTCCCCGAGATAAATAAAGGTGCTAAGCCCTCATCTTTATATTGTCTAGCAAGTTCTGTGACGACAGTCATTCCCAATAAAGTTTTACCTGCCCCTGGCCTGCCATTCACCATCACAACATAGCGTTTCTTTTTATCTCTAGCATGCTCATAGAGTTTAATTAAACCATCACGTGCTTCATTGAGATTTTCTGCTGCCTCATTTTTTAAATTTGGCATTTTATGATGATAAAATAAATCTACCGTGCCACTTAATATCCCTGGCTGCCGATAAAAAACACCTTCTTGCCATTTGCTTACATCGTATTTTTTATCTTTAGCTATTGAAGCCAATAAGTCTTCTTTCAGCTTATGTAATATTTGATTCTGTGCAATATCACAAATAACAAAATCATCAACAAATGGCTGAGCATCTTCACGACTTAATACTAAGTATGCTTTGCCTTGTAAATTTATCGATTCACTATGGAACTTAAGTAAAGTACTTAAATCAAAACCAGCACGCGTAATCTCTTCAGGGCTTGCTCGCTGCTTATGTTTAAAATTCAATCAGAAATAATTCACCAGATGGTAATACTAAATTTACATCTGCTGCTCGTTTGCCACTCTCCCCAAACAGTTCATGTTCAAATGAAATCCAAGCCTTATTCAAAAAAGAAGCTTCAATATTTTCTGAGAGACTTTTTAGCGTTTTATGCATGACATCAAATTCATGATGCCATGCCATGATTTGCTGCTCTGAAACAGTTTTTGCCCAATCAAATTCTCGACAATAATTGCTCAACTGTTCAATAAACTTTTGTTTATTTACTTGTAAGAACTCTGCCCAATACCCTGACCACCCAGAAAACTGTTCCATTATTTATCCTAAAATCACTCTTAGTTGCTGATAAATTACAAAGAACACCAGCATTTCATTATAAAAATTATAAGCTTAAGTATAAAAAACTCAATAAAACCTTATGCTTATTAAATAGTTTTCTATTTCAGGAACAACCGGAATATCTGCCTCTGCCCAATCTAAATGAGTAAGCTCTGTGATGTCTAACCATACAGCTTGAATATGCTCATGAAGTATCAAATCTCCCTCGATATAATCACAGATAAAACAATGCATTTTTAAATGAAAATCTGGATAGTCATGCTCAATAGTGATTAATAAATTTTTTAGTTGTACAACCAGATTAAGTTCTTCAAGCATTTCTCTTTTTAAGGCTGTTTCTAAAGTTTCTCCCGCTTCAATCTTTCCGCCTGGAAACTCCCACTTAAAACTCATATATTCTTTTTTTGCTGCACCTTTTTGAACTGCAAGTATCTTTTGATCCTTTATCACAATAGCTGCAACAACTTCTACATTTTTCATTAAAACTCTACTTTATAAAACTTGTGATTTTAGTGATTAGTTTAGCTTTATCTTCTTCTAAATCAAGAACATGCATACGCTTATGACAATTTGGACATAATGCAACAGTGTTCTCAATCGTATCTTCGCCACCACGTGCCAACCATATTACATGGTGCGTCTCTAAGTAAGGTGATCCAGACTTATCCGCAAATGGTGCGATTTGATCACAAAGCTGACATACACCATTCGCGAGCTGTTTTGCATACTCTACAACATATTGATCACGCACAAACTGCACCACAGATGTTCGATATTGGCTTACTTTAGCTGTACTCTTTGAGGCCCTTAACTTTAACTCAGCATGTGATAATCTTTTCGCTTGTTTTATTTTTTTCTCATTCCAGTCCTGCAAGTCTTGCTGAGAAATGATTCGTTGCCCTTGTTTAAGCTTTAATGGAAAAATATAAACCTTTCGTAGGTTCCCGCTATCATCTGGTTGTTGCTCTTCAAATGGTTGAGCTACTAATGCTACTGGACCTAAATAGGTATATTCGTTTACTTTAAAATTTTCAAATAGATAAACATCTACACCATTAGTATCAGATTCCGCTAAAGTTTTATTTTGCAGAAATGATAAACCTTGATCCCCTCTTTGCCCCATTCCTGTATAAAATAAAATATCACCATCCCATCGATCATCATAAATCGACTTTACATGACTTGAAATAATGACCAAACTATTGGTTCTATTGGCTCGACGCATTCCACCAGAGTTACCACATCCAAATAAATCCCCTAGATCCTGATTCGATAAGATATCGCCAGGCATTAAATCATTAATCATTTTCATTCATCATATCACTTGTAGTTTGCAGCCATATTCACAATAATTTCTAGTAACTTCAAGACTTATAAGATATTTCCCCCCTGACTGTTTAGGCCGCCATTTCATGCTTGCTGCTAGATGTAAAGTTGCACAACTATAAGCCTCTTGCAAAAAGTTGCGTCTTTTCTCAGTTGTAAACCCTGTTTGTGCAATTAAGGTTTCTCTTAAAGGATGGTGGCTAGTAATTAAATACTCTACTTTTAAGGTACAGGCGATCATTCATTATAGAACTCAGCAAATCTTGAGCTTGTGTATGAGTCGTGGTGCAGTGCATAATTTCGAGCTATTTAAAAGCAATTTAAATCAAATTCCTGAAGAGGCTTTCATCCTTGCTGATAAAGGCTATCAGGGAATTTATGCTGTTTATGCTAATAGTCTATTACCTTTGAAAGCTAAACGTCACTGTAAGTTAGATCCTGAACTTAAAATATATAACCAAGAGATCAACAAAAAAAGAATCGGGATTGAGCATGTATTTGGTCGCCTTAAGACCTTTAAAATTCTGGCTGACCGTTACCGAAATAGAGGTAAAAGGCTCGGTTTTTTGGTTGAGAATAGAAAGATGTTGAACTTGAGCATCTAATTGCTTATTTGATACTTCAAGATGCTGAACTTTGGCATCTAATTGTTGTTTATCTTCTGCGAGTTGTTGATGCTGCAGCGCCAACTGCCGGGTAAATTCCAGCAGTTGTTCATGGGTCAGTTGGCTTAAATCAGGCAGCATTTTCATGACCGCAGTATGGCTGAGATCATGAATATGTGTGTCTAGAATTTTGGTGGCTATTCACTGACTGGAGTCGGGTGAAGAATGACGGGAAGAAAGTCGGTCTGTGGACTGGGTGGGCTTTTTAATGCCGGGACCATTGATCTGGACTGGCGAATCCATTTATGTAGCAGATTGGCATTGATCTGATGTTGCATTGCCACCTTGGCCACCGATGTGTCTGGCTGCAGGCAAAGCTCGACCAGGTGCTGTTTAAAATCAGTTGCGAAGATTCTGCGGGTTCTTTCTGTCGTTTGTTCAGTGTCTATAAAAGTGTCTAAGGCCATAAACATAATGTCCATTTAATAAATAATGGACACTATCGGGATATTGAGAAAATAAGAAAAGTGGGGTTCAGCGGACGCTTACTTTGGTTTTTCAGCACACATCATTTTACATCAAACTAATCTTCTGATAAAAGTCTCGCTTTTTTAGAAGACTCATGTCATGAGGTTTTATTCTTAATGCAAGCTTAAGGTATCCAACAACAGAGTTGTGGTCCCGCAATTGTTCACAAACTTGAATAAGTTGTTTAATGATTTTAATTTGACGTGGTTTCTTCTCATTTAAACATTCTAGTAATTCCCTAGCCTCTAAATACTGCGCATCCAAACCTAATGAAATAGCCTTCAAGTGCATATATTCAGGAGAATTTGAAGTATATTTAACTTTTAAGTGCTCAATCCATTTAGTTGCTTCGGAAAGATTTCTTTGCAGTAATGAAACTTTGATAATAAGCTCTAATAACTCTAAATCATCATTACCTCTATTTTTTATTATGTAATCTTGATGCTCTCTAACAGTTTTTGAAAATTCTAAATATCTTTTATCTTTGTACAATGCACTTAAATGCTGATGCAAAGCCAATAGATCTCTTTCCGTATCAAAAATTTGCTTCGATAGATAAGCAGCTTTCGAGTATTTCCTTTCTGAAATTAGCTCTAAAACTTGAGAAGACCAATCTCTATTTTCACTTAATGGTCTTATAGCTGAAGAAATATTATTTAAATTCTGAAATTTAACAGCTTCTTCAAATTCTCTCTTTAAATCTTGGATAGTTTGAAATCTATTTTCAGGTTTCTTTTCCAAACATTTGAGAATAAATAAGTCTAATTTCCCATTAATAGATTTATTTAACTCTGATGGTTTAGGAAAATGTGCATGTCTGTATACTGCTACTGGAGTATCATGAGGTAATTGGCCTGTTAAAAGTTGATATAGCAAAACACCCAAGCTATAGATATCACCTAACAGTAGATCTTGGGCACTGCCTTTACGACTCGAAACATAAGAAAATTCTGGTGCAGAATATAAAACTGTACCACCATTTTCTCGAGTACGTACATAAATTTCTTCTGGCAGTGCTGAACTACCAAAATCAGTTAACTTTACTAAATCATTATCACCAATAAGAATATTGTGCGGCTTGATATCTCCATGAGATATTGGAATCTCAAGTTCGGCTAGATAATGAATTGCATTTAAAACTTGGCGATAAATCTTAAAAACACGTTCATAACTTTGACCAAACTTGCTACCAATTACATCCATTTTCTGAGCTAAAGTTTGGCTCGGAAAATATTCCATTTCGATATAGAACCACTCTTTTTCAATACGGCCCATATCATAAATTTTAATAATATTGGGATGAGGATCTAATCCTAATAATTCTTTACCTTCGGCTAATTCTCTATCTTCTTTAGTAATATCTTTGGGAATTTTAACAGCAACGATTTCACCATCTAAAAGGCGTTCAGCACGCCATACCCAACCATGACTTCCATCACCTAAGCATTCTAGAAGCAAATATTTATTACCTAACTGCTTTTGGTTTCCGGGTAGAAAATGTGCTGAACGAATATTCACTTTAACAACTCACTTTTAATATCGTGCAAGCTAATACTAGTACCATTATCAATAAAATAAAATCGATTTAATATCACGGTTATAGTTGAGGGTAGCTGAATTCGAAGGCCTTTTGAGCTTATAAACCCACGATAAAATATATTTTTCAAGGCTGTTAAATCAGGGGAAGCAACTATTCCTTTGCTCCAAACACTCAAAATGAGTACTTCCGCATTGAATTCCCAGCGACTACAAGCTTCCATCAAGTTTTTAAGCTTACATTCAATTTTATATTGGTCTTGAATCCCTTGATAGCGCTCAAACTCTATTAAGCAAGTCGGATGGCTCTGATGCTTCTTAAACCATCCAGAATCAGAGCGTATGTCTGCGGCATGCGTATTTGGGGCTGGACATTCAACAATAGCCATATAGCCCTTTTCATGCCCAAATGTGTTCCAAATACTGCAACCAATACTATGAACTAATACATCCCGATCATCCAACAAGCCACTCGTAGCGATAGGAAAGCTTCGTTGCACCCATTCACGCGAAGGGACATTGGTTTCAACCATTAAAACTACCCCAGACACGTAATACTTCTGGAGACTCACCACCGTGAATTAATGCTTTACTACCCACCTTCACCAATAGAGGCGCAGGGATTGAACGGCCACATACCAAGGCTTCACCAGTAGATAAACTTGGTAGTTCATCTAAATCAGCCTTACTCACCATATCAGATGCTTTAGCAATAAATCGTTGGTCATCTGGGTTTTTTAATCTCATTGTGATTAATGTATTACATTGAGATGTCACATCAGAATCAAGTTTAGATGGTCGCTGACTGACTATTCCAAATCCGACACCAAACTTACGCCCTTCACCTGCAATCTTTTTGATGACTCGATGACTCACAGCATTTCCACCTGCTGGTGCAAAACTATGACCTTCTTCATAGATAATAAAACACGGTCTCAGTGGATCAGTTTTACTCGATGCAGCTTTCAAAATTTCACTCGACAGTAAAGCACACACAACTTGTTTTGCTGTATCACTTAAGCCTTGTAAATCCACTACAACGAGGCGACCTTGCTGATTTGTCGGACGTCCAACCATTTTATAAATATCTGTTGGCTCTTTCATTGTTGCAGAATAAAAACTCTGTGCTTCATTAAGTACTCGAGATAACTTCATAGAAGCAACAGCGGCACTACGTCCAGAAAGGGCTTTTGCTTCAGCTTCTGATAAATCATCCCATTCCTTTAACTCTTCAATACCATCCCCTAAGAAATATCTTAAACGATTAATATCTCTTGGTTCTGTCTTATCAGTCGCTCTCCAATAACGAATAGCTACATCAAGTACACGTTGTTGTGGCTCCGTTAAACCCGGTAGAATTTCGGCAATATCATCCATTTCGAAATGGTCAAATTGCAAAGCAAGTGGAATATTTTTACTGGCGTATTTGTACTTAAATGATTCTTGCTGAGGTGAGTAAATCTGAATCCCTGCTCCAGCTTTTTGTAACTTTTCAAAAGTTTCTTTAATTTTAGGTAAGGTTTCTTGATCTCGCACATCATCTATATCGTCAAGATGATTTGAGAACTGTAACTCGCCTTTAGATAAGGCTTTTCCATATTCACCATGCGGATCAAATACAACCACTGTCCCATTATTTAAAGTAACCAATCTTTCAATGATTCGACCTACGGTATAAGACTTACCTGAACCTGTCATTGCTAGAATGGCCATGTGCTCAGTCACGAGTTTATTCACATCAATAAATACGGGCACCGTATTTTGGCCTTTGTCATAACCGACTAAATTGCCTAAATGTAAGCTTGTATGCTCATTAAATTCATAAAAATCACTTAAAAACTGAAAATCAACAGTCTCAACTGATGTACCTGGATTTAAAGGACGTCGAGGAATTTTAATTTGACGAGTCTGAGGGTCCCGATAACCAACCAACTCTACTTGAGCATAAATATTTTCACCCGTGACCCTAGCACCCGGTAATAACTCTAACTCAGTAACACCATCACCAAAACCAGAGTTATACAACATATTAGATCGGTTAATTTTAACGACACGACCTAGAACAGCCACTTCTCCTTCATCCTGACGCTCTTGGTGCATGATACGTACAAATTCTCCACGGCGCACAGAAAAAGAGTCTTGAACAACCATAGTTAATTGGCTTGCATCGCCCGTATTTCCAACTAATTTCCCTAGTACTTTGTAAGCCATTTTATTCTTCCCCTTCTAGACTCTCTAGCCAACCCGATTCGACTTCATTTTGCTTCACTGCATTATGCAAACCTTTACGGTAAAACTCCGCGAATTGAGGCAATATATTTAATTGTTGATATCCAAGTAATTGTGGCAATGGCATAGCTTTCTCTTTATTTTGCATATCCAGTGCCATTAATCTTGATGCGACGATATCAAGTGATTCGCTAGTCCAAGCTGGTTCATCCCCAACGAGTTGCACGAACTTAATTTGTCCTTGTCTAGAACTTCTAAAATGAAAACCAATCAAACCTTGTTGTACTTCCTTAACAGGTTCAATTCGATTTTCTGATTGATGTGATCTAAAGGCAATGGTTCTTGTAAAATTTCCAAGTATTCCATTAATAAATCTTAAATCACCAATTCCTATAAGCTGTTCTTCAATTTCGTCCAACTGCTTAATCATAAGCGCATCAAAGCCATCATTTTCTAGGATCTGGCTCCTACCTTCAGCAGTTCTTAAATCCTGCTTAGCAATACTCACAATTGCTGAGAATCGCTCAGCTAAAATACTTGCGACGACTGGTCCGTTTGGATTCCATGGAAAAATTGACTGTCGAAACCGATCCCAAAAGCTTTCAATCACTTTTTTAGTTTTTTCATACTCTTGCTTATGTTTTTTATGTCTATCAAGTGGAGCCATATCCCTTGCTAGAAAGAAAGGTGTATCAATTAAGATAAGATTATAGCTATGAACAGAATTGAAAATTTTTTCCAGCAATGAATACGTTTGTCGGATCTGTATCAACTCTAAACGTTTAGCTTGGGCTTCAAAATCAATATCATCTAATTCAGAAATACTATCTGTTGCTCCAGAACTTAATTTGTTTTGCTCAATCAATAGATCTATACGGACAGCGGCACTGACATAAATAAAGCCACCCAATGCTTTTGTGACGCAAGATCGTGTAGAGATACCTGCTACATTCATATCAACCATGCTTAATTTCGGTACAGGTTTAACCAATCCCATATCACGAAACATTGGAGCAATTTTCTCAATATCTCGAATATTTTTTAATATTCGTCCAGCACTTCCCGGTAATCTTAATTGACTATCAATCGCAAGAGATTGAGCAAGATTTATTGTTTTCAAAATAGTTTAGTCCTTTAATTGCTGAGCTAAAGGTTCGGCATAATTCCAAATATAGGAGTCCTGCAAGGCGGTAATACCTTTTTGCGTAAGATTTTTATTGGCTATAAATTTCTCATTCTCAAGTATCCCGTATCGATTGGGAAGGTCTAGCTGATTCAAATCAAAAATCCATAGGTGCTCAATTTTTTCTTTGATATGACCACATGAATACTCAGGTAAGAGATGAACCAGTAACAAAACGGTATAATCAAGTTGATTCAGCTTATAGGTATTAACCACCTCAACAACACGAGCTCCATTTGACTTTGTACCACAATGATCAAGGAACCAATTCAACCACGCTTTCACCTGATTTGCTGCATCAAGTAGGTTCACTGACCATAGAGGCAAAGTCGTTACCGCAAAGACACCACTATTCGAATGTCTCCGTATATAACGGGTATGAACTAAATCACCTATGTGATGTTTCATTGGCTCATAACTACCACTGTAGCCCCTGAACGACTGCAATATTTCTGACTGTAGGATTTGAAAGTCAAAGGCATCATGTTCACAGATCGTATGTTCACTATATTCAAGTATCCAATCTAATTCCAAATTCGTTTGCTTACAGAGTTCCATCAACTGTTCATGAGGCTCAAGTATCAAGAGTGCACAGCCTGCCTGTTGAGACCAATCTACATAAAAATTAATATTGTCTATATTCAGCTCTTTCGCACTAACGAGTAATAGCCCAGATTCAGGTAATACCTGCCCTGCAATTTCAGGCTTGATCAATCGTTTTAAAATACGGCCTTTGCTCACACCTGATAAATATTCAGAGAGAAAAATCAAAGTCTTACCCCTGACTAATACGCAAAAGATAATTTCATTTTTAAGATCCCAGCCTCAACTAATTTTTGCTGTTGCTCTGCGCTCAGTGGAATCTGCTCTTGATCGTATGAAATGGCATCATGTGCTTTTTTCCAAGTTAATAAATCAAGTCCTAAAGGGTTTAGAACACGCTCTGCTTGTGTAGCCCATTGCTTCAGTTTATCGTTACATGCTTGTTCTAAATCCTTGAGACTAAGTGCACCTAGCTCATTTTCATCTATAAAGTTCTGATGATCTAACTGACCTACAAGCAAGGGCTTCAAGCACGGAAACTCCTGTTGCAACAAATTAATTTTTTCTTTTTTATAAGCTGTACAGTGACTTTCTATTACTAACAATTTGCCTGCAACTGAAGAATTTAATTGTTGGCGAATACCTTCATAAAGATGCTCTGTTAAGCCTTCTAAAGAAGAAAAATCCCCTTTTTGCATTTGTTCTCTGTATTTTTTACGATAATCATCTGATTTCTGCTCTATATCCGTCAGACTGTCCTCTAAGATTGAAATACGGTCTTCGATTTCTTCTAGACTATTTAAGTCAGAAGAGAATTGGGCTAATGTTTCAGCACCAGACAATTTAATCATCAATTCTTGAACTGTTGAACGATGTTTTTCTAAATTTGTAGTAATAGTTTCATGTCGATCTAAACATTTTTTATAGTTCGGAACTATATAACCAGCCGAGATATCATGAATACTCTTCGCATTATTCGTATAAATATCTAATCCGACTTCATCTGCTAGTTCTAATAGCTTCTTATCCGCTTTAACAAAATTCATTGTCCGTAGTGCATGAATAAAGGTATCACTGCTCGCTTGAATTTGTTTCTTCGCTGTTTCACTAGGATTCTCATTACTTAAAACAGCATCAACGATATTACCAATAGTAATTAGACACTTCTTAAAAATTAATACCGAACAATCATGATGTGCTTGGGCATCTTTTTCCATGATATCAATCAGCGCCATACTGCGCGCTTTGATTTTATGACAAGCCATTTGCACTTTTTCTGCATAAAGCGTTGCTTGTTGTACTCTTTCATAAAGAGACAACTGCTGATCAGAAATATCTAAGGTATTCACATCTCTTAATGCTGTCTTTTGCAGATGCAATGGTTTGACCTTTTCAACCAAAGCAATGATTTCCGTTCTTTGCTTTAAAAGTGGTTTAATTTTAAGTACATCATCTTTAGAAGCGATACGCTCTAATGACTCAGTTGCCACTTTGAGTTGTCCAAATAAATTTTGTGCTTGGCTTAAGCTATCTTTTGCCTCTACCGTTTGAACCCCTAGGGTTGTACTGTTCAGCGGTGCAAAATGATGTTGAATTTGATCATAACCATAGGTCGTTGCAAGTATCTCAATTTGCTTTGTATAGCTATCTTCGGCTTTACCCTCAAACCATAATTGCGCTTCTTCAATCATGTTTGAAAGCTTTGCTACTGGATATGTCTTCCAAACAGCTTTGTGTGCTGTAGGGTCCTGAATTTCCATTAAATGTAATTGATTACACCACCACATCCAGTCATCAAAAACATGTTTACTGGTATTTTTTGAAAACGCGACATAACCAAAATACCATGCTTGTTCTGCTTTTTCTAAGCTCCACGTGTTCTCTGCTTTATCTAAACTGGCAAGTTTAGCAAGAAATATAGGGATATCTGCTACACTCAGTTGCGGTGTATCTAAATTCAAGAACAAGCTTGCATGTTCATTTTTTTGATAACCTCTCGCCTCATAGACTGACGGTACTTTGAGTTTATTTAAAACATTCTCAATCTCTTTGACATCTACATCTTTGAAAGATGTCGAAAGAATACTGGTACGTTCTTTCTGCTCTATAGCCAATTGATACCATGCTTTGAATAGAATGTTACGCTCTTCTTCTGATAACTTTCCATCTATTCGCAATGGCCAAGCAATTTGACCTTTACTATTCAAATGTTGTCGCCAATTCAAAATAGACTGCTGAACATTGTCTGCAATGCCTTTTAATTTGTTTTTAAACTTCTTAATAAAACTGTCTAAAGTCAAATCAACCTTGTATTTTTTGCAGATATCTAAATCTAAACCAATACGTTCTAACTGATCCACTTCAGTTGGATTGACATAATGCAGCAGAATTGCATCGCGCAATGTATCCTCAGGGTCTAGACGAATGTATTGCTCATACAGATTCACAGATGCTGTTAATGCTAGAACTGGAGTACGCCCTGCATCTCTTCGATAATCTGCTGAAAAAGCATGAAGTGCATCAAGTTCTTGACGATTACTTACCCAAGCAAATAATGCTTTACCTTTAGGGTTTAATTTAAATGAATCTAAAGTGACCAAACCATTGCTTGGTTCTGTCAAAATCACCAAACCCTTCGCTGGACTATTTGCAGAAATTGGATAAATAGATTGATCATAAGACCAATTACCATCTAATAGACGAATAAGACCTGTCACACGTGTAGCGAGTTTCAATAATGGTTGCTGACTACTTTTTTGCTGTAACTCATCCAAGGCTTTTTCTAGCCCGTCGCTCATACTCGGTTCTTTAAAAATTAACGAGTTTTGCTGAGCACTTTTATAACGAATATCTAAATTCATCAGCATCGATATGCTTGGGCCAATATGCGTTGCTTCCTCATCTGGAAGCTCCAAGGATTGACCAACAATACTTTGCCACAAAGCATCTGCTGCAAATTCAACAGCAGGATGATCGTAAAGTAAATTCAATAAATATTTAAATTCGATTTTCGATAAAGGAATCAAGAAAGCTTGTTTACCGTCATTACTCTGCTCTCGGATAGAGAAAGTTTTTAGGTTATCGAGCAATGTGTCTAAGCTCAAAACTTGTTCAACAGCAGGATATAACCATTCATCGTTATGTTCACGAACGAACTTTGCTAGCTCTAGTGCTTTGCGACACTCTAAACGATCTAAATAGATCAGCTTATAAGGTGTTGCCACAGGTTCTTGGTGTTCATTCTTTAATGCAAAAATAGCCGATGCATTTTTCATCTCTGCTAAAGGAAGAGGCAATTGCCCATAGAGCAAGGTTTGGCATTGTTTAAGAACCTCTTGATCACGGGTTTGGATACCTTCAACTGCTCCTTTATCAAGCACATGTTTTTCAACACGTCCCGAACCTGCCAAAACAGCATTAAATAATTCGCCGATATCTTCGACTTCTTTATTCGCTTGTCTATATTGTTCTAACACAGCATCAATATTTGCCATGATCACGTTAAACCAACCGAAGTTGGCTGCACTCATCGCATACGCTGCTTCAACTAGTCCTACTGGATAGTCGTAAGTGAGTTTCTTTTGTTCTTTGAGTTTCTCGACATAGTCCGATACATCAGCAAATGCGTTGTGTTCAAGCTCTACTAATTCAAAGCGTCGAGCAACCGATTGAATTTCTCGTAGTTGTTGACCTAAAAGCGGTGAACACAAAGCAACATAACGTAACCATGGCAATTTACGGCGTGGATCTTCTTCTTTAATTGCCTTACCAATCAAACGAATCGCTTGTCCATCTAAACGCTGATTATTGTCATCTTCTAAGCCAAATGAAGCAGCTTCCGCAACGGTTTCTAACTCATCTAACACAATCAAAATATATTGAATACCAAAGGTTTTAATATATTCATACGCTTGTTGCACCAAACCTACGACTAAGTTTGCATCTTCATATAATGTTTCTTCAGAATGCTGTTTCTCTAACTCTAAGATTTCAGCCAATTTTTTTGATGAAAAACCAATCGGTTTTAAGCGCTGATAAGCTTGGTTTGCAATCGCACTTTGAATGGAATGATCGAACTCTTGTGTTGCCAATGGCAGTAAAGCTTTATACAAGCCATACGCAAACCAGTTATCTGAGTTCTGATAATCCGATGCGACCTGTGAATAGCGAATATACAACGCCAAATATTCATCACGCTTTGCTTGATCAAAAAGGGTTTGGTCTTGTAATTGCCCTTGATCATCACGCACGAACCAGCCTTTTGATGATTCATTAATTTGCGCGATGAGTTCATGCCCTAAACGAGATTTACCACGTCCCCATTCTGCTTCAACAGCAAATACATGGGCAAATTGGTCCTGTGTATGATCGACTGTCTGAATAAAAGTTTTAAAGCGTTTAAAGAACCGACTTTGACCAACCAATGGATCACGTGGTGGATAATCCGATACACCTGTTGCAGCCCAATGATGTTGTTGCGCTAAATTCGTGATCATGTCGTTATCAAGTTCTAAACGCATGTTTTTCCCCTCAGAACATTTTTAGTATGTCTTTAAATACAAATTAATTTATTGATAGCAGATAATTTTGACGTAACTCTAATACACAGTCTTTAATGACTTGTTGTATGTATTTGCTCTTACGTCCAAAAATTGGAGATAGTGGCAAGCTATAGCATGCATCGCTCAAGGTCGGATGGATACTAAATTGCCCCAGTTCCCCCATACCTCCATCTCGATAGTGCCATAGCTTGCGTTCAAGTGCTTGTTTAATCAGTGTTGCTAAAGTTTGGTTTAAATCATTCACTGTGGGTGTATGCGGATAAAATAGCATTCCCAATGTGCTGATCACTTTTAGGATCAAATCAGCCAGTGTACCAATTTCAACCTCATCACCTTCTACACCAACAGCAATCACTTTGACCTCATTGGCTGCGTAATGATTCTGTCCCTGAGGCAAACATAGGTTAAACCCTGCACCGTGTTCTGCTGCCCAAGCATCTTGCGTAAATACAGTAAGTGCCAAAAGCATCAGCCAAGGATTGGCATTTAGCAGATCTAAATATGCCGTACTTTGTGATGATTGGATTTGTAATGCCCAACGATCTTGTGAATAGCCTTGATTCTTGGGTAATACAATGATTCTGCCTGCTGACCAATTACTTTCAAATTCTTTGTGTGTCACATCCACTTCATCACGATTCTGAAGATCTATCTGAGTTGCTTGTAAGTCGTATGCAACTTTTAGAATTCTAAACAAAATTGGATATGCAGAATTTTCATGTAATTCACAGCCAAGTAATCCACGTTCAAGGCTAGCCAACGGCGTTGCCTCAAGTTGAGCTGGTGCTTCAACATGCTCTAGTAACCAGGCACTTGCCTCACCCAAGCTTTGAATACGTTGTATCAGGACCAGCGGGTCTTGTATATGTTGGGCTTCTTTGCAACGTGCAATCGCCAATCCGACCCAATACTTTCGAATTTCAGGATTTAAAGCCAGTAAGCTGAGATGCCATTCTGCACTATTGTTGAGTGCAGCATGGCTTTGTATCAGTGCTTTTGTTAAGGCATAGCCTGTGACTTGCTCACCCTTCGAAATCGGTTGCAGTACGTGTAATAGCTCCGGCAGAAGTATGTCTTTTTGACTTACTTCTATTGCCGTGTTTTGCCATAAATGCTTTTGTGCATTTATAGCTCTACTAGCTTTGGTTAAAAGATCAGGAGTAGATGTACACATACTTCACCTACTCAAGCGCTTTGGCTTGTTCAAGCAGATCGTAGAATTCATCTAAATCTGAGAATAAAGGTTTGCTACTAGCCACAGCATAACCTTCTTCGGTCATTAGACTTAAGATAGCTCGATCTAAACTTGTATCTCCCTGCTCTAAAGCATTTTGCGCTTGGATCAATTCTTCTTCAGAAATAATTCCATCAATTACTGATTCAACTAATGATGTACTCATTTTTAATAATTTCTGAGAATACAAATAACCATTCTGAGCTTTCTGTAAATTATCGCCTAATTCATGGTTATTCGGTAAAATTGGAATAATCAAGTCATAGATATCATAACGATCTATTCTTGGGTGTGTTGATCCAGTAGATAGAGGTTCTAATTGATTTAAAACTAAATCAGATTTTAAAACCCCATATAAATACCAATTAGAAATAGAATTATTTTTTGCTTTCAAACACAATAATTCTGTTGAGCCAACTGCTCCTTCAAAAACTTTAGGAATATAGGATACTTTATTTAAATAAGGGCGCAATTTAGAAATCACTACTCCCTCATAAAGCACACGCGCAGTTCCAACTACACCACTTGCTTTCACTGTACTAGAAGTAATTTCACAACTATTAGAATTAATAGCGTCTAATCCTATATAAGGCGTGTTCTCAGTGTATTCATTAGTAGTAGGTGAATAAATATCTACGACATCCTTCAATATTTTAGCATCTAATTCTCTTAATTTTTTACGTATAAAAAGCCGTTTTTCATTGAATGCTCCTGGATTAAGAGTATGGGATATTTCGTATAAGGGGGCTAGAGAATGTTTTTTTCCGCTAGGAACATATTTAAAGGCATCACTACAAAAAGAAATTAAAATTTCAGAAAAATCTTTTTCTAAACTTTTCGCCCATTCACGCAATAACTCAGCTTGACGAACTTTATCACCAATATATTTTTGGACTACGCTATTAGGTAAAAATATTGGTAATTTTTTAACATGCGAAACTGATAAATTTAATTGCCCAGTACTACCGTAGACACCCTTCTCAATTAATCTTTTACCGATATCCGTATTTAAAAATGTTGTAACATAAGCACTGTCTGCCTTAGTCACAACAATTTTAAAAATTGAATCGTTAGTGTAGGCACTATCACCAAAATAAATTGCACAGCGACCGATTGTACCCACGCCTTGCCGAGTTAATAATAATGTCTCAAAGGAAATTTTATTTTTAGAATTAGATAGAGCCCAATTAATATCAACATATGTGTTGATGTTGCTACCAGTTAAAAGCTCATCTACATCTTTAGATTTTAGACATAAAGGTCCATTTTCAGCATATATAGGTGTACTTCCTTGGCTAATTTTTTCACTACAAAGATCATCTAATAGCTTATGCGACTTATTTAAAACAACTTGATAAGCTGTTGTTATTTCAGGTCGATAAGTTTGAGCTGATAAAAAATCTTCTAAGTCCCTCACCCTAACAACGTTTACATGAAAATTTTCACGCTCTAAATCAACTGACATTAGAATGCTCTCTTCTTATAAGCAGATAAAATCACATCCAAATCATTGGACACACCAGCGTTATAATCTTCAATATTATTTTTAACGATATAACCTAAAGTTTCTGCCACTGCCATAAATACATCCGTCTGTGGCTCTGCCAAAAACTCTTCAGGTTTTTCTGGATTCGCTGCACGTTTTTGCAAATATAAAATAGAGGTTTTTGCACCTGTACCTGATAACTTAAAGGTATCACTCGGCAAGGAAATCACCGCTTTAACAATTGCTTTACCACCAACAAACTCACCTGTCTGCTCATCTTTCTTACCCATAATGTACTCACGCACATAACGGTCACCCGAGTTACACAGTACACCATCGGGTAATACAATAAACAAACGACCACCCGGTTTTAACAACTGCAAACAACGGTCAATAAACAATACAGCAGGATCAATATTTGCACCTGCAGGTTTCCAAAAACCTTTATTATCCGGTTTACTGCCTAAGGCTAAACCACTGACTGTGGCAAACAAGCGATATAATGGTTTCTTCTCAGTTCCACCTACAGGTCGTAAATCTGTACGATAACCTGCCCACTTAGGTTCACCATTTTCATCTAGTTCAAGCGGTCCAGTATCCTGCCAGCCCATTTTTACATGGTCATAATAAGCGTTATAACTTATCTCCACTTTTTCAGTTGGACGAAAACCACCTAAGATTTGCTCCATATTATCTTCATGGAATTTTTTAGACCCACTATCTTTTTTACTAGATGAACTACCAAACGGTGGGTTAGTGCAAATCAAATCAAATGAACAAGGTGCTAAAGCTTTTGTCGTTAAACTGTCTGTTTTAAAAATTTTAGCCTTAGCCGCACCTTGTAAAGCCATATTAACACGTGCAAGCATCACCATACGTGGCGCAGCATCTGCACCGACTAGAGACTCATCACGAATTTTCTGTTTTAAGTTTTTCTTTTCAACATCATTTAAACCTACAAGTTGCGTATCAATTAAATGATCGAACTGGCTTAAAGCGACTGAGCCAAAACCAAAAGAACCACAGGTTGGATCACAGAAACGGAAATCCCCATTTGAGAAACGCGCCATAAACTGATCGTCAGCGGATAAATCATGAATCGCCATTTCCACCATAGCTTGCTTCACTGGATTTGGGGTTAAATAAATCCCTAAGCCACCTTTGGATTCAAAGTTCGCGCGTAGGAATACATCAAATACACGTCCAAGTAAATCACCTGAAACGTCTCCTAAGGTACCCTGTTCTTTCAGCACTCTGCCATCATTTGTGGTTACTGGACCTAAGTTCTGAATTGCTTCTAGTAAATTTTCATAATTTCGTGGCTCTGAAAGCATCAAATGAATTTCATCAGCAAAAATAGGATTTCGCTTACCATCCTCACTAATTACAATATAGTCTTCATGTGATTTAAAAGTATCAAAAGCAGTTTTAATCAGGCTAACAGCTTTCTCACTATGTTGTTTCACATAGGTAGCATTGAAGATGTCGCTAAATTTATAAAGACTGCCATTGCGATCATTGAACGTAATATCTGCATGATAAATTCTGAAACTTTCTAAGAAAAGAATCTTTGCTACTTCATCAATAATGTCATTTTTGCCGTTCAAATTATCTTTGGTGGTATGAAATACATTTTCATGAAATGCATCGAAACGTTGCATTAAACGCGTATAAATTTTCATTGACCAACGAAAAGTTGGGTCTCGCTCCAAACGTTCAAAACTGCGCATTTCTTCAAGTGCTGGCAGTTTATCAATCGTATGTGTACCTGCTGAACCATCACTACCAAATAAACTTAAAATCGCTTGGTTACTGCTGTCTTTCACCACGGCGAATACAGGCCAATCACCTGATACATCTTGTAATAAGGTATATGCAAACTCATCAAATTTTGCTGTATCCGCAACAGTTCCCCAATGACCATCCGCCAAAGCAACGAGTAGAATCTTAGGGGTTGCATTACCTTCTACCATACCTTGAATCAGCATTGCTTGTGCAAACTCATGCGCATCTACCAGCTCTGTCTGAGTCGCATATTCAGAACACTCTTTTAGTAACTGCTCAACGAGTTGGTTCACTTGTTCATGTTGTTCAGCTTGTTTCGTATCTTTAGCCATAATTCAAACATCATTCAATAAAAAGTTTAGCCCTTAAGCACAACAAAAGGACCTATAATTTCAAGTTCAGTCATATGCTGAACGGTATTTTTAAGCTGTTGTTCGGACATACGAACTTCGCTTGGTAATCTTTGCAGCATCTGTGCGAGTGGCATTCGTCCACTTGAAGCTTGTTGTAGCAACAATAAAATATGTTGCTCAAGCTTGGGTTTATCATTTTGTTGAGAACGATCAGACTGATCCAGTAGCTTTCTCCACAGCTCCACTTGCTTTGGACTTAAAGCTAAACTTTGCCAGAGTGATCGATGCTCATCATAAAAATCGTCTAATGATTTATGATCAATATCGGCAGAATTTACAATTTTCTGAAGCTGTATTTTGAGTTGCTGCTGGTCCATAGCTATCCAGTCGAATTATTTAACCCTTGGTTGCATAGTACAATAATCTGACCATGTTTCATCGATTCCGCCAAAGAAAACAGATTGATTTTTAAACATATACATCAATCTGTTTCACTCTTGAATGGGTCTTTAACGTGTGTTCAGCCCACATTGTTCCAATAATTTGTGTAACTTCGCTTGGGCACCGATAAAATCTTGTTCAAGTTTTTGTAACTTCTGATGTTCTTGAACTAAATCTAAGCGTTTAACCTGAATTTCATTAATGAAATATTTATTAAAACTCAAGTTCATATCACTAGATCGAATTTCATCAACAGTCACGATCTTACAAACATCTTCATCTACTTTGCCATGAAAAACGGATGCTATATGCTGAAGATCTTCTTCAGAAATCGTTGAACGTAAAACTTGTCGTTTCACAAACTGACTAATATCAATCAACTGAACACCATTGTGCTTCTTTTCACCCTTGTTTAATACCAACAGAATGGTCTCAATGCGGCTATGTCGCATGAATCCTTTTGGCAATAAAATAATGCTATCAATCCAATCGTTTTCTATTAACTCAGATCTCAAAGCAAGGTCATACCCACCTCTAAATAACCAGCCAGATGGAACTTGGATAAATGCTTTTCCAGTTTCATTTAATTGGTAGAGTGCTTGTTGAATCCATGCGCTATCAGAAGCATTGCTTGGCATAATTTTAGATAAATGTCTTAAATACGGTGTGCCCTTTAACACATTTGGATTGATTCGCTCACCAAATGGTGGTGTACAGACAACCAAATCTACTTCATTAGACAACTCATTTTCAGCTAATGAATCTTGCAACTGGCAATCTACACGCTTACCTGCCAATTTAAATAGAACTTCAGCCATCGCAAGTGGTAATTGATTAATGTCTCGAAGAAAGTAATCTTGAGCATTTATCTTAGAGGCAATCAAACCAATCCCAGAAGCACCATCATAGAAACGATTTACCTGTTGGTCACCAACCAGTGCTTTCACTAAATTTGCCAAGCTTTCATTGCTACTAAAAAACTCATAATGGAATTCATCAGCTAACACCTCAGCGAGTACCTGAGCAACTGCTTTTCCATAGTCTTCAGCGTTCCCATAACTCGTGAAGGCATCAATAAAGACTCTCAAAATGATAGAAAACTCAACCTCATCAAGCTTCTCTGTCACCAAAGCATCGATAAACTTCGGATCTGTCTTAGCTAAGAACTGTTTGATCTCATCCTTTACCTTGGCTTTGCTCAGTTTCTCAAGCGAGTGAGCAAAATCTACATCCATAAAACATATGTAAGCTGCTAGAGTGATCAGTTCTGGAATATGCTCCGCTTTTTGGAACATATGTAAAGCATTTAAGCTTTGTTTAATACGCACTTTCAAATCGAATTTGTTATTCATCTCTGTCACCCTCACACCATCAGTTGCTGCAAGCTAGCTTCAACAGTTAATTTCTGTTGCGCTTTCAATCTATCCAATAAACCTAGCGCTTCAATGTTTGCATAAAATATTGAAGCGATTAGCTTTTGTTTTTCTGCCTCAGGTACTGCTATTTCTAAGTTCTTCAAACTTGATATCGATAAACCACGCACCGTTGAACCAATTGAGATTTCATCCATTAGTGCTTGACCATGACTACTATTAATAAAACTCACAATCACTTCAGGCAAAACACCATCTTTGCAACGAATCACAAAAATATTAGGAGATGCAATACTTGGGATTTCTAGATCATTCTCTTGAAATATTGCGGCACGAAAATTACTGCCTCGCGCCATTAACAAAATGTCATTCTCTAACAGCACATGACCATCTAAACGACCTTGTTCAATACAAACTTTTTTTAGATCGTTTTCATTAAATTGCACAAGGCCATTTTCTAGTAAGTTATTTCCATTTAGACATACGACTTCTATAAAACCAGGTTTAACTTCGGTCATTTCTCGATGATTTGCAGCACTTAATCCTGACTGGATTGTTGCAATATGAGCGAGAGATTTCTTCTTATTCATACACTACTCCTAATACATGTAAATTCGTACATCATGTACGATCTATAAGTGCAATGTATTACGATTATTGATCGCTGTCAATCGTACTTCAAATATTATTTTTAAGAAATAGAAAAATAAAACATAAGATACTGAATAAATTTATTTTTTATTTTAAAAAACAATCAGCACCCCAGCCTTAGACAACAAAAATTAGAGTAGGGAACCGCTAGAGAATGGTTTCCTTCATTGGCTTGATATAGTCTTTCATTTTTTTATTCTGAATTTTGTCATTATTAGAATTAGAAAACACTAATCCCTCCCTGCACTGGCTCCCACTTCATCCGACTCCCCGTCGTCAAGGTCGCACAGTTATACGCATCTTGTAGAAAGCCACGACGCGTTTGCTCCGTAAAACCTGTCTGTGCGATTAATGTTTCCCTCAATGGATGATGACTGGTAATCAGGTATTCATTACGCTTGTGCAAACGCTCCAACAAATTGACCGAAGGTAAACGATCAAATTTACCCTGTAGCCCCCGATTACATTCAGGACATGCTAAGACCAAATTTGCCACCCCATTAATTGGCTTTTGAATATCACACTCTCTTAACTTATGTGGAAAGAAATGATCCACATCGGCTGAATGTGCTTGTAGTTGCTCAATGGTGATAGGCGCAAAACAATAAAAACAACGGCTTTTCTGATAGCCATTTAAAGCTGACTTTGCCGAGGTCACATTAACTCGTCGGATCTTATTGTCTGCGACTAAGATTCCTCGGTCGTCATGCTGAATTTGAACCAAATGTTTCGGTAGATTCATATCCCATGCAGTTTCTACTAAACGCCACCGTGCCTCAGTTTCATCAATCAAATCTAGAGAATTCTGCGCTTCAAACAACTGAAAGATTTCATCAGTAAGGATAATGCCTTTATGTGTTTTACGAGCATCCATAAAAAAGCGTTTCGGCAATTCTTGTTGATGTACATTATGAAAAGCATCAATCACATTCACAAAACCAAACTGTACTGTCTTATTAATCAGCGTCTGCTGATCAATCTCACCTGAATTAAATGCGCGACAGAAATCCAAATACTTACTCGAACTTGAAGTCGCCTGTTTATCCACTAATTTTAAATGCTCGCAAATGTGCCGACTAAAGGGTTCTGCCAATTGATCAAGTGTGACAATGGTATTGCCCTGAGCCTTGAGCTCATACAAAGACTTGGCTAAGGCAAATTTATAAGATGCGACATTACGACCGAATAGAATGATGGCACGCCAATAGTTTTCTAAAGAGGGTTCGATTTCATAGAATCCGGACATTCATACATCTCCTTAATATCTATTCTGTAGCGCTGGTACGATTGTTATGACACTCATCTGCAATATCCAAAACACGTGCTTGATCAATTGCAGTTTTTCTTAGATAGGACAAGGTGCTCTTAAATTGATGTTCATTCCCCTTGAGATTTAATGGCAATAAAATTAGCTTCAATAGTTTTTCTTCAAATATCCATGGCTCGGGCATGACAATATAAGAAACACAAGCATTCTCTTGCATCCATTGATCAAGCCATTGCTCTCCCAAATGAGTAAAGGTCATCCGTTTACCAGAACCCACACGACGAAGAGGATATCCACTGTGATCAGCGAGTAATACCCCAAGGGTCTTTCTTAAGGTTGACCCCTCAGCATTACCAAAATAATGTGTTCGAATACGCGTCTTTAATGTGGCTTTACTATTCGGCTTGCCTTTTTTGTCGGGCGAAATCCCTGCATACACCAAAGAATACTCCCCATATCGAATGCAAGCATCCAATGGAATATTTTTGGGTAAGTTCTTAATCCACCAAAAATAAACTCCATGTTCTGATGGAATATTCTGATGCTTTTCTTTAATCTCATGTCTTTGAATAAGCTGTTTTGGATAATAACTAAACTCAACTTTCTTCCACAAAATATTGAGCCACCTCTCCTCCCGATCCGGTCTCTTATCCACGGTAATCCACTGTTTAACTAAACTAACTTGCTCAAACTGCGCTAAAAGTTCTTGCGATTGCTGTTCATTCAGATCGGTAAATTCTCGACCATCTTTTTCTCGATCTGAATCTCCATATTTAAACGACATGTAGATCACACCAGTGGGCTTTAAGGCTCGAAGCATTTTTTCAAATACTTCGGCTAATCTACGGCGCTCACAATGGAGTAATGATGCACAAGCCCAAATACCATCATAAACAGCGACTTCATCCAGATCATAGAAGCTCTGATGTTTTACTTGAATACCCGTCAGTTCCGCTGCCTTTTTAACAAGCGCTTCTGAGTAATCAATTGCATCAACCCGATAACCTTTATTCTTAAAAGCCAAACTATCACGTCCTGACCCACAGCCAAGATCCAAGATATGGGCATTAAGCGGTAATAAATCTAGAAATGGCTGATACAGGCTGTCCATATCCACATACAGCGTTGAGTTGGTAAATTCTTCTGCATGATAGTTGTAATAATCTATTGTTTTCATTTCATAAAATTGAACTGACGTATGCACCGTATACAATATCAGAGTTGATGCAATTCATTCATTATTTATCGACACTTCAACTTAGGCTAATTCATTCCTTAACCTCATAAAGTTCAGACAATAAAAAAGCACATCAAAATTTTGATGTGCTCCCAGACTTCAATGATTTAAGCCCCTAACAAAGCAGCTCTTGCCTCTTCTTCAGTACGATCTGATTTAAACCGATTACAATACGGATGTAGTAAGGCCGCATTCTCGATGGTTGCTTGGCCACCCAATGCTCTTGCAATCCGATGATCTACTTCGGTTGCAGGGCTATATAACAACCCATCACAGATTAAGCAAAAGTTCTGATTATGGATTTGAAACACCTGTTTCAGAATGGTTTTGGTCGTAGTAGAGAATTTCTGCGATTTTGGCCGCTCTTGCGGCTTAATTTGCAATACGTAGTCAACCAATTGTTGGATCACTTGATTGTCTCTGACGCCCATGAAACCACCCTCCAAAAAATCATTAAAGTTCAAATAATCAAATGACTTTGATAAAGCGAGGACAACTGTATTTAGGCTCTGCTCATCCTCCAAATCGATTGCTAACAATGAACTAATCTTAATGAATGCCTTATAGACAATCTGCAAACGATCATGACCTTTGACACCACTGCCAAATTTACCCACCGTCTCAGTCGTTGCAATCGGGAAATTCACAATCAAAAGCTCAACATTCTTACGCACACAGGCAAAACTCTGGAGTTTTTTGGTTTGGTGTAACTCAGCAATAATCGCAAACCAGGCAAGAAAAGAGGTAATTTGAAAGCGTCCCTCTTTAAAGAAATACAATTGAGGATGTAGTCCCAAGCTCACATTACTATTGTCCGCTTCAGGTTTAGTAATCCTCGATAGAATAGTATATAAGCCAACCAGTTGCTCATAAACACGCTGACCTTGACCTTCTGGATCATCTACGACATCAGCTAAATCATTGGTCAAAATATTCAGTAGCTCTGTGACTAACCCAATCCGCTTACCATGGGCTAAATCGGTATCGAGTAAAATTGTACTAAACAGCAGCTTATGGATTTTTTCACCCAGAATAATGATGTGATTCAGATACTGCTCACCAAGATCAATCAGATTCGCCTTGTTATCATCAATGTAGCAACACGCATAGATGACATAGAAGAGATCATGACCGCGATTCCTTAAATGCGCCTCCTCCCATCGATCTAAACGCTTCGATTTGGAGTTAATCGACTCAAATGCTTTACGGGCATCTTCAGGTGAGCCTATCACTTGATTGAACTTAATATTTAACTTATCTAGATTTTGTTTTTGAGGTTCAAACTGAGGATCAGTAAAAAGCTTTTGAAAATCACAGAACTCACCTAAACGTGTTCGTACATAACGGATGTCTTTTTTCTGCTGCTCATTAAAATGAGGACTATCATCAACCTGCTCATCCGCAAAGTAACGAAGACTCCACGCAAGAAGCAATGAAATACGATGCCCGCCATCAATAATATAAATATTTCCATGTTCATCTTTCCAATACAACACAGTTAACCAGGTATTGGGGTTAGATAAACATTCCCAGATAAATTCGATAATTTCATCTAGACACCAGTACTCTGTTGAGCGTTGGTTATCCGCTTTATAGAGGCACTTAATGATGGGGTTAAGCTCAAAATCTTTGAGTTCCACCTCAAAATGCTGGGGCTGAATCGAATATTGTTCTGAATAAGCGACCATTGGTTTACGGTCTAATATATTTTTTAAAATCGTAGTTGTTCCCATGACATATCTCCAGTCACGTTAGTTTTTTTTGGATATTGTTTTAAATCAAACGATGAAATCTACGGCGCATCGATGACACAGTAGATTTGGAGATCATCAGGAAGTATTAGAGAAGATTGTGCTCATGTTTCACCTATGAGTATTTACCAATGCCACACAAAACACTTTCCTACGGCGAATTGGTGGCGAGCTAAACAAGTTTAGGAAAACCATTCATAGGTATGGCCGACTCGAAAGCCACTCATCTAGCCCACCATAAAATTTGGGCAAAACTAAGCCTACAAGAAACCATTAGCAATTTTCATGATTAATGGCTTCTTGCCTATGATATACAGGTTTCCTACGCCTGATTACAGATTTTGCTGTAACTCACTCATCTTATGGATGAAAATCAACCAGGTCAAACCAAAATCAACATAAAGTGTTAATTTTTTGTATTAAATAGTAGTATCGGTTGATCCATCCCCTTCACACGGCGTGTGACTAGAAATCCTATAGGATCATCACTTCACATCTTTCTGAGCACTGCGGTACAAACACGCCAAAAATAACATTCCAATTATTTTTTGACATACCTTGCCTTTAGGTTTTCGATTGCGAATCACCAATACCTCGCCTTTTTGACGCTTAAAGCTTTTGAGCCGACGTTCTAAATCTTCCCAATCTCTGTTTTCAAAAAGCAGTGTTGAAAGTGCATCCGTTGGATAGAGCATCTTCAATCGAGCACAAAAATCTTGGTATGCGTCCAAGTCTGTTTTCGATGTGATGTACACTTCTAACTGCGCATTAACGATATGAATCTTTTGTTCAAAATAGTCCAATATCCGTGTATTTCGAATGAGTTGATTCAGTAGTTTCAGTGAATCATTCTGTTCTGTGTCTGAATACTGGTTCAGATCCATGTAATTCACGATACGTGCTATACGCCTAGTTACCTCTTCCTTACAGGAATTTTGCTTCTGTTTTTGCTCGAATTTACGGTTCTTATATAGTTGTTCTAATAACATTTCCGTTGATGACTTCAAGCTCTGATCCCAACCGATATAACTAGATCCCTGCAATAGATTGATAAATTTTTGTAGTTCGCTCGGTTTGGCTACTTTGCTTGTTGTATTCTTACTGTCTTTCTTGGAAACAACTCTTTTGCCCTTTTTGGATGGTTGATTAGGATAAATGGCATGATCTAACATGATTTTTATTTTTCGTTTAGACTGTTTTTTTCTCAATCTTTTAATGATTTCTACAGATTGTTCAGCAATGACTGATATTGATAAGCCCAAATAACCAAATACTTTAGAATGCAGTATTTGCCTTAATAACTCATCACTTCCCTCGAACATCTCATGTGAACAAGCATCTGCATATAGCATCAAACCAAAATGCAAATAATGATTTGCAGTCATTGTGATTGATGAATGCCCCAAAAAGTGTGCCAATAGTTGCCATTGATTCGAATAAACGCCACGCTCCTTTTTATTTTGTGGATGCATAAAAATATAAGATTGAATGCGACGGCGATGGTCATGATCATAATCATTCCATGTTTTATTCAACTCGTGACTAGCAAAGAGAATCATCGCCATATTATTGGCAGTCGTGTGTCTGAACGTATGAAAAGAATAATCATGATTGGAATGATTAAAAATCGTATCAAAACTAAATTTACATAATTGACTGATGAAACTCGAAGCAATCATCTGATCACTTTGATCGGAAAATATAAATCCATCACATGTTTCGCAATATCGACTCTCTGATTCATGCTTAAACTTTGTTTTAAGAAACGCGACCAAATCATCAAACTCATCTTTCGTTAGAAAATGATGAAGTGCCAAAGCTCTTTTTGCATTTGCTGTTTTAATCTGTCGGTGATAATTATTTCTGATTTGGATTTTGAGATACGTAATTGGCTTCGTGTCTAAAGAATAGAATTTTCCTTCTTTAGTCTCTGGATAATGCAAATTCATCATGACCAAATCGCTGATCCTAAGTCCAAGCACCTCTCCAATCCGAAGACCTGCACGATATGCCAAAGTACATATCAGACGGATCATTGTCTTTTGTTGATCTAATAGATCATGTCGCCATTCAAGTACTTTAAGAAATAATGCCCATAATGCAGGCGTGACATAAGTCGCTTTACAAATTTGCAAGCCATGTCCATCATCAATTTCATTTAAATATGACACTGATGTAACGCGATAATGTTCTACTAAAAATTGGTGAAATTGCTTTAAAGTGACAACTGCATTTCCATAACTATTATGCTGTTTTTGATTAGAATTTTGCGTCTTTTCTCTTTTTCCCCTCGATTCATCATTGAACTGTTTTTCTGACAAAATATATTCATACAGCTCTTCAAACTGCGCCTCATCCATCTCCAATAAATTAAAGTCATTGGTCACAGCATAGTAAAATAGGTCCGACACGAACACGGATTTGTAGGTATCAAGTGAGCTGAGCTTTAAAGATCGCCCACCATAGGGTTCTTTCAAGCGAATCCTATACCACTCCAACAAACACTTTTGTACCGCCAGCAATGCCACATCTTTAGCGGACATCCCTTCTCTTAATTCATAGCTCTCGTTTATATCAAATAAATTTTGCTCTATCTCTTGTAGGACTTGCGCTTTTACTTGTCCTTTAAACCCTTTGATTAAACTTTTGCAGACCTTTTCTATTTTTTCATTTTTAGAATCTACCTTCTGAACAGGCACTTTTTGGTACGCTATCTGATTCTGCTTCATCTTAGATGCACTAAGTTGCCCCTGCATTCGCGCTTTTAATTGCTCATCCGTTAAGGTATTCAGCACGTTGAGTTCATCTAACAACCGCCATGACAAACATGAAGTCTTAATCACACCTTGATGTAATGCACTTAAAAAGCCATCTAGCCGATTTTCCGCAGCAAACCATTGCACATAGTCGATATTTCTAAAGGCCTTATATTTCTTAAGTTTGAAGTGTTTCGCCAACGTATTGGTTGAGTCTACTTCATCAATCATCACTGAAATATATTGATCTAGCGAATTTGAATCTTCTTCACAAAGAGCGAGAATCATGTTTTGCAATTGATCGGATTCTTGGTTGATAGCCACGATTTGATTGGCTTCTTCTTGAAGAATATATGCCAATCTGATCAACATAAAGAGACCCAGGGATGACAGATAAATCTGTTTACTTACATAGCCTGTTTGATCCAAATATATGCTTGCATAACGTTTGCTCTTCAACGCGTAGCTATATACAAATCCAGCAGTTGTGCGAACTGTACCTGAATAAACAGAAACCAAACCACTGTACAAATCGGGGGAAGAATATCCACCATTAAGTGAATAAGTATCTATAAGAGATTGAAGAATTGCGATTAAATCTTCCTGATGAGCACAACCACATTCAAAGATTAATCCTGCGATAAATTGTCTTAATAAAAGTTGCTTTTGCTCACCCCGGAGATTTCCATTTGGGCTGTTTAATTTTGATGGAAGTTGATTTTTCCAGAACTTATGCAATGCTTGCTTAAAAGCAAGCAGCTCAGCCCCTTGTAGCAACTTTGTGTGGGTTGCAGTGATATCCTTAATTTCAATCGGTGCTATGCTGTACTTTAGCAAAGGAATGTCAAAATTGTCTTTTAGCCAACTGATGTTATTCTCAACTTCTGCCTTTTTCTTTTGGCACTGTTCATCCCAATATGACCAATACACTTTACGTTTTTCATTGCCTAATTTGTCTTCTTTAAACATCAGTCCTATCGAACGTTTTGATCTAAACATCAATTGTTTGATGCTATTTTTCCACTTGCTACCTTGCAACCTACTCTTGTCCACCGAGCTTTCAATCTCCGCTTTCAATAGCTCTAAGATTTCAGTAAATAGATCATCAACAGCTTTTTCTATGCTTTTACGAATCTGCTCATCATTATCAAGCGTTTTCATTCAGCCACCACTGAAACCAAGTTAAGCTTTTCAAACATCTCTTGGGTTTTCGTACGAATTACCTCCATGTAATTCCATAGCTTTAAAGCTGATGTATTAGAAAAACCCAACTCATCGACCTGATCATGAGCAAACCACGTTTTAAAAACTGCCTCAGGTAATGCAATATGATTTCGCACAAAATGCCTAGTCCAATTACGAGGTAGCTCAGCTATTTCAGGAAATTCCTCTGCGAGATAAGACTTAATAAATTGGTAGGTTATAGGTTGAGAGCGTGGTTTTTGCCTACTGCTATATGGTGGAATGCAATATATAAAGTAACCTGATTTATCAGCAGGATAACTATCCAAAATCTTATGCTTTTTTAAAAAATTTAGATATTTTTCTAACTCTTGCACGACGAAATCATTCAGGGGTACATAGCGACCTACAGGTCTTGATTTACTTTGTTTGTCATGTACATAGAGCATTTTGGCAATGGGGTCATAATGTTTCATTTGACCTGGAACACTCTCTACCGGTCGTCCACCTGTGGCGAGTAAACAACAAAACCACATCCAAACGCCATAAGCATTCACCTTACGCTCGATAAGCTTCCGTTCAATCGTGATTGGCTCATCGAGTATTTTTATGACATGCTGATTCAATGCAAGCAAAAAACTTTTTGCGTTGTCCCATTTCCAAGCAAACTGACTGCCAACACGTATATCCGCATCGGATTTAACTAAACATAGTGCATCGTTGACTGAATCATCCCAATCACTACACCACAATAAAATATATTCTTGAATCGTAACATCGAGTTCATGCTTACTGAATCCTGTATAACTCAGTGGTGGCTCATGGGATTTTTGCTTACCGAGTATAAAATTCTTATAAGGCTTGTTTTTACATATACGACTGATATGAAAATAGAATTGCAATGATATAGAGATTACAGACAAGTTTCCGAAACAATAACCCTCAAACCAACGATTCAAATAATGATTAAAATCTATGTTCGTATAAGAGGCGAAAATTTCATGAGTTACTGCCTCACGAATAACATCCACCCACATTTTTGGCACATGGAATTGCCACTGTGTAGAGTCATTATATCGATTGCCTTTTTGTTCGAGTTCACCTTTTATACGCTGACACACTTGGGCATCGAGCACCCAAAGATAATGTGTCTTAGCCTTATTGAGGATTAATTTTTTAAAACTCAGTAGCTGTTCAATATTTATAAATGATACGGCGTTCAGACCTGTAAATATGGATAAGAGGAAACAAGCAGCAACTGCTGCTTCCAGCACATCATCTACTGAGCCATTTCTTTGATCCTGCAACCGCTCAATCAATACCTTATAAATGGGCTTTAATAGCTCTATATCAATATAGTGACTATTGGTAGCAGCAGCGAAACTCCTGCGAGAAATATGTTTTTGTAATTTTTCATCCGCAACAATGTTTGCTAATCGGTTGGTATCTTTATCTTCATTAAAGTCATACCAAATGGAAATCTCATCTTCGTCCACCTCATCCGTATTGAGTAAATCCTGCTCCGACCCTATACATACATACATCAAAGGAGTCACCTCTACATATGTAGTTTGCTTAGGTTCTTCAGACTGAGTTTGTCTATTCCGTGTGGTTACCCTTTTTCTATGGTGTACATCAATATGAGCAATTTCAAATACATCCAGATATCTACAGAGTAAGTTTGTATCGCATGCTATACATTTGCCATTTTTTTGATCTTTTAACTCAGATATCTGTTTTTTAATATTGCTCAGTTTGTCTTGAACGTTGCCAATAGAACCTTCTGATGATTCTAGTTTATCTAGTTCTTGCAGGAAATTTAGTATCACCTCCAAAAACCTATTCTTATCTGCCCTTCTATTCACCCATTTAAAAATCAAATATAAAGTGTAACTTATTTTCGTTTTTTTATTTCCTATATTAACACCATCACCATTTGTCTCATTTAATGTATTTAACTCATTTAAGAGCGATGCTGTAAAATTAAATATACTCACAACCAAACCACAGAAATGGTTTAAATCAGAATCTATTTTATCCACATCTCTCATCAACAAATATAAACTACTCAAACCTAAACCATACTGATATTTAGTTTTTAATTTATTTTTACTTAACTCAGAAAACACAACTTCAGAATAATCAAGATATTCTTTTAAATTCTGCTCACCAAAAACCAAATCGATCTTGCTGTTTACCAGATCATTCAAATTATTAATACTTTCTTCGATTTTAACCAATTCTGATTCTTTCATTACATTTTGCCTCATTTAAGTAATGAACCTAAAAACAAATCCTTAGGCAAACCAAAATGATGAATAAACAACCCTTCATTTATAATTGGTTCTTCAGCGTATCTCTTTGCACCCATCACAGAGTATTTCAAATATAAAATCAAACCCTTTCTTGGATGATTATTGAGATATTCAAATAAAAAAATAAAAACCGGATAGAGTCCCATTTTTTTATAATGCCGTCGTGACAATGATCTAAGTGATTTAAATAGAGCATGCCAAAAGTTATTTTCAACTTGTGACAACAACCATATTTCTTCATTTTTAAGCTCCCCTAAATAGATGGATTTTTTCCAATCCCAATAGTCACCCCGTGTCTTCTGGATCGTTGTAGCACTGACTTTTTTGACTAACTCATCCAACATTCCCGGTAAAATCAGTTTCTTTGATAATTCAGTTTTAAGCGAATGAGCTAACCTTGTTACTTCCTTCTCAATAAATCGGTCTACACAAGCTTTTTTTCGAGTCACGTTTACACCTAATCATGCTTAAAATAGATTATTTTTTAATCAAATTTGGAGAGTATTTGAATAAAGTACGAAACTTAAATCGGTAGGTTTTCTAAAAAAATAAAATCAAGCTCAATAAAATAAAGGAATTAATCCAATGTATTTATTGATGATTTAATTTTTTATTTTGAGCTCAAATCTATAAGCTAGGTTACTACTCTTAAAGTTATGTCATCTAAGGAGCGAACTTCTCAGATGACATAACACCGACCTTAATCATCAAGCTCCACTCGTTGTTTTTGCTTTTGCGATTCATACCAATTCACGATTTCTTCATAGTCAAAATAGAGTGCACCTTGCCTTCTATCAGACTGCTTCATTGGCTTGGGGAAAGTGGGATCTGTTTTTAACAAATCCCGGATTGTTTGAGGGGTAATATCAAGCATCTCGCATACAGAAGATTGCTTGATTCTTAATTTTTTTTTCATATGTAGATTCCTTTTAATTTTTCAAAATCTACATAATTCTTAACAAATCATTGAAGGTCTTACCGAACTGACTATTTAAAAAAACAGGTAAGACCTATGAACAAGCATTTGATATTATTCTATTTTTATTTTATCTTGCGGTTTTGGATTAGTGAATCTCTTTAATTCGCCAATAACTGTTCCATTTAAACGATATCTACTGTGGAATGTTTGTATGCATCTTTCAAACATAACATTATGTGATAATTTCGTATTCTTTGATTGAGATTCGTATTGCTCGTCTAGATAAATTTTTAGATATAGTTCTAAAGCAATAAATATCTTTTCTGGAATTTCTATTCCATATTTTTCATTCAATTTAGCAAACTCTTTTAGATAATCTTCCGATAGATATCTAAACCCATCCCTTTCGGATATTTCTTTAATATCCTCGATATTTACAACCTCTTCAGATATTAATTTTTCAAAATGATTGTTTGATTGATCTTCTTTCTTAGGCTCATTAATATTATCATTATTACAATTAATTCTTTCTTTTAATAAATTATTGAAATCTTCTTCGCTTATATATATTTTTTTATAACTTATTTTTAAATTAGCGATTTCAACATTATTAATTAATTTCCCAAACACATTTCCATACATAACCGGAAGATTATCAATATTAGTATTTATAAAAAATGCCAACCTCCCATCAAGAATACCCTTTTCAAAACCCACTTCCTCTATACGTTCCATCTTTAGAATTTCATAAAAGTGATTTATTCGATTTAAATTAACATCAACAGATATAAATCCTTCATAAAATTTAGTCTCTACAATATTTTCACTTAAATCATCTTCATAATAGATATTATCCGAAAAACCAATATATCCTGAATATTCAAAGTATAGATTAAGGCTTCTTTCTTTAAGTCTATGGATAATATCTATTGCAAAAATTTTTTTAGAGTTCAATTGACTAATAACTTCAAAAAGAGGATACATCTTCATAAAAAAAACATCATATTTTTTAAACATACTGTTTTTATAACTGATAAATTTACGATATGTAACGGCAAACAAGAAAATTATCCAGAAATTTCATCCAAATAGTCTGCATATTCCTGCATAAGCTCAACGCGTTGAGGCAAATACTTTGCCTTATTATATTTGCCCTTCACACCGCCTTGCACGTGGGCTAATGAAAACTCAATATGTCGCTCGTCATAATTACGTTCATTCAGAATAGTCGATGCAATATGTCTAAAACCATGAGGTGTTTGACGACCAGCATATCCTAGACGGCGTAAAGCCATAATAAAGATTGTTTCAGATGCAGGCTCATTTACATCTGTTCTACTTGGAAAAAGATAATCGCTTTTTGGATTGATTTCTCTTAATCGATTCAGTAATTCACATGCTTGCTTAGGTAACGGCACAAGATGTTCTCGTCGCTTCTTCATCCTTTCAGCAGGGATAGACCAAATTTTCGTCTTTAAGTTAAATTCTTCCCAAGTTGCTTCTCTAAGTTCAGAAGGACGACAGAATAAATAGCTTAGAAGTAACAATCCTATTTTTGTTTCTTCTGTTGGATATCTACGAAGCGTTCTAAGCAACTCCGGAACCTCTTCTGTTTCCACATGAGGCATACTTTTCGGAGTAGCAGGTTCAAGATATTTATGTATACCTTCAAGTGGATTATACTCTATGCGTCCAGTAACCTTTGCTAAATTATAAATATCCCGGCACATTGTTAGAATTCTTTTAACCTGTTCGTTAATACCTTGTTCAGTTTGAATACGTCTTAAATGATTGAACCACTCAACAGGCAAAATCGTATCGAAAGGTCTATGACCAAACTTAGGAAAGATATGTTTTTCCATCGCACCTTTATTTCTTACAAAAGTACCTTCCACCCAACTTCCTCTACGGATCTCCAACCACTCTTGTGCGAGAACTTTAAATAAGTCTTTACGTTCACTGAACTCTTTGTCTTGCTTCTGCTTTTTAGTAAAAACTGGATTTTTACCATCAACGATATCATTCAGTAGTTCTCGAGCTTTTTTTCTGGCCTTAGCTCCCGAGACTAAAGAATAAGGACCGATACTAATCCAAGACCACTTCCCATCTTCTTTCTTATACCGAAAAACCCAAGATTTTTTTCCACTGGGAGCAACCCGAAAATAAAGACTTTCACTATCCTTAATTCGGTATTCTTTTGCCTCAGGTTCTAGATTTTCTAATGCTGTATCAGCGATTGGAAAGCGTTTTATTTGCGTTCTTTTCATTCTTGTACACATCCAGTTCAATTTTTTCGTTGTGTACACCCTATGTGTACAACTCCACGTCAAAATGTTCTTAAATGATATGTGATGATCTTAAAACAAAAAAGGCTTAAACCCTTACGGTTTAAGCCTTTAGCCGAAGATCTTGGAAGATCTTCGGATTTACTTTTGAATTTTGGTGGAGGTGGCGGGAGTTGAACCCGCGTCCGCCAGCATTACGCTCGAGAATACTACATGCTTAGATATCGTCTATTGTTTTAACTCTTTGTGACCC
>Ga0308169_10000620_pt1 | contig 48766 bp, 47 predicted proteins | sample PhyBR1_2_FD_202139 | JGI IMG/M metagenome (GOLD analysis project Ga0308169, IMG submission 202139) | Phyllosphere microbial communities from UC Gill Tract Community Farm, Albany, California, United States - DLSLSB.R1 | ecosystem: Host-associated > Plants > Phyllosphere > Unclassified | place... | reverse complement strand
CGCGTCGAGCCACGTCCCGGCGGCGGCGCCCATCAACATGCGCACGCCGATGAGCCTCGGCGCGTCGTCGACCGAGGCACCCAGCCCCGCCGAGCTCTTCTCGTCCTCCCTCCACCCCATCCACGCCGGCTCGTCGCTCCCTCCCCCTCCGTCATCGTCCGCCGGCGCGCACGACCAGTCGCACGACGCCTTGCACGGCATGGACATCGACTTCGGCCTCGGCATGTACCCCTCGCCCGCCGAGCCCGCCGGCTCGCACGCGCCTGCGCCTGTCTCGACCGCCGCGCCCATGTCGACGCTCGAGACGGCGTTCTCCGAGTTCGACTGGGGCGACGGCACGTTCGGCACGAGCGGCATGAGCGGCGGCGGCGGCGGCGGCGGCGGTGGAGGAGGCGGAGGAGGTCAAGGCGGTGGGCGCAGCAACGACGGCAACGGCGGCGGGTACGACGACGGCATCATGCTCGGCCTCACCGAAGACGACTTCTCGTTCTTCGACGCGCCGACGCCGGGCCCGGGCGGCTCGGCGCTCGCGCTCTCGATGCCGCCGCCGCCGCTCGCACCCCTCGCAGGCGACCTCGGCCTGTCGGCCATGCCGTCCGTCTCGGGCATGGACGCCGCCTTCGACCTCTTCTCGTCGTCGGCGCCGAGCGACCTGCCCGGCATGACGTCGACCGTCTCGACGTTCGTCGCCGACCCGGTCCTCGCGAGTACGACGTCGCCCCAGTTCCCCGAGGGCCCGTCGCCTGCCCTCCCCTTCTCGTTCGGCGCGTTCGACCCGCTCTCGCCTAACGCGCTCGAGCTCGCGTCGGCCTCGCCGGGCGGCGCAGCGCACGCCGTCGTGCCGTACTCGCCCGTCGTCCTCCCTTCGACGACCGCCACGCCCGCCGCGCTCGCCCTCGTCCCGCACTCGCCGCACCCCGCCTCGTACTCGCCCATCGTCGTCGTTCACGCCTCGCCCAAGGTGTCGCCGGGTCGAGCGCGCACGCTGTCGGCGTTCGAGCCCGTCACGTTCGACCCGGCGCAGTCGGCGCTCGACGACAAGTACGACCCGCGGCGCGGCAAGTTCGGGCTGCCGAGCCCCGACTCGGACAACGAGGGTCGTGCGCTCGTGCGCCCGGGCGCGCAGGGCAAGGACCGCCGCTCGTGGTACTCGGCCGTGTGCGACCCTCGGATCGCCCTCGCCGAGCGCCTGCGGCGGCAGCGCCTCGGCCCAATCAAGCCGGCGCCGACGAGCGGTGCGTTTCGCGGCGACGCCTCGTCGGGTGCGGCAGCAGCACCGCCGCCGCCGCATCGAGCCTGGGTTCGTCGCCGACTCGGCGCCGCACTCGGCCTCGGCGGCAGCTTCGAGCACGGCTCGCCGTCGACGTCGCAGCACACGGCCGACGAGGCCGACAGCGAGCAGTCGAGCAGCGACAGCGAGAAGGACGACCTCATGGACGTCGACCGGTCGCCGCGAGCCCGGCGCGACTCGGGCGGCGAGCTGCGCGACGTCGAGGAGGACCGCACGCTCGACGCCGCCTTCAGCTCGGCGCTCCTCGGCGCTCCCTCGTTCGTCAAGCGCAGCGTCGAGCCGGCGAGCGTGCAGTACGTCCTCTCGTCGCAGGACGGCGCCAAGGTCGACCCGGCTCGCGACCTCACGTACCACGTCGTCACCGAGCACCTCATGCACCTCCCCGACCTGCGCGACGCGACGCTCGCCTTTTCGCGCCGACCTCGCCGCTCGAGCATGGCCATCGCATCGCACGCACTCGCGACCGCCTCGACCGCGCTCGCCGCCGTCTGCAGCACCCTCAGCCCGTCGCCGCTCTTCGCCGACCACACGGCGCTCGCCTCGCTCGAGCAGGAGGACACGCCGGCGTTCCACCTCCGCGCGCAGCAGTGCATCGTCGAGACGAGCTGCGCCGCCGTCGACTTCTGGCGGCCGATGGGCTTCGAGCCGCTCCCGGGCGCCAAGAGCGTCACGGCGTTCGTCGTGTACGAGGACTCGGGCGCCGAGGTGCACGACACGGTCAAGGAGTGGTTTCGGGCCATCGGGTCGACGTACGAGGTGCGTCGCTCCGTACTTTCTTGAGCTCCTTTACCGACGACGGGACACCCGCTGACTCTCGCCCTCTCTGGTCGCTCGCAGGGTCTGCGCCTCGGCTCGCACACGCCCGGTACCGTCTCGGCGTCGACCAACTTCGCCGGCGTGCAGGACGGGCTCGTGCCGCTGCCCGCCGGGCTCCTCTCGACGAGCCAGCAGCGTGAAGAGCTCAAGCTTCTCTGTGCGTCCCGCTTCGTCTCCCTCGCTCGCTCACCTTTCCCTCACTGACTCTCTTTCTCTCCCTCTCGCGCGCAGACACTGCCTTGTCCGACACGTCCAAGACGGCGCAAAACACGGTCGTCTACCTCATCGCGCCGCTCGCCGACTCGCCCCTCGCCCAGGGCTCGCCGCTCGCCAGCATCATTCACCAGGTCGGCAAGAGCCGCCATGGAGCGTCGGCCGTCAACATGCTCCCGTGCGCGGTCCCGATGTCGTCCCTCGCGCGCTCGGGCCCGTCGACGTCGACGAGCTCGACCGCCGGCCGACTCGCCCGGCTCGCCTTCTCCGTCTACGACCAGCTCCAGATCCCCGTCGAGCGTCTGCGCTTCCCCATGCCCGAGACGTTCCCCTCAGCCCGACCTCCGCCTCTCGCCCCTCTCGGCCCTGCCGTCCGCCTGTACACGGCGCCGGCCATCAACGTCGCGCCGGCGGCATCGTCGCGCGCGGTCCAGTTTTCGCTCAGCTGGCCGCCGATGGCGCTCGAGGTCGAGCACCGTCACCGCCTTCTGCACGTGTGCTACACGTCGCGGCGGCTCGCCGAGGACAGCGAGCAGGAGTGTCTCGTCGTCGCGACCGTCGACGAGAAGGGCGAGTCGTGGAAGGTCGCGCCGCGGCTCATCAAGGCGCCCGTCGGGCCCCTCGCCGACGTGCAGCGCGTGCGCCTCGTGTGGAGCTTCGTCAAGTCGCTCGTCGATGCCGTCGACGTCGAGTGGCGTATCGTCCTGTGCAAGCTCGGCGAACCGAGCGGGCTCGAAGCCAAGAGTGCGTCGCCTCACTCACTTTCTATGCCTTCTCTCATCGTGCACTGACGCTCGCTCTCTTCTGTGCGCAGCCTGGGACTCGCTCCTCAAGGAGTACCTCGCCGTCGTCCGCCGACCTCTGCACGTCACCTTCGCCTGCGCCGAGCTCGACCCGGCGCTCGCCGTCCTCCCTCGTCACGCCTTTGCTGCGCACAGCTCGGCGGCGTCGACGACGTCCATCGAAGACGGCCAGGTCTCGGTCGCCGGGAGCGTCAGCAGCGTCGGCGACGGCAAGACGACGCTCTTTGACGCCACGCCGACGACCTTCACCTACACGCCCTCCGAGCCGGTCTCGCTCAACACCCTCCCCTTCACTCCCGCCGCATCGACCTACTTCATGCACGTCCCGCGCCTCTCGTCGCACGCCCACTCGACCCTCGACCTCGGCACCGCCACCGACGCCGCCTCGACCTCGTCGTACGCCGTCCACTTCTTCCTCTCGCACGCCTCGCGCACCTCGTCGTACAAGGCGACGCTCGGCGCGCTCGTCGGCGACGTGCGGCGCAGCTTTGTCGAGCTCGCCGCGCTCGGGCAGGTGCGGTGGGGCACGAGCGGCCGGCTCGCGTGGCACCTCGAGGCGACCAGCCTCGCACTCCTTCTGGCTGAGCAGCTGTCCTAGATCTTCCTCTTTCTTGTCGTATTCATCCTCCCCTTCCCTCTCTCTTGCCTGTCTGTCGGCCCCGCATCGTCGCTCGTCTTGTTGCCCTCCTCCCTCGCTCAGCCTTTCGCACCGCATCTTCTTTGTCTCAGCGTCCCTGCATCGAGCATGTGGTCCTTCTCTCTTCCGCTCTTGAGTGAGCGCAGAGCGAGTACGACGATAGGCGAGTGGCTCGCTCGCGAGTCGGCGCACGGACCTCCTTACGTTGACCTTCTCAAGTTGACCTCGCGCTCTCTCGAGGCCGAGGGCGCGCTCGACAAGGTCGTCTCGGACCTCTCGACGCTTCGGGGCGTGCTCTAACGTCGATGACGAGCCGGTTCGGGCCTTCAGAGCTCGCTCGTAAGGGCAGAGCGGGACGATCCCGTCCTGCTCAGCCACGCCTTGCTCGCTTTGCAGCACTTCCTCGTCGCTCCTGCTCCTCCCTTCTCCATAGCTACTCGTCGCCGACCGACATGGACGACCTGATCACGCTGCGCACCTCAGACGACCCGCCCGTCGAGCTCAAGGCGGCCCGCTCGGTCCTCGTCGCCGGCAGCAAGGTCTTCTCCGACATGCTCTCGCTGCCGCAAAGCACGACGACGACCCAGGACGGCGCCATCGACGTCGCAGAGACGCAGAGCGAGCTCTCGCCGTTCCTGCGCCTCCTCAACCTGTCGCACGACGAGGGCGACCCGCTCGAGGAGCTTCAGGTCGACGACTGGCCCGTCGTCGCCAAGCTCGCCGACAAGTACGACTCGGCGGCGGCGCGGGGACATGCCCTAGGGACGTACTGGTACGCTCGAGCTGCCTGCAAGGGCTGGGACGAGCAGCATTGACCCTCGCGACGTCGACAGGAAATGGCGCGGCGAGGACCGCGAGCATGCCGCGGCACTGCGGACGGCCGCAGCCCTGGGCGACAAGACGCTCGTCAAGTTCTCGGCATTCAAACTGCTGCAAGACGGCAAGCAAGAGACGATCGACGCCGCGACTGTCGGGCGCAGAGCCAAGTTTGTACGTCCTTCCCAGCCGTGCCGCCCGCTCGGCTAACCGGCTTTGCCGGTTGTGCTTCCGCAGGATGCCTGGATCATGATGCTCAAGTTGCACGCATTCGAGGTGTCCATGAAGGCGCCTTGCGAGGTGTTCTGCTACATTTGCACAAGCGGCAGCCGCGTAGACAACCTTAAGTGGGGGCAGGCGATGCGCTACTCGATGCAGTACTGGCAAGTCTCGTGCGCCGGCAAGCCCTTTCACATGAGGCTCACCAAGCTAGCGCGAGACGGTCCCGCCTGTAGTGACTGCGGACCGCGCGCTCCGGAGCAGTTCGACCAGGCGTACCGCGACTCGGCGCCCGATTTCCCTCTCTAGCCTCTCAGTGCGTCGCTCTCCCTCCTCTCCCTCGACGCAGACGACGTGCGCGCACTGACCGAGCGACTCGCAGGCCCTCTCCATCGTCTCTGCCGTTCCTCGAGCGCACGGACCCTCGGCCTTCCCAAGTCGCTCTCGCCCGTTGCGCCCTCCCTCGTGCTCTCATTGTCTCTCTCGAGCGAGCTGTACCGTCTGTGCGTCGTTTTCGAGCGTTTGCGAGTTGCGAAAGCTAGCGAAAGCCGAGAGCAGAAGCCGAGAGGGCGAGCGCAGCGAGGAAAGGAAAGGCGGGCGCGAAGCATTGCTCGAGCGCAGCGTCGACGAGAGTGCGGCGGCTCAGAGTCTCGACGAAGCGGAGCAGACTTGCTAGAGGAGCGAAGGGAGGAACAAGCCGAGCCGAGCGAGGAGAGCGGCTCTCGCGAAGCCCGCCGACAGTCTCGTCGCTGATCCAGCTCTGGCCGCCGCGCAGGACTCTCGCTCTCCGCCGCTCGCCATCGTGCACGCGAAGGCAGAGAGAACGACCATGCTGCGATGCACCTCCTGCTGCCTCGCCCGCCCTCGCTCCTCCTCGCCGCGGTTCCTCCACCTCCCGCCCGACCCGACGCGAAGCGAACCTGCGAGCGCGCGCAAGAGAGGGCGGGTCAGCAATCTCCTCGTGCGCACCGTCGTGCGCGGGTGCTGGTTGCTGTGCGTGCTGCGCTGCGAGGCGGGCCGATCCCTCTGCGAGACGAGGAGGAGGTCCAGGGTCAGCTCGTCGACCTGCTCGAGGAAGGCGAGGGAGAGAAAGCAGGACGCACCAGTGTAACTATGAAAAGCCAGCATTGCCCCACAAGTGGGAGCTTTGGCTCTCCCCCCGCCGAAGCGAAGGTACCGAGGATTGACAATACGCAAAAATTGGCGGATGCGGATCATCCGTGGGACGGCGTGGCGTTGCTGGCGGGCATGCTGGAGGGGAGAGGGAGGAGATGAGGCGTACGGGGTGGCTGGAGGTGATGAGGGCGAGTTGCTGTGAGGAAGAAGAGGGAGAGAGAGCGAGATGAGCTTGAGCACCAGCGTCGCCGCGCGCGTCGAGCGACGCATACAGCGAGCGAAGAGGGGAGAGAGGGAGACGCACCTAGTTGTACAACACTGAATACTGCTGGGAGCCGCTCATGCGCTCATGCTTGTGCGTCTGCTGCTGGTGCTGGTCGAGGAGCGGCGTGCTGGTTCGCCTGCTCGACGAGGAGCGGGGGCGGGACGGCCGACTGCCAGAGGTACTTTGAGGCGTGGCGGATGGGCTCGTACTCCTTGTCGGCGGGCGTGATGCGCTTGCCCTGCGAGCACAAAGGGAGTGGGTCAGCTGGATGAGCGAGGCGAGGGGAGGGAGGAGGACGAGGAGGAGGACGAGGCTCACCTTCCAGAAGTGGACGCCGTACGCGCGGCCGTGGAGCTTGCCGTTGTCGCCTGGGGTGAGCTTGACCTTCTTGACCTCCCAGCGGCACGACGAGGTGTAGTCGGCGGGGGACGAGGCGGTCGGGACGGGGAGGCCCTTGCCCGCCCACCGCGACTCGTAGACGGATGCGCCGATGCCGCTGCGCGGGAGGAGGGCGAGGAGGCGAGGGAGCGGGACGGGGACGGCGCGCTGCATCCTCGGCGGTGTGAAGGGGGAGCGACGGAGCGGGGGAGGGAGAGCTCGGCGGGGATGAGAGCGGCGGGAGGTTTGGCTCCGTCTCCTCGTCACAGCTCGCTCGAGGCCAGCCTTGCTCTACTCTAGCACCACTAGCAGCACTCTAGCGACCCTTCAAGACCCGCTCGACTCGCCCCTGCGCCGCCCTCACCTCGCTCCCCTCGGCACCGCCTCCCTCATCTCCCTAACCCTAACCTTAAGACGCCGCCAGCCATGCCTCGCAACGACTCGACCGCCCACAAAAAGTCAAAGGGTCCGTCCCCTTCAGCTCTTGCGCCCCGCCTCGCCCGAACGCACGCTGACTCCTTCTCCCTCCCCTCCTGCAGCAGCTCCGGCCGCCAAGAAGACTGCGTGAGCCTGCTCGAGCCCGCTCGGCGCCGACTTCTCGTCATCTCCACGAGGAGGAGCACTGATCCATCCTCTTGGCCCATGCTCACAGGACCCGCAAGGGCAAGTCGTCGTCGTACAACGCCGTGCGTCCTCGCTCTCTCCCTCCTCTCTCGCTCTCGAGCCTCTCGCAGCAGCTCCTGACACCTTCCTCGCGCACCTCGAGCAGTACATGAACACCAAGCTCGCCGAGCTCAAGAAGGGCGACCCGGCGCTCAAGCACTCGGAGGCGTACGAGCAGGCGTTCGCAGAGTGGAAGGTGCGTCTCGCTCGCTCGCCCTCGTCTCGGCTCGCCGTGCCCTGCAGTACAGCCAGCAGAGACTGACTCGGTCGCTTTGCGGTACGCAGAAGTCGCAGAAGGGCAAGACGGCCAAGTGAGCGCCCGAGCGCTCGTCTCCTTTCCTCGTCCTCGGACCCCTCCTCGTTCTCCCCCAGCTAGACCTTCTCTCCTCGTCCTGTGTTGTCTGTAACGCATGCGCATCGTCGTCCTCCTCTCCTGTGCTGGGCGAGAGAAACCGTGCTTCCGTTGCGGGAGAGCTAGAGCGGCTCGAGCGCGACGAAGGTTCCCCTTGCCCGACGTCCACGACAAGCTGCGCTCGCGCTCCGTCGCGCTTCTCGCTCTCGCAGAAGGACGGGTGCGCAAGGAGAGCGCGAGAAGGATGTATGTACGACTCGCTTTGCAGATATTAAGGGCGAGGCAAGGGGTACGGGTGTTCGAGAGGGGGGAATGAAGATTAGCGAGAAGGGGGAGAGGGAGAGCGATGTGGAGGGGGGCTTTGTACGATGTAGGGGAGTCGGTCGAGCTTGAGCTACATGTTTATGAGGGGAGGGGCGAGAGGGGAGGGCGAGAGAGAGCCTGCTCGGCGATCGGGGGTGCGAGCGCCCGAGTCGAGCGGGGGCGACGACCGAGGCGTTTAGGCGTCGACCATGGCGCCGCCGAAGCCGTTGCCGCTGCGCGCCGAGCGTGCGCCGGCAAAGAGGGCGTAGCCGAGCATGATGGTGACGATCTGCAAGAGGGGGAGGTCCGGGTCAGTTCTCGCTCGTGCTGGAGGACGTCTTCACTCCCTGGAGAGCCTGCTCGCAACAGGCTCGACCGAGAGAGACGGTGCTATCGGACGAGAGGCAAGGAAGACGCACCACAAAGTTGATCCAGCCGAACGCCTCGAGCGCGTTGAGGGTGTGGCAGTGGGGCGCGTCGTAGTTGCCGCAGTCGAGCGAGCCGCCGAGCGACGCAGCGAAGGCGGCCGTGCCGGCGAGCCTGTGCGAGGGAGGGATCGTCAGCTCCTGAGTCGGACCGGGCTTGCACCTGTGCAGCAGGCGGACGAGGTCGGCGACGAGCGCCGCCGTCTCGCCACGCCCGCAGCCCGTTCGAGCCTGAAACCGAGCGAGAGGGACGCACCAGAAGACCCAGGTGAGGAAGAGCCACGCGACGTGCGACGCGATCGAGAAGAGGAACGACGTCGTCGCCTTGAGGAAGCCGAAGAGGTAGAAGAACGAGAAGAAGAAGGTCCACAGGCCGGTGAACAGGAGGAACCGGACGCGGTCGCTGCAGGGGCATAGAGAGGGAGCGTCAGCCGTGCTTCTGGACGAGATGGACCTGGCCGACCGCGAGAAGGCCGGCGAGGAGGAAGGACGAGACGAGGGGCGGCGGCGACGTACCGGACCGAGTTGCTCGGGTAGTTGTTGTTGTGGTTGTCTGTTGCGAGGGTGCAGGGAGGCTGTCAGCGCTGCGTCGCACGAAGCCGAGGACCCCACGTCTCGATGAGGAAGGCCGCCGCCATGACGGCGGAGGCGGGATGAGGCGAGCGAGGCGAGCGAGGCGACGAGGGCTCACAGGTGTTGACGAGGTACGCGGCGATGGCCCACTCGATGAGCGAGAAGAAGATGAGGAGCGAGAAGGTGACGACGTGGCCGCGCTTCTGCGAGCAAGGACGAAGGAGGTGGTGAGTCCACTGCTGCTCCGAGTTCGGCAACCTTTCGCACGGCGCGCAGGAGGACAGCGAGGGAGAGGAGGGACGCACGGTGTGAGTGTCGAGTCCGGGCATGGTGAGAGGCGGGACTTGAGGTGGTGGCTTGAAGATGTGGTGGTGTCGAGGGTGAGAGGGAGGAGAAAGAAGCGAGCGAGCGAGCCGAGGGGAGGGGAGGATCGACAAAATGACGCTCCCTCCTCGCCTCGAGGCCGACCACAGTGCAGCCTCATGAGGCCTCTGTCGCTGCCCAATTTGCACACTCGCTCGCTCGTCGTGCATTCGAGATTGGACTCGCCCTCTCGAACGGAACAGCTCAGGAGATCGTCATTGCACCTCGACTCGGACACCGCCTCGTCGCTCACTTGGCCTCGTCCTTCTTGCCCTCGTCCTCGGCCTCCTGCATCGACAAGGCGACTGCGCGCACGAAGGGAAAGAGAATCAGCCGCTGAACCTTGGGAGAGCAAGGGAGAGAGAGAGGGACGCACTCGCTCGCGCAATGTCATCCTCCTCGTCATCGTCGACCGTCTCGTCGAGCGCGCCCTCGTGCCCCTCGCCCATCTCTACGTCCTCGACCTCGACGTCGTCGACGCCCGCACTGAGCGCCAGCGCCCGCCTCAGGTCCTCGTCCTCGTCGTCGTCGCCCTCGCCCGCCTCGCCACCGGCTCCCTCGCCCATCTCGACCTCGCCCGCCGGCGCCGTGTGCTCTGGCGGGCCCTGCAGCATCTGCTCCGAGCTCGTCGGCAGCGGCGCGCCCGTGAGCTGGGCCCCCTGCGGCTCGGTCGCCGGCGTCGGGTCCGTGATCTGCGTCGAGACGCCCTCGGGCACGGGCTCGAGCGCTGCGGCGGCCGACGTCGACGTCGAGGCGTTTGCGGCCGCTTGGCGGGCGCGCTCCTCCTCGAGCGACATGCGGAGAGCCTGCGAGCGAGCGAAGGAGCCTGCGTCAGCGCCGAGACTGCCGACAACGAGCCGCCGAGACGAAGCCGTCGAGGCGGGACGAGACGAGGGAGAAGCAAGGCCGACGCACCATGGCGAGCTCCGGGTCCAAGTTCGGGTCGACGCCAAACTCGTCGGCGTTGCCGCCCGCTCCACCGCCCGCGCCGCCCATCTCGTCGTCGCCGCCGCCCTCTGGCCGCAGGACGGCGCTCTGCATGACGCGCTCCGACAAGAGGTGCGGGCCGGGCTCGACCGAGAGGAAGTGCGAGTTGTCCGACGACGACGTGGCCTCGACGAGGGCGGCGAGCTTGGCGTCGTTGGATTCGGGCGCGGCGGGAGCGGCGGCGGTGGTGGCGGACGAGGACGAGGGGAGGGACGGGATCGAGAGGTCGACGTCGGGCGTGCCGAACGAGATGACGTCGAGCGCGACGTTGTTCTTCTTGAGCTTCTTGCCGAGCTGCGGGCGAGGGAGCGAGAGAGAGAGAGTCAGCGAGCCGGCTCGGGTTGAGAGGTGCGACGGGCGAGCTCGACGGACCTTGACGAGCGCAGCCTGGCTGTCCTTGAGCGGGCTGCCGGCAAAGACGACGATGCGCTGCCGCTGGTTCTTGTTCTGGCGGTGCTTGAGCGCGAGCTGCGGGCGGCGGGCGGAGGAGTCAGCTCCGCTCGCTCACGACGATGCGGGGGAGGACGAGGCGACGCACCTGAGCGACCTGAATGCCGGTCATGAGGTCGGCCTCGCCGCTCGACTTGACGTCGTGGAGAGCGGCCATGACCTTGCCCTCGTCCTGGGTGAGCGTGACGAGGACCTCGGGCCTGCGGAGAGGTGGGGAGGAGGGAGAGGTCAGCACTTGATTGCGTCGGGCCCAGCCCAGGTCGTGCGGGTGCTCCTGTGCCAGCTCGAGATGCTTGTCGGCGCCGCGCAGAGCCCACAGAATGAGCTGCGAGAGCTCGCTCAAGCGAGGGCCTCGTCATCGTCGTCGAGTCGCTCGAACGACGGCCGCACCCTCTTGGGGCTCGTTGCCCGGCTCGCTCGAGTACTCAGAGGCAGTGGAGCTCGCTGACAGAGCTCGCAGGGGCTCGAGAGAGGGAGGAGGACGCACCCCTTGCCGGCCATGACCATCAGGCCGACCTCGTTCTCCGGGTGAGCGTTGATCTTTGTGCCCATGATGGTGAAGATGCAGTCGGACTGGGCCTGGAGGCGGTTGGCTGCGGGCGGCGGTGCGTGTGGATCAGCTCGCAGGTCGAGATGACGGCGGGGGAGGTCGGGGAGGACGAGGGAGAGGAGAGGCGCACGGATGAAGTCGCCGTTGAGCGAGTGAGCCGAGTTGTCGAGCACGATCATGGTGGCCTCGAGCGACATGGTACTGGTGCTCTTGCTGCAGGAGGCGAGCGGTGGTGGAGGGACCCGACCTCGTCGCTCGCTCGCTCGTCTCCGCGTCGACCTCTCGACTCCCCGCAGAGTGAGTGGCAGGTCGGCGCAACTGTACTCTGAGGCTATCATAGAGCGCCTCATGCCTTCCCTAGGGAGGCTAGTTGTGCGGTCAGCTTGGCGCGAGAGGGAGCTGCGACGACGACGAGCACCGCCTCTCGCTCTCTACGTCCCTGTGCTACGACCTGGGCATCCCTACCGAGCGTCTTCGAGCTTCTCAAGCCACGCACCGCCACTCGAGCGCACAAAGAACCACCCGCGCCGCACTCACCGCCGCGCACCCCCACCTCGACCTCGCTCCCGACTCTCGGCCTCGCACACGACAAGCCAACCACGAGCGACACTGCAGCGTGCGCCACAGCACTACCACATAGAGCTCTACTCTCATCGACCGTCGCGCAACGCCAAAGAGCCGCCGCGCCATGGCCCTCTCCTCCTCGTCGTCGTCCCGACCAGCGCACACGATCCCCATCTCGCAGCGCCCGCCGCCGACCCTCCTCCAGCGCGCGCACCTCGTCCTCTTCAACGCCTCGTTCCTCGCCCTCATCCTCGTCCTGCACGCCTTCCAGCTGTGCGCGATCCCGTCCCGCACGGGCAAGCGCCTCGCAAAGGAGGCGTTCGGCAGCGTCCTCGTCGCTATCGTCGCCCTCTTCGGGCCCTCGAGGCTCGTCATCACGGTCCAGCAAGACGACGGGCCCGGCGGCGTCAAGCTCGAGGAGCTCGTCGAGCGCGACGCACGGGGCAAGGTCGTCCGCCTCCGGCTCGACCGCGAGGCCGTCCTCGTCTCGAACCACCAGGTGCGTCGTCGAGTCCCGCGTTTCGAGTAGCTCGCCCTTATCTCGAGGCGGGACTGACCTCGTTCGGCCCCGCTGTCCGTCGCACAGATGTACGCCGGTGCGCTCACTTCCCTCCCTCTCCACCTCTCGGCGCGAGCGAGACAGCGTCCCTGACCCCTTCGAAACCTGTTTGCAGACTGGATCTATCCATGGATCGCCCTGTCGTACGCCGGCGTCGCCAACGGCCTCGTCATCGTCCTCAAGGCGTCGCTCGAGTGGGCGCCGCTCGTCGGATTCGTGCGTCCGCCTCTCCTTGTCTCCTGCGCTTCCTCACGCTCAAGGAAGCACGAGCTGACTTTGTGGAAACGATCGAGCAACAGGCCATGCAACTGTTCCGCTTCTGCTTCATCAACAATTCGACCAAGCCGCTCGACAAGTCGAACCTCGTCCCCGTCGCGCGCGAGGCGAAACGGCGCGGCGAGCCGTACCAGTGCCTCCTCTTCCCCGAGGGGACGCTCTACTCGAAGTTGACGAGGCCCAAGAGCAAGGCGTACGCTGAGAAGGTCGGCATTGTGCGTCTTCGGCTCTCCTCCTCTCCCCTCCCTCCCTTTCCTCCTGCCGCCTCGGCGTTCAGCCTCTCCACTCGATACAGGGCTCGAACAACTCCCTCACTCACTCTCAAGACATGAAGCTGATCTGCAACCTCGCCCGCAGCCCGACACGACGCACGTCCTCCTCCCCCGCGCGACCGGCCTCTTCCACACCCTCACGGCGCTCTCGTCCGCCCCGGGCGCGCCCTTCCCCTCGCTCACCCTTTACGACCTCACTATCGGGTACGCTGGCGTCCCCGCGCAGGGCTACGCCCAGGACTACTACCGCCTCCAGACCCTGTTCGGGTTCCGCGTCCCGCCGCCGACGGTCCACCTGCACGTCCGCCGCGCCCGCGCAGCGCACGACGTCCCGCTCGAGGACCGCGCCGAGTTCGACAAGTGGCTTCGGCAGCGGTGGGACGACAAGGACCGGCTCATGGCCCACTTTGGCGAGCACGGCCGGTTCGAGGGCGCCGAGGGGGTGAGGGATGAGCGCGCAGAGCTCGACATCCGGCTCCGGGCCGTCGACTTTGCGCGCATGGGCGTGTGCGTCGCGACCGTGGTTGTCGCTGCGCGGGTGCTGTGGTGGGCGTGGAGCGCGGTGCGGAGCGTCAAGGGCGGCTGAGCGAACCGGGACCTCTCTTTCTATCGCTGCACTGCATTCTCCTCCTCTCTCTCGGCCTCGGTGTCAGAGAGTGCTGCTGCGAAAAGATAGAGCGATTTGCGCGAGCGAGCGAGCTACTTCGGCAGGACCGCACGAGCCTCTCTCGGCGGCCGGCCCCACTGCGGCTTGCGCCTCATCGTCGCCCGCTCGCCCCTCTTCCAGCTGCGCTGCCCCATCTCGCTCAGCTTCCTCGCGCGGCCCTCCTGCTCCTCGAGCCCCTCTTCCTCTCGCCGCCGCGCCTCCTCCTCGGGGAACAAGACCCGGAGCGCCTCGCGGCTGTGCGGCGCGCGCATCGCCTCGGCCAAGCTCGCGCGCTCCTCGTCGGCGCGGCTCCCGCCTTCGAGCTCGTAGATGGCGACGAGCGGCGCCGCCTCGGAGCGCAGGACGCGCGCCGGCAGCGCGCGGAACGGGTCGTGCCGCCGGGCCTGGGCGCCGCCGCTCGACGCGCTCGAGAGCGAGAGGGACGACGGGCTCGACGAGGACGAGGGCGAGGACGAGGGCCCGAGCTGCGCGGCGAGGTGCGCGCGCGACTCGCGCAAGAGGAAGACGCGCAGGGCGTGCCGCCCCCAGCCCCGGACGTAGGCTCCCGCCGCTCCTCCCTGCTCGGCTCCCGCTCCCTCGTCGCCGCGCCGCTCGAGCGCCCGCCCACGCTTGACCTCGGCCGCGTACAGCCACAGCATGCTCGTGAAGGCGTGCGGCGGGACGACCCAGCCTTTGCGGCCGTCGGTGCGCGACAGCTCGGCGGCCCAGCGCGCGTTGCGGAAGACGCGCTCGGCGAGGCCGGTGCGCCCGGCGCAGGCGAGCGCGTGGAGGAGGGTCGTATAGAGGTACGGCGAGCGGCCGGTCGAGGGAGGAGGGCGAGAGGCGCCGTCGCGGTGCGCCGTGAGGAGGCGCGAGGTGGCGTCGGCCTGCGAGGAGGACGAGGCCGTGCTGCTGGTTGGCGCCGACAGGTCGAGCTCGGGGAGGAAGCGGAACACGAGCCGCTCGATCTCGTCGTTCGACGCCGTGCGCGCGACATGGCTCACGAGCGTCGGCGCCGTGCGCTCGGACCCGCTCCCTCGCTCATCGTGCTCCTGCGCCCGCCGCAGCGCCCGCTCGACGCCGCGCTCCTCGCCGCCGTCGAACGCGCCGAACAGGACGTTCTCGGTCGCGGCGCTCGGCTTGAGCCCGAGCGCGTTCATGCGCTCGAGCACGGCGAGCGCGACCTCGGGCGACTCGAGGCGGTGCAGCGCGTACGCAAGGAGCGCGTTGAGGTCGAACAGGCCGAGGGCGTGCGCGCGCTGCGCGCTCTCGGGCGGCAGCGGCGCGCCGAGCGACACCTCGAGGGCGTCCGACGCCGACGACGCCGCCGGCGAGCCGAGGACGAGTTCCCGCCCGACGACGTCCTCGAGCACGCGCCGCAGCACCTCGCGCGCCATCCTCGCCGCCGCGACGTGCGCCCGAGCGTGTCGCCGCCTCGTCGAGCCGCGCTTGAAGAGCAGCGGCGAGGGCGCGTCGGGCACCTTGACGAGGAGGTGGACGAGCGCGCCGATCGCGCCCGAGCGGTCCGCCCGGGCAGCGGCCTTTGCGCTCGGCGCGGGCTCGTTGCGGCGCAGGCGCACCCACGCGTCGTCGAGCGCGCGCGCGAGGTGCGTGGCGGCGCCGAGCGCAGGGAGGGACGGCACGGCGGCGAAATGGCCCTGGCCGTCCCTCATCAGCTTCGAGAGGCGCCGCAGGGCGCGCACGAGCGTCGTCGGCGACGTGGTCGTGTCGTCGAGCTGAGCGAGCCAGTCGGCGCAGAACTGAGCGGCGACATCGAGCTGCTTGGCGTGCAGGGCGAGGTCGATCGAGCGCGAGAGGGCCTCGGGCGTGCGGCGGCGGCGAAGGCGAGAGAGGGCGAGCGAGATGGGAAGGGCCGTCGAGACATGGGTGCGGTCGTGGGCGAGGTGGAGGAAGAGGCGGTCGAGGGATCGGGCGGGGAGGGAAGCCGGAGGTCGGAGGGTCGGCGCGGCGAGCTCTGCTGCGGCAACGGTGCCCGTCGGCTCGGCGGGCGCTGCTGCGCCCTCCCGGCTCCACGCCTCGACGCTTGGCGATGCGGCGCGCTGCCTCGGGCGCTTGGCGAGCGCGACTCGGGGCATCGGCGCCGACGGCTGCGTCTCGCCCCCGACCTCGGCCGCAGCGCGATCCCGCTCGACGCGCTCGTCCCACCGCTCGGCGGCGCGCTCGTCCCGCGAGCGCAACACGGTGCCCCACATGACCGTGTCGAACTGGAGCGCGTGCTCGGCGATGCGGAGGGCGATGGGGAGGAGTGCGTCGGCGGCGGGAGAGGGTGTCGGCGCGGCGAGGAGGCGCAGGATGGCGTGGAGGGCGGCGGCGGCGGGCAGCCGCCAGACCCACGTCTCGGGGAAGATGAGAGGGGCGCGTCGGGACGAGGAGGACGAGGGCGAGGCCGGCTCGGGGAGGAAGAGCTTTGGCTCCTGGTTGACGAGGTGGAGCTGGCGGAGGGTGAAAGGCGCGTCTTGCGGCGAGGCCGGGATCTGCCGTCGGAGTTGTGCGGCGAGGCGGAACAGCTGCAGGTTGGGCGGGTTGGGTCGCTGCAGCGGCTGAGCGAGGGCGAGTGGGGTGCTGCGGTCGTCCTGGGCGGCGCGGTCGGCCTCGGCGGTCGCGCGACTGCTGGCTGCTCGCGCGCCGATGACGGGGATGAGGCATGTGGCGAAGCTGATGGTGCCGATGTGGACGAGGAGGAGGGACGGCGACAAGGCGGTGCTTGGTCGGACGAGGGAGGGTCGAGGAGGGGCGAGGGTCGAGAAGCCGGGCGAGCGCTGCAGCGGCTTGCTTGCCGGTGCTCGCCGCGGTCTTGCGCCGTGTAGTAGCCCTGACGAGCGCATCTGCAGCGCGGTGCGAGGCGAGGGTCAGCTTCGCTCGACTTCATCGCCAGCTCGTGTTCACGCCCTCCTCACGGCTCCACCGCTGCGGTCCAGGTCCCATCACGAAGTCCTTGATGCTCTGAAAGCCCATAAGAGGCACTCAGAGGCGCGAGCGCCGACCTGCGAGCTCGTGCTGCTGCCGCCGGTCCCGATGCTCGAGGAGAGGAGGAGACCGGGCCAAGGAGAGCGAGCGACGCACCGTGGCCGTATTGACGCCCGCTTGCGAGCTTCCAGTAGCACCGACGACGACCTGGTGCGGCGACTTGCTCAGACGAGGGCGAGAGGTGACGAGGAGAGGTCGAGCGAGCAGCTCTCGAGCCGGCAGAGCGCGACAGCTTCCTCTCGTCGCTTCCTGCAGGAACCCGTTGCTCCAAGCTCTCGATGGTGACTCTACATTTCTCTTGAGCTCTCGGGCGATGCCGTGCGCAGAAGGAAAGAACGATGCGGCTGCAGCTGCGAGGGGTGAGGGGGGAATCGACGAACGACGACGGCGACGAGGTATACGACACGGCAGGAACGAGAGAGGGTCGACAGCACGACCAAGAGGAGAAGGGTATGCACGAAGGGACGCTGGGGGAATAAGGGTGCGCAGAAAGGAGAGGTCTAGCTGGCAAGAGACGGGTCGATGGCTGCGAGCGGGACGTGCGGGCGAGGTCAGCACGACGGCGGCGGCGACAGGACGACGACAGGGCGTGAAAGGTGGCGCACCCTTGATCCAGTCGAGCATGTCGCGCAGGGAGGGTGCAGCGAAGAAGTAGCTGCGGCGGGACAGGGTCGGGGTCAGCGCGGAGCGGGCGGGTCGAGCGCAGGAAGAGGGAAACGGCGCACCTGTTTTGAGGGGTAAAGATGGCGAAAGCATGCTTGCGCTGCAGGGAAGGCCGAGGGAGGAGGTGAGTGTCGGCAGAGAGGCAGGAAGGGAGAGCAAGAGGAAGCGGGACGCACCTCGAGCATCTGCTCAATCTCGGGCGACTGCTCGACGCGCACGGTCGACACGTTGATGACGGCCGCCTCGTCGACCTCCGAGTTGGACGAGTAGATGAAAAGGTACGGCCGGCGCAGGACGAACCAGTACTTGCGCCACTGGTTGCTCGTCGGGTCGCGCAGGAGCGAGAGGATGCCGCGCTTGTTGACGGCCTCGCTGCGCACGAGGTAAGGACGGCGTCAGGCACTCGTACTCGTCGAGCAGAAGAAGGCGAAAGGGACGCACGAGCGAGAGACAAGGGTGGACGAGCCGACGAGCTTGGGCGGCGAGGGCGAGGGCAAAGCCGGTGACGGCGCCGAGAGGTCGAGGACAGGAGCGACCGACTGCTCGCGCTCGAGGGAAACCTGCAGGTACAAGAGTCAGCAAGTGCAGGCGACATGAGGACGCGAAAGAGGGAAGAGAGCGCACCTCGCCGGTCGGCCCAAAGCGCTTCTGCCAGAACGCGAGCACGAGGTTGATCCGATCCTCGGGCCTGGCGTCCTCGACCGTCGGGAGCGTGAGCTTGTACGCCTCGAGCACGGCCCTCGTCCCCTCGACGTCGGCCGTCCTGCGCTTTGCCGCGCTACTCGAGTCAAAGTCGCGCACGAGCGACAGCCCGCGCGGCTTCCACCCGGCGAGGAGCTCCTCGCCGCGCACGTACGTCTCGGACGTGTCGAGGCGCCAGACGTCGCCCGGCTTGCGCGTCGTGTGCGGCCGCAGGACGACCGAGAAGACGGCCGAGACGCGCGACAGGAGCTTGGTCGAGTTGAACAGGGTGAGGAGCTTGGACGGCGAGCGCGAGTCGCGCGACGAGATCGTGACGGCGACGTCCATCGAGAAGGGGACGGGCGAGGTGCACCCGGCGACGTCGACCTCGAACGAGAGGCGGATGAGGGCGCGCGAGCCCGACGGCGTCGACCGGTTCAGGTGCGGCGAGTCGTGCACCGAGCTGTCCCACGCCGCGGCGAACGACAACGTTGCAATGCCGTCGTTGGCGTACTGCGGGCGCGGCGTGCCGATGCCGCGCAGCTCGACGTCGGCGACCGAGGTCGCAGCGTGCGTCCGACCGCGCGCGTCGAGCATGCGCACGTGCCCGAGCGACACCTTCGAGACCCGGCGCCAGGCGAGCGCGCGGCCCGAGTTGTGCGACAGCTCGAGGACGAACCGGCGCTGAATGCCCTGGCGCAGGAAGAAGGCGCCCGAGTCGAGCGCGTTGGTCGAGACGACCTGGACGGGCACGTACTCGCCGGCCTCGCCGAGCTCGCGGATCTCGACCCGCGCGAGCACGTCGTGCTGCTGCTGCCCGATGAACTCGGTCTCGGGCCTCCTCGTTACGTCGCCGTTGGCCGGGTCGCCCCGGACGGGCGGCGCGTTGGCGACCTTGGCGAGCGTCGGCGCGTCGCGCGCCTCGTCCCACCGCTCGATGCGGTCGAAGTGCGGCAGGCGGACGCGCGCGAAGAGCGCCACCTGGCCGTGCGACTCGGCGAGGTGGCGCAGGACGTCGGGCGTGAGCGTGACCTCGAGGCGCCGCTTGAGCCTCGCCGCGCTCGCAGACGTGCTGTCGAGGTAGACGGGCTCGGACGAGACCGTCTCGTCGTGCTCGGCCGCCGCGCCGAAGAGCGTCGCCGTCGAGAGCTGCAGGTGGAGCGCGGCGAACTCGGCCTTGCCGAAACCCGACACCGAGTCGACGACGACCTCGACGACGAGCGTGCCGCCCTCGACGAGCGCTCCTTGTCGGTCGTCGGCCCTGACGTCGCCGTTGCTCTGACTGGCGCCGTTGACGAGCGAGGTCGAGGAGGACGAGGGCGGGCTACGGATCTCGAGCGGCTTGAGGCGGAGCCGGCACGAGCCGATCGGGTCGGCGATGTAGGGCGAGTAGATCTGGAGGGTCTGCGTCGAGGGCAGCCCTCGGGCGAGGGGGACGAGCGAGCCGAGCGCTTGGCCGACGAGGGAGAAGCCGCCGGGCGGAGGCGGCGACTCGTGGAACGGGTCGTCGGCCGAGGCGGCGAAGTGGCGCTTGTACTCGGGCTTGTCGAGCCACTTGTAGGCGTTGCGCATCTGGGCGAGGCGCTGCTCGAGCTTGGACAGGCTCCAGATCGACAGGACCTGGTCGCGCCGGTCGAGGACCTTGACGCCGACGCACGGCTTGAGGCACGCCGCGAGCGCCGGATCGCCCACCTCGTCGATGTCGCCAAGCCCAGCGACGTGCTCGCTCGCCGAGGACGGGACGTCGCGCTCGACGGCGACGAACTGGAACGAGACGCCCTTCTTGAGCTCCCGGCTCATGACGTTGACCTCCTTGAGGACGACGGCCTGCGACAGGGCGTCCTCGGCCATGCGCACTCGCCGCCTCGTGCGCCACTGGGCGACGACCTTGCGCGCGAGAGGCTCGTGCGCCGGCTCAAGCCGAGGCCACTCGTCGAGCAGGTCGGCGAGCTCGTCGGCGGCCGAGTCGCCTGCGCCGGCCGAGCGCAGCTTGGCGATGCGGCGCCGCTGGACCTTGAGCTGCGCCTCGAGCTGCTTGACCTTGTCGTACGCGCGGCGGTCCTTGTCGCGGTCGGCCTCGGCCTGCTCGAGAGCTGCGGCGGTCGAGCTGCTCGAGAGCGTCGGCGTCGCGAGCGGTAGGTCGTCGTCGGCGTAGGACGGCTTGTCGCCGTCGATCGAGAGGTCGGGGAGGTGGCTGAGGGTGAGGGTCGAGTCGGCGAGGCTGGTCGGATCGGTCGCCCAGGTGCCCGTCGAGAACGGCCGCCGGCTCCCCGACTGCCCGTCCCGCTCGCGGTCCTCGTCGTCCTCGTCGTCGCCGTCCTCGGTGACCGAGTCCATGAAGCTCATGCGGCTCTCGGGCCGGTCGCTGCCGCCGCCGAGGCTGCTCGCCGTGCGCGAGTGCCGCACGCGCAGGATGCTCGAGTACAGCCTGCCGAGCTCCTCGTCGGGCAGCTGGTCGAGGTTGACGTCGCGCCCGTTGACGTTGAGCCGTGCCGAGACGGCCTCGCGCCGAGCGAAGGACCAGTCGGCGGCCTGGTCGGCCGAGGCGGGCGAGTCGGGACGGGTCGCAGGCGACGACGACGTGCCCGGCTCGTCGTACGAGTCGACGAGGGGCGAGCGAAGCGGCGTCGGCTTGCCCTCGCGAGCTTTGCGGACCTCCTCGGGGTGGCTGCGGCGGGAGGGGGACGCCGGAGTCAGTTTGAGAAGGCGAGGCGCGAGGACGAGGAGGGGACGAGCGCGGACGCACTTGAAGCGGAACGTGTGCCAGTCGCCGAGGATGACGCGGAAGCCCGAGTGCAGCTCCTTGGGCTTGGTCGGCGAGATGCGCAGGCCGTTGACCATGACGATGCCGTGAGCGCTCGCGTGGAGGAAGACCTTGTTGTCGGCCGTGCACTCGAAATGGCAGTGCTCGTCGAGGATGTTGGACCCACCGAGCTTGATGTCGGCGGGCTTGTCCGAGTCGAGGTTGCCGACCTGCGAGGACGGGCGCAGCCGGGTCAGCTTTCTGGGGAGAGGAGGTCCGAGCAGGCCGGGTGGAGGGGTCGCACGGTCGTCTTGCCCGGCTTGACCTGGTCTGCGCACAGGTCGGGAGAGCGTCAGCGACGATCAGAGAAGGGGAGGGGAGCGAGAGGAGGACGCACAGATGAGGCACTCGGCCATGAGCGGGTCCTCGGACAGGTTGACGAGGTGAGGAAGCTGCGCGACAAGGACATCGAGCGCTCATCAGCACGTCGTCGAAGAGCGACGCCTCGATAGACAGCGAGTGAAAGAGGGACGCACCTTCTTGGGCGTGTGTACGCCGACCATGTTCTTCTCGATCGTGATGCCCAAGCTCTCGAGCGCCTTCTCGCGCTCGACCTGCACCTCGCGCGTCTTCTCGAGCTTCTCCTCCCACGTCTCGGTGACGCTCGCCATGAGCTTCTCGCTCGCGTCGAGCTGGTCCTGGAGCTCGGCCTTGGAGATCGTGCGCAGCTCGCCCGACGCCGTCTGGTACTGGACGAGCTGCTGCGAGGCCGGGATCGCGGCGTCGAAGGTCGACTCGCCGGCGCCGAGCGCGGGCGAGTAGGTGCCCGACGAGGCCGACGGGCCGGCGATGCGCGAGCGGAGGAGGAGGAGCTCCTCCTTGAGCTCGCGGATGAGCTTGGCGTTCGGGTCCTCGTTGACGACGGCCTTGTTCTTGATCTTCTTGGCCTGGTCGGCGTACCGCAGCGTCGAAAGCGTCTCGTCGTAGTCGGCGGGCGAGATGGCGGCGATCATGGCCGTCTTCGAGTTGCCGCCGAGCGAGTCCTTGAGGAGCCACGTGAGGACCTGTGCGCAGCGTCGTAAGGGGCGTCAGCAGAGCTCATACAGAGCGAGCCGAGAGCGAGAAAGGATGGACGCACCGAGTCGCGGTACGGGATCTTCTCGGCGGCCGCCTTGGCCTTTGCGCCGCTCGCCGAACTCGCCGCCGCGAGCGCGCTGATGACGCGCCCGAGCGTCGTCAAGCTCTTGTTGATCTGGGCGCCCTCCTTGAGCCGGGTGCCCGTCGCGCCCGTGCTGTTGGCGCGCTCTGAGCCGGCGAGGTCGACGAGCGAGATGCGCGAGACCTTCTCGCCGACCATCGAGGTCGTTGGGTCGAGGCGCTTCTGGGTGACGAGGAGCGTGAAGACGGCGTGCGAGCGCGACGACGTCTCGTTCATCTGCGTCGCGGCGACCGTGCGGGCCTGCAGGGGATGAGATGCGTCAGCGCTAGGACCTCGCCAAGTGGTAGCGACTTAGGTCGAGCGCGATCCAGCTCGACCTCTCGCCGCACGACCGCCGCTTGCGAGGAGCTGAACGCACCTTGGTCCCCTCGTCCATGAGATGCTCGATGTCGTCAAAGTTCTGCACGGCGCACTTGGACAGGTTCTCGACGTAGGGCCCGAGCGTCGGGTGCTCGCGGACCTTGAGCGCGGCTTTGCTCGACGGGTTGAGCAGGTCGCGGACCTCTGCGCGCGTGCCGAGGATCATCATCAGCACCGGATGCACAGGGTGGAGCAGCTGAGGAGAGGAAGAGAGCCGAGGACGCACTCTCTTGGTAGATCTCGGTGTACGAGACCTCGACCGTGAACGTCGTGTGCTCGTCCGACTTGTTGCCGATGCGGACGAACAGCTGCTCGCACAGGAGCGGAATGATGCCGCGATCTGCGCCGTAGCCCATCATCGAGTACGACTTGCCCGAGCCTGCGCGCGCACGAGCGAGACGAGGGAGGTCAGCAGGAGGGACAGGACGGTGAAGGCTCGAAGACGAGGAGGGTGCGACGCACCGGTCTGGCCGTAGGCGAAGAGGCAGCAGTTGTAGCCGTCGAACGAGTGGTTGAGGAGGTCCTCGCCGAGGTCGTCGAAGAGCGTCTGCTGCGAGGCATACGCCGGGTCGTCCTTGGAGCAGGCGGACCTGCGTGACAGGCCGGCACCAGCGTCAGCTCTGCGCCGTCTTCGAGGACAACGCCTAGACCGCTCTGCTGATCTGCAGCGCGACGCAGCGAGAGGCTCGATGGGCGAGAGGGACGCACCAGTAGCTCTTGTCGAACGCGAACGACTTGACCTCCTTCTCGGTGATGCGGCCCGACGTGACGTTGGCGGCCTGTGCGCAAGAGCAAGCATCAGCGCAAGCTTGCCCAGGAGACCAAGGTCCTGCAGAAAGCAGGTGGCTGAGGGAGAGGGAGCGCACCTCGGGCGGGTCGAGCATCGTCTGGTTGCCCTCCATCCGAACGAGGCTCTTTGCGCCGCGAGCGAGCTCTGCGTGGAGGACATCAGCTTGAACCCACTGTCATGCGACTCGAGAGGCGCACGGAGCGAGAGCTGGATGAGGACGACGCACCTCGCGAGTTGAGCGGGCGGCATCGGACGACGACCTTGATGTTGCCGCTGCCTGCGCTCATCGTGATGGAGTACGCTCGACGCACAGGGTGCCCCTGCTGGGCGGCGGTGTGCGAAGTTGGCGGAACGAGGTGCCGGCGGCTCGAGGTGGGGAGGAGCGGCCTCGACTGGACGCGGACGGGGCTCGCGAGTGCGCGCTCGGGCGGGTGGCGCAGGTGATGGAAGCTCCGCGGGCTGGCCTAGCGGGGGCCTAGCAGCAGTGGAGCGTGATGGAGCGAGAAGGAGGAGCGTGTTGGCCGGACGACGCAGAGCTGGCTGTCGCTCCCCTCGCTAGCCGTGATTCAAGCGGGCAGAGCGGCCATTGAGTAGCTCAGTAGGCGCGCAAGCTATCCAGGACACGCTCTCGATGCGGTCGAGTGGTCGCCCGTGTTCATCTCCTCCTCGTCCGGCCTCTGGCTCGTTTCCTCCGCTCTCCTTCACAAGCTCTACTCCGGCTCAGCTCTAGCCATGTCCGACCATGGCTCCATGAACGGTGGCGACGACGAGTACGTTCCTGCCCTCCTCTCCTTTGCCCTCCTCCCCGCCCTCCTCGAGCTCAGCACCGCTCATCTCACTCTCGCTCTACCCCTCGTGCTGACCCGCGCCTTCGCCCGACACAGCCACTACGACCGCAACGAATACGTGAGCCCTCCCTCCCCGCACCACACCCGCCCGCCGACCGAGCCCGCCCTCGAGCAACAGCACCTGCACCGCCCGCCTCGACCCGGGCTCGCGCAGCTCTGTGCGATGGCGTGCCGCTGCTGCAGCCGATCAAGGAGCTACTGTGAGGGCCGGCAAGCTCGTGCTGGGTTGAGCAGGTGGCCGTCGCGCCCGAGGTGTCGAGGAGCGGCCGAGCAGGCAGCGAGCGGAGCAGGGCGGTCGGAAGGAGGAGCGCGCCGCGGCGGCGTACATGAGCGGCTACGAGATGTAGACGCGGGCGGTGCGGCGGGCAGCATGTCGGACGCGGGCGAGCTCGTCGTCGGCGGGCGCTCCTTTCTCCAGCACCGGCTCCACGCAGCACAATCCCTCCCGCCGGACGCCTCGCTGACTTCTCCTCCCTCGCCCCTCTCACCTCGCAGGACTACGACAACGCCGAAGCGGCCGCCGAGTTCGTCGACGAGCAGGCGCAGCTCGGCGGCGACCAGATTGTCGAGTCGGGCGAGCGCAACGGCGACGGGCCGACGCCCGCAGAGGGCAACAAGGAGCGCGTCACGACGCCGTACATGACCAAGTACGAGCGGGCAAGGATCCTCGGCACGAGGGCGCTCCAGATCTCGTGCGTCCTCGTCCTCCTTCCCTCTCGCCCCTCACCCCCTCTCGCGCTCCCCAACTGACCCCTCGCCCCACCCCTTCTTGCCTCCACCTCGTCACAGCATGAACGCGCCGGTCCTCGTCGCCCTCGAGGGCGAGTCGGACCCGCTCCAGATCGCCGAGAAGGAGCTCGCGGCGAAAAAGATCCCGCTCGTCGTCCGGCGCTTCTTGCCCGACGGCTCGTTCGAGGACTGGCTCGTCAGCGAGCTGCTCACCGAGTAGGGCGATGGGACGGTGGCGCTGAGCGAGGCGAGTAGACGCAGGCGTGTTGTACGATACGAGGCGGTTTCTCTCTTTCTAGACGAGCTCAGTCTTCGCCAGCAGCGAGAGCAGGAGCGCGAGAGCGTACGAACGCTCGCCGACGAGACAGTGAATGAGAAAGAGAGCGCATTGCACAACAGACACGTCGTCTCGCCCTCGCTCCGCTCTGTACACTGCCCTCGCCGCCGCCGCTCGGTCCTCGTCCCTCACGCTCGCGCGCCTACCCCGAGCTACTCCTCTCCCGCTGCGCCGCCGTCGTCGGCTATCCGGAGCGTCTGGCAGAAGAGGCGGTAGTTGAACTGGTTCGTCTTGCGGTCGAGGAAGGGCGGGTGGAGGAGTTTGTCGACCTGCGAGCGGGCAAGCGGGAGGGGTGGCCGTGAGGGAGGAGGGGCTCGAGGGGCGTCAGCGCTCGAGCATACAATGCATCGTCTCTGCGCAGCGCTTGGGCTGAGGCGCTGCGACGCCCGACCGCCAAGCGTACGAGCGAGTGAACGACGCGCAGGCAGGAAGAGGAGACGCACCTCGTCATCTGACATGCGGTCGCCCGTGCTCTTGAGCCACTCCCTCACCTCGTCCGCATCGCAGTAGCCCGTGTTGCGCTCGTCGAAGCACGCAAACGCGTCGAGCATGTCCGACTCGGGGTCGAGCGCCGACAGGTGCGACGCCATGAGTGTCACGAACGCCGTAAAGTTGAGCTGGGCGGGGGCGGCCGACGAGGGCGAGTTGGCGGGGCGGGCGTGCAGGAGCGAGTCGATGAGGGCCGGGTCCGGGTGCTGGCCTGCGTGCAGCACAGCGGAGGGTCAGCTTCGGGGCGGTTCTCGAGGGTCGGCGAGAGGGGGACGCACCGAGCGAGTTGAGCAAGCCGCGCAGGTCGGCCTCGGAGATGATGCCGTCGTTGTCCTGGTCGACGAGCTGCAGGGCACAGGGGCATCAGCAGGGCGCACTAACCGCAGGAGGACTGCGGGTGGGGGTTGACCGACGCCCGGGGGCAAGAGAGGCTCGCGAGCGGCTGACGCACGTTGAAGGCCTCGCGGAAGGTCTGGACTTGTGCAGGCTGTTGCGCAGGCAGGTGCAGGAGTCAGCGACCAGGGCGAGGAGAGCTGAGCGGCGAGGAGGGGAACCGAGGACGCACATCGAACAGCTGGAACGCGCCAGAGCTTTGCCGTGGGTGTCGGGTGGCGGCCTTGCCAGCTTGGGGGCGACCGATTCCGAGTGTCGCGGTGCTCATCTGGTCAGGAGGCGAGGGTGAGAGTGCGAGGTCGAGACGAGAGAGGCGCGGCGAGGAGCGAGCAGGACGAGGGCGGCGCCAACCTCCCGAGCTGGGTCTCGGGCAGTCCGGTAGCTGCTGTAGATCCTCACAAGCTGACTCCAGCTGCTCCCAGCCTCTCGCAAGCTGAGGTCGACGAGCTCACCTCAGACGCGTCGTCGACGCGATGCTGCTGCTCGTACTCCTTCGCTCTCGCCCTCTCGACCGACTCGCCCTTGTGCATGAAGCGCTCCAGCCCTCCGCCTACCGACCCCGCCGACACGCCCGCAGCCAAGCGCACCACCCTCGCCCAGCCCGCCTCCCTCGACTCGCCCTCGTCCTCCTCCACCATGTCGTTCCTCGTTCAGCGCCTCGTCGAGGCCGCCAAGATGCCCGCGCGCGGCTCTGCGCTCGCAGCAGGGTACGACCTGGCAGCGTGCGTCCCTCTCTCGCGCTCGGGCAGCCAGGACTGTGCCCTCCTCCTGCCCGCCCTGACTGACCCCTCTGGTTCTCGCTCGCAGCGCCGAGGCCAAGGTCGTCCCTGCGCAGGGCAAGGCCCTCATCAGTACCGGGCTTGCCATCGCCGTCCCTGAAGGCACCTACGGCCGCATCGCGCCCCGCTCTGGCCTCGGTGCGTCCCTCCTCCTCCCCTTCCCTCCTCCTTGCGTCCTGCCCTGGTCTCACCTCGCCGCGCCCTTGCTGACGTCGAACGCTGCCCACAGCCAGCAAGCACATGATCGACACGGGCGCAGGCGTCATCGATGCCGACTATCGCGGCGAGGTCAAGGTCTTGCTCTTCAACCACGCCAAGGAGGACTTCCAAGGTGCGTCTCCTTCCCCCTGCTCGCGAAGCTCATTCGTCGCCCCCCTTCTGACGCTCTCTCACCCTCGCAGTTAACGCCGGCGACCGCGTCGCGCAGCTCATCCTCGAGCGCATCGTCACGCCCGAGCCGCAAGAGGTCGCCTCGCTCGCCGACACCGAGCGCGGCGCCGGCGGCTTCGGCTCGACGGGCGGCTTCGGCACCGTCGCCGCTGCGGTCGACGCGGCGCAGGCGGCGCCCGGGACGACGATCGTCGTGACGGAGGAGGTGCAGAAGGAGGTCGAGACGACCGCCGGCCAGGAGAAGGAGGCGCTCGCGACGGGCGCGTGAGGTTCGAGACGCTGGCTCGTCTCGCGTGCAATGAGCGATAGTATCTCTTCGGGCTCGAGCTTCTGGCGGCGCTGTACTTGGCGAGGAGCGAGAGCGAGAGGACGACTCGCAGCCGGTCGAGCCTCTCGGCCAGGCTTTCCGCTCCGCGCGGGAGAATCGCTCGACAAGTGCGTGCTCTTGCAAGGTCTTCCTAACGCTGTAGAGAGCAGCTGTGCGCGGCATAGAGCCGTGCTCCTCGACATCGTCCGCCGTCGTCTCCGTCGCGTCGCCTCGCGTCCTCCTCTCCATCTCCTCCTCGCTCCCTCGCCCGCCACGCGACACTGAGCACGCCATGAACCGCCACAACGGCCAGGCCAACGGCTTCTCGGTCGACAACCTGTGCGTCCGCTCTCCCTACGGCGAGGCGGGTTCGGGGAGGAGCTGGCCCTCCTCGCGAGCTGGCCTTCGCCCAGGCCCTTCGGCGACGGCTCGCAGGGTGCAGCAGTCGACCGCAGAAGGGACATGAGCTGACCGTGGCATGCCTCGACGCGCGCAGCTTCAGCCTCGACACCAAGGCGACGCCGAAACGACCTCGCCCGTCGTCGTCGACCGGCGCAGGAGCTTCCGCCTCGCGCCAGCCGCACCTGTCGTCCTCGCCAAGCCACGGCCAGACGACGCCGTACCGCCCTACGCCCGGACCGAGCAAGCTGCACGGCTCGAGCCCCGCCGGGTGCGTCCACTTCCTCCTCGACCTCCTCGACCTCCTCCCGGACTAGCCGCTCACGCTCGCCCGCCTGCGCAGCTTTCCCTCGCCTGCACCACCCGCCACGCCTTCTGCACCCGTCATCCCTTTCTCGACTCGCTCCAACAAGCTCACCGTCCAGGAGTCGCTCAACGCCCACCTTGCGCTCCCGACCTCGGCCCAGCTCGCCGGCAACCAGGTCCGGGTCACGCTCGCGGCGCAGAACGACCCGAGGGACTACGACTACCGGATCGCGTTCGAGAGGGCGATGGAGAGGAGCGAGGGTGCGTCCACCGTCTCGCTCAGTGTCCCACTCGTCCTCTTCCTGCGGTCGAGCGGACATGCTGAGCCCAGTGGCTGCGCGCAGTCCTCGACACTTTGATCGACGAGGCGGCGCAGACCTTCAAGGAGTACTACGGCATCGAGGAGTTTGGGGACCCGTCGATCCAGTCGCAGGTGCGTCGTCGCTCGTCCTCCTCTGCGCTTCTCCATCCTCTCATTCCTTTGCTGACTCGCTCACCTACCCTCCTCGCTCCCGCAGGACGACATCCTCGTCGTCGGGCGCCTGTGCCCCGAGACGGACGCCGCCAAGATGACCGAGACGTCGACCTGGCTCGAGTCGTCGCGCATGCTCGGCTCGGGCTCGCGCGTCCTGCTCAAGTTCGAGCCCGACATGAAGGTGCGCGGCGCACCGAGCGGCGGCGGCGGCATGGCCATGTTCCCCGGGTGCCTCGTCGCGCTCAAGGGGACGAACGGCGGCGGCAAGCTGTTTGCCGTCAAGGAGGTCCTCATGGTGCGTCAGCTCGTCCCTCCCTCTCGCACTCTGTCGGCCTCCCGGGTCGTAGTGAGCGAGCTGTCGTAGCGCGCAGGCGGCTCACGCTCGCGCCCGTTCGCTCGCAGATGCCGCCGATCGACGCGACCTACACGCCCCCGACCGAGCTCCTCTCGATGCAGTACGGCAGCAAGGCCAAGCAGCTCAACGGCAACCCGATGTCGGTCATCGTCGCCTCGGGCCCGTACACGACCGAGCACGACCTCGAGTACGAGCCGCTCCAGGCGCTGCTCGGGCTCGTCCAGGAGGAACGTCCCGATGTGCTCATCCTGGTGCGTCGAGCCTCGCTCTAGACGGTCAGATGTACAGCCTCGCTGCGCTCACGGCCTAGTTGCAGTTCAGTCCGACGCTGACGACCTGGCTCGCCCCGCAGACCGGCCCCTTCATCGACTCGGCGCACCCGCTCATCCAGCGCGGCGACGTCGACGAGCTCCCCGCACAGCTCTTCCGCACCCGCATCTCGACCCGCCTCGCGCACCTCCTCGCCAACTCGCCGCGCACGAGCGTCCTCCTCGTGCCGCACGGGCGCGACTTGACGAGCACGCACGTCGCGTTCCCGCAGGCGCCGCTCGCGAGGGAAGCAGAGCTCGCCTTGCCCAAGGTACGTCAGCTTCGTCCTCTCTCAACACTTGACTGCATCTGTACGAACTGCAGCTGGGCTATTCGTTCTTGGAGATCGCGACGCTGACGCTCAGACCCTCCTCTCGTCCTTGCTCGCCCGCAGGGTGTCCGCCTCCTGCCGAACCCGGCCATGTTCAGCATCAACGAGGTCGTGTTCGGCATCACGTCGGTCGACACGCTGTGGAGCCTCAAGTCGCAGGAGTTCTTCCGCAAGTGCGCCGACGCCGAGCCCGCCGAGGAGGGGTCCGAGCCCGACCCGCTCGCCAAGGACGTCATGGCGAGGACCTGCAGGCACCTGCTGCGGCACAGGAGGTGCGGCTTCGTGCTCTCACTCTCTTGAGCTGTCCTCGTTCGCTCGAGCGGGTGCACCTCTACGTCTAAAGGCTCGTGGCTGACGCCCGTTCCTCTCCTCCTCGCCGCGCAGCTTCTACCCCGTCTTCCCCTCGCCGCCGCCCTCCAAGATGCTCGACGCGCTCAACCTCGACATGACGCACTACGACCTCGTCAAGATGGGCAGCTCGGGCCCGGACATTGTCATCGCGCCGTCGATCCAGAAGCACTTTACCCGGGTGCGTCTTGCGCTCGTCCTTCTGCCTCGTCTTCGAGGCGTGCACTCGAACTTGGCACTCGATGGTGACGGGTCGCTCAAGACGCTGACGAGCCCCTCTCGCGCCCGCAGATCGTCGACTCGACCATCCTCCTCAACCCGTCCTTCCTCGCCAAGTCGTCGGCGCCCGCCTCGGCCGGCACCTTCGCCCGTCTCACGATTCACCCAATGGACCAGGAGCACCTGAACGAGCTCGCGAGCACGGGCATGGTCGACGTCGGCGGCGAGCCGGATGAGCCTGTCGAGCACCGGGTGTGGGAGCGGTGCAGGGTCGACGTCATCAGGGTGTAGCTAGCGGTGGCTCTGCAGCGTGCGACGAGGGCGATATGTTGTACTGTGCTCCTCTCTGTGCCCGAGCGTGAGCTGGAGGGACGTTGGTTCTGCTCGAAAGCCCGCTCGGACCTCCTCGAGTTGAGCTTACTCGTCAACAGCTCTCCCTCTTCCGGTCGCTCCCCTGGCTCTCGGCTCGCTGGGACCTACTCGACGCAGCGCAGGCTTGGTGTCGAGCCTCTGCTGTCGCCACGCTCGCGCCTCGGGGCGGCGGAAACTCCACGGAGGACGGCCTCGTCGTCCGCCCCGCCTCGGCCTGCTCCCTTGCTCTCTCCCTTCACTCGCTGCAGCGTTCGCTCTCGCCGGGCCTGCCACGATGGACGACACGATCACGATCCGCACCTCGGACGACCCGCCCGTCGAGTTCAAGGTCGCTCGCTTCGTCCTCGCCGCCAACAGCAAGGTCTTCGGCGACATGCTCTCGATCCCGTCCGGCTCGTCGACGGCGCAGGACGCCAAGTTCGACCTCGCCGAGACGCAGCGCGAGCTCGAGCCGTTCCTGCGGGTCCTCAACATCTCGCACGACCAGGGCAACCCGCTCGAGGAGCTTAAGGACGGCGACTGGCCAGTCGTCGCGCGCCTCGCCGACAAGTACGACTCGGTGACGGTCCGCGCGCTCGTCCTTTGCATGTGCTGGTGCGTCGACATTCCTTGTCGATCGGGCGTGCCCGCGTGAGCTAACGGTCCCGTGCGAGCAGGTCTTGGTCAACGCCGGCCGACACGGCGACGGGCGGCAAGCACTGCAAGCCCGGCTTCGACACCGCCGTCGAGCTCAAGCACCCGCACTTCGCCAAGGTCTTCATGCTGCGCGCCATCAAGAAGTTCGGCGGGGTGGACTTGCACCAGTGGCTCGAGAGCAGGAGCCTTCAGTCGCACTTTGTGCGTTGCCCGCTCTCGGACATCGAGCGCGCCTGCTCCCACTGACCTCCTCTCGCCGTTGCACCGCAGGAGAAGTGGAACAAGCTCCTCAAGGCGCATGCAGCGATGTGCGCTCTCGACGCGACCGGCGTCAACCTGTGCTACTCGTGCGCAGCCGAGGATCCGTCCCTCGCCGACACTACGTGGTTGCGCATGATGCGCGCGGTCATGCACGACTGGGACCCGTACACGGCCGCCACGCCGTTCAACGGCCCTGTATGGGGCATCGGCCAGCAGCTGCACGTCGCGCAGAAGATCTGCCAGCCGTGCAAAATCGCGTTCGACCGCTTTGCCAACTCGCTCGACGAGCACTTCCGCAACACGGCGCCCGACTTCCCGCTCTGAGGTGCGTCCTTCTCTCGTATCTCGAGTCGGTCCTACGTCGGCGAACGCTGACGCTTCTGCTCTTGCGCGCAGCTCAGCCCGCACGTTCCCCTCCTTGCGTCTCTCGACCTTTCCGCTTCACGGCCTTTGTCTCGCTCGCACTGCAACGATGTTCTCTCGATGGCGACGTTCCTGTGAGCAGACGTCTCAGAGAGCTCCTCGACTCGAAGGACCGGCAAAGTGCCCGGCGCGACAGGACGAGCCGCACTTGAGAAGGTCGACTTGCTCGCGCTCTTCTCGGCTCTGAAGGCTCGTGCACGACAGCGAGAGCCTCTCGACGATCAGCGAGAGCATGTAAGGAGACCGTCTATTGCAAGCGCCTTGCGCGAGAGATCGAAAGAGACGAGGGAGAGGACGAGGGAAGCTCTACAGGACGAGGAGGGGGACGAAGACAGTGCTTCTGGACAGACGAGGCGCGACCGAGAACGAGCGAGGGATGCGGACATAAGGCTTGGACGACGACGAAGAGGAGAGCGGGGTGCAGAAGGGAGGGCGAGGGGCCAAGACGCTCAAGGGCTGCCGGGCCCACTCGACGACGATGACGGCGCCGACGCCGACGGCGAGCGGAGTGGGACCCAGGGCGCTTGCGTCGGCGACGACCTGACGCCCGGCGTCGACGGAGGCGAGGCGTAGGGCGACTTGGCCTGCGTCGGCGGGCGACTCGAGGCGAGGCCGGCGGCAAAGCGAACGTGCGCCGAGCGGGTCCGAGACGTTGAGCGCGGGCCGTCGAGGTCGGGCGAGCTGGGCGAGGGGCTCGAGGCGGGAGGGAGAGGCTGACGAGGCGAGGAAGGGCGCTGGGTCATCGAGAGGGAGGCGATCGAGGGGAGGAGGGCCCGAGCGGGCGAGACCGGGCGTGAGGAGGTTGGCGAGGAGCGACGGCTGGACGACACTGCGCGCACAGTCATTGAGCGTCAGTGTCGGAGCACTGGACTCACCATCCTCGCTGTGTCGCACAAGATCGGCAACCAGAGGAGGAACAGGGAAAGACCGAGACGCACAGCTTGCAGTCGACCTCGACGAGCGCATCCTCGGCTCGGCGACCAGCCTGGCCCGCAGCGCATCCTCGAACGATGCCTGACGAGCGAGATGCGCAGCGGACGGCGCCGAAACGCTGGCCGTTGCTGCCATGGCGCCCTCGTCGACGACGGGCCGACGAGCCTCGCGCGGCGACCTCGACGTGTCCGAGCGCGCGCTCGACATCTCGATGCGCTCGGGCTCGAGCTTGAAGATGACGCCGAGGTTGCCGAAGATCTGTTCGACGTTGAGAGGCCGGGTAGGCGACTCGGACGACGCGCAGTCGGGTCGGGCCGACGGAGCGGGCGTCGTGCTGCGAGACCTCGACGACGGCGGCCTGCTCGACGAGGAGGAGGGCGAGTTGCTCGAAGTCATGACCATGCCGGTGCCATGGCTGTGTAAGGCGACGCTCGAGCGGCGCGAGCCCGGGAGCGAGTGCGGCGGCGAGAGAGGTAGGTGCGGCGAGTCGGACGCCGTGCGGAAGGTCTCGGTCGTCGAACGAGGGGAGGAGGATGCGGTGTCGACGGCGTAGAGGTACGACGAGGTGCGCTCGGTGATGCTGGACGAGGACGAGGCCGGGGTCGAGATGCAGTCGGGCGAGCCTGTCAAGCGAGGGCACCGGTCAGCCTTGCGCTTGAGGATGCCGACGTGCCGATGACGAAGAGAGCAACCTCGGGCGCACCTGATGAAGCTTGTGGAGGAGAGAGATCACCTTGAAGCTTGTCGAGAGCTCGCTGGAGACCGCCGTGTGCCGCCGCCGACCGTCCTCGCGGTTCGAAGCCGACGTCCCTCGACGGCGCCGGCTCGTCGAGCTCGATCTGCAGGACGGCACCATCCTCGACGGCGTCCCAGCAGCTCGAGGTGATGCCGCAGCCGAAGAGCGGCGAGGACGAGGTGCAGACGAGGGTGAACGAGGCGAGCGGCGGGCGGACGAGACTTGCGACCTCGCGCTTGACGTCCTGCGAGCAGGGGTGACTGAGTCAGCTCTCGCGCTAGGCTCGACAGTGAGAAGAGGAACCAGACGCACCTCGAAAGAGCGCCGCTCGCCCGTCCTGTCGCTGATCCCGATGCTCCACCGCTTGACCGGCCCATCCGCCCGCTCGAGCTCGACCTTGACGAGCTCCAACTTGACGCCGCCGCGGACCGACATGACCGGCGGGTAGTCAAGAGAGCTAGGGCGGTCGTGAGGGCGAGGATGAGGCTGATGAGCGAGGGCGAGGAGGACAAAGGGGTCACGAGTCGAGGTCGGACGACGAGGCGGTGCGGGGCGATCTGGATGAGCTTGAGCACGGTGCGTCGACAGAGCGCCCTGCTGCGCAAGGCGGGCGGGCTCCTCGCTGTCGGGGCGGGTCGTGTGCGAGCCGTGATGGGTGCGAGGAGGGAGAGGGAGGGGCGAGGGAAGGACCGCCGCCGTGACTTCGCTCGCTCGATGGCGGGTTTCCTCCGAGCGAGATGAACCAAGCCTCGGTAGCGCGGAAAATGAAGATCGACCCCTTGACGAGCACCGAGCGGACGGACAGGGGAGCGGCGGACAGGGGGAGCAAGCCGAGCGCCGCTCGGACCTCCTCGACCTCGATTGAAGCGTAGGAGAGCATCGACGACTCCTCCAGGGAGCTAGCCTGTGGAACGAGGAGTCAGCGAACCGCCAGGCGAGATCGAGAAGAGACAGGTGCGAGGAGGAGAAGGACGTACCGGCCAAGTCAGAGCGGCGGGCTCGCGAGCGGCGCAGCCTCTCGAGCAGGCGCAAGTGGAGAGCGAAAGCTGGACTCGTACGACAAGGGGGGAGAACAGCTACATGAACGCGACGGCGATCTTCTCCTCCTCGAGCACCTCCCTCCAGTCCCTCAGCCAGCCCTTGTCGTTCTGCAGCGCCCACACGCGCTCGAGCGCTGCGACGTCGTCGACGTACCCCTTGAGCGGGCCGCACGCCTGCAGGCCGCGCACGCACAGGGCCCGCTCGGACGGCAGGAGCGCGCACGTGCCCGCGAGGAAGAAGGGGATGGCGCGCGAGAGCGGCGAGAAGAGGTGCGCCATCGTGCTCGTCGAGACGGACGACGAGCCGGCGCCGGCGGCCTCGTCCGACGTCGACATCGAGCGCGACTCGGCGAACGCCGTCGTCGTTGCGGCGGTCGGAAGCGGCGCCTGCGGGTACGGGCGCGGTGCGGCTGTCGAGCCTGCAGCGGCGGCGGTCGAGGTGCTGTCGGGGCCAAGTCCGGGTGCGGCGGCGCTCGCCGTCGTCGTTGAGGGTGCAGGCAGCATCGACGACGACGGCTCGTACGAGGTGAGGACGCGCGCGCCGATGTGGAGGATCTGCTGGAGGGCGGCGAGGATGACGTGCGAGACGGGTCCGTGCGCCCAGACGCTCTGGTACAGGTAGATGATGATGGCGTGGCGCCACATCTCGCCCGTGCTGATGCGCTCGAGGAACTTGGCGCTGTCGGCGAGGTCGTGCGCGCTCAGCGCCGGCGGACGCCAACCGCGGATGGCCGTCTCGATCGCCGCCGCCTTGGCCTTGACGACCTCGTCGGGGAGGGCGTCGCGCTCGGCGCTCAGGTTTGCGATGGCGGCGGCGCACAGCATGAGGCCGACGGGCAGGCCGAGGAGGACCGGCAGCTCGCACAGGACCGAGTTGACGTCGTCGACGAGGACCGACGGGTTGGCGGCCGACGGCTCGCCGGGCAGGCACGTGTACGTGAAGAGGACGCGCCGCTTGCCCGACGTGATGCAGCGCACGACGTCGTGCCAGCCGAAGATGGCGAGGAGGAGCGTCTCCGGGTCGCGCACGGACGACAGGTCGAGGAGCGGGCGGCCTAGCTCGGTGATGAAGTGCTCGCCGAGTAGGCGAATGAACGATGCCGCGCCTGCGCCGACCGATATGAACTGCGAGCGAACGAGCGAGGTCGTCAGTCTGTGCCCTTCCTGGCGTTCTGAAGCCGCCGGAGAAGGGACGCACCTGATGCTCGTACAGGTCGACGAGCGCGAGCAGCTTGGCGCCGAGCGGGATCGTGTGCTGGTGGACGTGGTTGAGCGCGCGCTGGAAGTAGCGGTCGGCCTTGGCGCGCAGTTGGCGCTCGTGCGCAGCCGCCTCGGTCGGGTCGCCGTCGTGCTTGGGCTGGTTCTGCTGCGCCCGGATGCGGTACAGGAGGCACTGCAGGGAGGTTGTCGGGCATCAGTGATGCGCGGTGAAGGTGAGGGAGATGAGAGAGAGATAGGGACGCACGATGGCCATGGCTGCGTTGCGGTTCAGCTCGCTCGAGGTCGACGTCTTGTACACGCGCTGGACGGCGACGTCGCGCAGCGGCTTGGCGAGCGAGCTCAGGTAGGCGTCGTTGAGCGCATTGTCTGCGGGCGAGAGGAAAGAGTCAGTGCGAGCGCGGCGAGCACGAGAGGGGAGGGAGCAGGGCGCACAGGTCGGGTCGACCGAGTCGATCTTGTCCGGGTCGTCGGCGTCGGCGAGAGTCGATGGGTCCGACGCCGCGAGGGCCGAGCTGATCGGGTGCTCGGCCGGCGACGGCTCTGCACTCGCTGTCGCCGTCGGGAGCGAGTCCCACCCGGCGATCTCGAGGTCGAGCGTCTGAAAGAAGTCGTCGACGCCGTTCAGGCCGTGCGACAGGTCGGCGAAGGGCGAGAAGGCGGCGAGGTTGAACGACGGAAGGGCGTACGCGCCGTCTGGGTCGCCGGGAGGATGGAGGGCGGGGAACGCCGAGGCGTCAAAGGCGGGCAGAGGTGCCGGGGGAGGGCGAGGGTCGAACGGAGGAGGAGGCCCGAGGGCAGGAGGGGGGAAGGAGGTGGGCGCGGTCGCTGGTGCTGGCAGCGGGAAGTAGTGTGGTGGTGGTGGGCCGACTGGGGCGAAGCTTGGCGGCGGCGGCGGATAGTGCGAGGCGGTCTTGGTCGGCGACGAGGACGAGGCGACGGTCGGCGGGAAGTGGGGGTAGCTGGGAGTTGGCGCAGCGCTTGTTGATGCGGCTGGGTAGCTCGAGGCGACCGTACTGGACCCTGCTGCTGCTGCGCCGCCTCGCTCGCTCGACGCGCCCTCGGACGAGCCCTCGCGGGCCCGCTTGGTCGGGCGGCCCTCGGACGGGTCTGGCCAGGCGCAAGTCCACGCGCCCTGGATACAGCGCTGACATGCGCCCGTCTGGTCGTCGTGCGTCTCGTCGCACTTCTTCCTGCGGGTGCGGCCTGTGTGCGAGAGGCGGGCGAGGTGGGGAGGAGCAGGAGGAGGAGAGGGAGCGGGGTCAGCTCACGGCGCGGCCACTTGGGGAGAGGACAAGGGGACGCACAGGTGAGGCAGCCCTTCTTGGAGCGACGCTTGCCCGGCCCTGGCAGCTCTGGCGCAGACATGGGCGAGTGTGGTGGTCGACCAACCTCGTCGTCCTCGTCCTCCTGCGCGCCTCTCCCTCCCTCCACACGTCGGCCGTCCACCGTGCTAGGGCTTGCGCCAGATGCTGCTGCCTCTGTCTCGACCGCCCTGCGCCGCCTGCCCGGTCACGACTTGGCCTTCCCTCGCCTCACGCGCCGCGAGCCGACTCGGCGGCCGTCGCCTGCCTCGACTCTGGGCCACCACTCGCGCTTCTCGGCGAGCGCGCTCTGCAGCAACAGCGAGATCGGTGTAGCTGTGTGCGCACCGCGGCGCTGGTTGCCGCCGAGCGCGACCAAGGCCTGCGGCCGACAAGCGCTTGCCGCGCTCCTCATCTCTGTCGGCCAGCTCGGCCACACAGGCTTGGCTTGACCTCGCTCCTGCATCTCTACCTGCGCCAGCCTCGTACGGCACCCGCAGCCATGCTCTATCCGCCAGTACCGCCGCCAGCACCACTCGCCGGCCCTTCGGCGCCTCCCGACTCGGACCTCAACCCCGCACTCGACGACGGCGACGAGCACGTCGATCACCATCATGGCACCAGTCGCTCTTCATCCTCTGCACCCACGATCAACGGCGACAAGCCTCCAGCACGAGTCGACCCCGAGAAGGCCGCCGCCCAGTTCGAGGTGCGCTCGACTCTTGCTCCCCCTCGCTCACCTCCTGCCTCGGATGCTGACATCGCCCTCGCGCGCGCAGGACCTTCGCCGCTCCTTATCCCGACCCTACTCGTTACACGCCGTCGACCCGGAGAAGCAGGACCCGTCGTCGTCGTCGTTCGACCTCCTGTCGTACCTGCGCGCCGAGGCGAACGAGGCCGACGCCGCGGGCCTCAAGCGCAAGGCGCTCGGCGTCGCATGGACCGGCCTTCAAGTCGTCGGCAACGGTGGAGCGAAGGTGCGTCCTTGCCGTTCAGCTCGCGCTCGCCCGCTCAGACGCTTTGAGCTAACCCTTCCCTCGTGCGCGCAGCTCTACATCCCGACCTTCCTCGACGCCTGCCGCGACTGGGTCACGTGGCCGGTTCACCAAGTCGGCAAGCTGTGCGGGCGCGACAAGGCGGTCCCGAAGCACCTGCTCGAGAGCTTCGACGGCTGCCTCAAGCCCGGCGAGATGTGCCTCGTCCTCGGTCGACCTGGCTCTGGGTGCGTCGCCTCCTCCTCTCTCTCTCGCACCGTCCGAAACGCTCGACCCTCTCGAGCTGTCGCTGACGGAAAGAGCCGCCCATGCAGCTGCTCGACCTTCCTCAAGACGATCGCCAACCAGCGCTCGGGCTACCTCGCCGTCAACGGCAACGTCTCGTACGGCGGCATCTCCTCGTCGCACATGGCCAAGCGGTACCGCGGCGAGGTCGTCTACAACGCCGAGGACGACGTGCACGCCGCGACGCTCACGGTCGCCCAGACGCTCGCGTTCGCGCTCAAGCTCAAGACGCCCGGCACGCTCCCGCCGGGCAAGACCAAGCGCGAGCTCGAGCACGAGGTCCTCGGCGTCGTCCTGCGCATGCTCGGCATCTCGCACACGCGCGACACCAAGGTCGGCTCGGCGTACGAGCGCGGCGTGTCGGGCGGCGAGCGCAAGCGCGTCTCGATCGCCGAGATGATGGCGACGAGGGCGTGCGTGTGCTCGTGGGACAACTCGACGCGCGGCCTCGACGCGTCGACGGCGCTCGACTACGCCAAGGCGCTGCGCGTCCTCACCGACGTCCACCAGATGGCGACGTTCGTCTCGCTCTACCAGGCCGGCGAGGGCATCTACGACCAGTTCGACAAGGTCCTCGTCATCGATGAGGGACGCCAAGTCTTCTTTGGAAAGGCGAGCGAGGCGAGGCAGTACATGGTGCGTCGCGCTTTGACCCCCTCGGCGGATCCTGTTCTCGAGCTCGAAGCGCTGACTCTCCTCCTCCTCGCCGTCGCAGATGTCGCTCGGCTACGCCGACCTTCCTCGGCAGACGTCGGCCGACTACCTCACGGGCTGCACCGACCCGAACGAGCGCAAGCTCGCCGACGGCCGCTCCGAGGCCGACGTCCCCTCGACGTCCGAGGCGCTCGACGCCGCTTTCCAGCGCTCCGACATCCACCGCCGCGGGCTCGCCGAGCGCGACGCCTACCTTGCCGAGTGCGAGCGCGACGAGAAGGCGCGGCACGAGTTCGAGGAGGCGGTCAAGGGCGACAAGCGCAGGGGCGTGCGGCACAAGAGCGTGTACACGGCGTCGTTCGCAGCGCAAGTCTGGGCGCTCTCGATCAGGCAGTGCGTCGAACTTCGTCTACTCGTCCTCGCTGACCGACCTGTCGCCGTCGCGGCAGCTGACTTAGACCTTCGCCGCTCGTCACCGCAGGTTCCAGCTCCGACTGCAGAACCGCGCCGACCTCATCTTCCTCAACCTCTCGAGCATCATCAGTGCGTCTCTCTCTCAGCGTACATCCTCGCTCGGCGAGTCGATCTTGACCCTGTCACTCCTCGCTCGCGCAGTCGCTCTCATCATCGGCTCGACCTTCTACCAGCTCCCGCCGACGGCTGCGGGCGCTTTCCGACGAGGAGGAGCCATCTTCCTCGGCGTCATCTTCAACGGGTGCCGACCTCTCGCACGTTCGCTCGCTGACTCGGACCTTGTCATCCCGCTCTTCACCTCCTCTTCGCCTTCCTCCTCTTGAACCGCTCCACACAGCTTTCAAGCCTTCACCGAGCTGCCGTCGCAGATGCAGGGCCGGCCCATCGTCTGGAAGCACAAGTCGTGGGCGCTGTACCGGCCGGCGGCGACGACACTCGCCGCGACGCTCGCCGACCTGCCGATCAACTGCCTCGCCATCTTCTTCTTCTCGGTCGTGCTCTACTTCATGATCGGCCTCGCAGCGACTGCCGGCGCCTTCTTCTCGGTGCGTCCCTCCTTCCCTCGAGCACGTCGAGACGAGCCTCGCTGACGCTGCTCTCGAGCGCGCGCGCAGTACTACCTCATCGTCCTCACGACCTTCCTCGCGACGAGCGCCTGGTTCCGCCTCTTCGGCACGCTGTGCCGCAACTACGATCAGGCCAACCGTTACGTATCGGCCATCGTCACCGTCTTCGAGCTCTACTCGGGCTACCTCATCCCGGTGCGCTCTCGCTCTCTCTCTCTCTTCCTACTCGTGCTCTCTCTCTCTTTCCCTGCGCACTTTTCGCTGACGGAGGGACGTCCTGCAGATCTTTGCGCAGAAGCGCTGGCTCTTCTGGCTCTCGTACCTGTCGCCGTTCCAGTGGGGCTACGCCGCCGCTCTCGCTAACGAGGTTCGTCCGTCGACATCTTTCTCACTCTACGTCTCGGTCGGTGACTTTACCTCCTTCGCTCGTAGTTCAAGCGCTTGAGCCTCGTGTGCGACGGCTCGTACGTTACGCCCAACTCGCTCGACGGCCTCTTGCCGCAGTACCCGGCAGCGCTCGGGCCCAACCAGGTCTGCACCCTCCCCGGCGCGACGCCCGGCTCAGACGTCATCGCCGGTTCGGTCTACTTGTCGGCGGCGTACGGCTACCAGGTCAGCGAGCAGGTGCGCCCGCCTCTCTCTCGCGCGCTCGAGCCTCTTGGCGGCGGACCTTCCTAACTCGATCCATCTCCTCCCTCGCCCCCTCGCAGTGGCGCAACTGGGGCATCCTCGTCGCCTTCTTCATCGGCATCTCGATCATCCAGGCTGCCATCGCCGAGATCGTCCCCGACGGCAACTCGGCGCCGCGCATCGACGTCTTCGCGCACGAGGACAAGGAGCGCAAGGAGCTCAACGAGCGCCTGCAGGCCAACAAGGAGCGGTACCGCAAGGGCGAGGTCGAGCAGGACTTGTCGGGCTTGATCAAGTCGAGCAAGGCGTTCACCTGGGAGGACTTGACGTGCGTCACTTCCTCTTTCTCACCTTCTCAGGCCCAGGTCCTGACGCTCTTCCCTCTCTCTCGCTCGCAGCTACGACGTTCCTGTCGCAGGCGGCAACCGTCAGCTCCTCAACCACGTCTACGGCTACGTCAAGCCAGGTGCGCCGCTTTGACCCCTTCCTTGAGACCGCCCTTCTCAAGCTGACGCTGGGCCCGCTTGCCCTGCAGGCGAAATCACGGCGCTCATGGGCGCCTCTGGAGCCGGCAAGACGACGCTCCTCGACGTGCTCGCCGACCGCAAGACGACCGGCGTCATCGGCGGCTCTCGGCTCGTCGCCGGCCGACCGTGCGGGCGCGAGTTCCAGCGCGGGACGGCCTACGTCGAGCAGCAGGACGTGCACGAGCATACTGCGACCGTGCGCGAGGCGTTCCGCTTCTCGGCCTACCTGCGGCAGCCGGCCGACGTCAGCAAGGCCGACAAGGACGCCTACGTCGAGGAGGTCATCCAGCTTCTCGAGCTCGAGGACAAGGCCGACGCCATGATCGGCGAGGTCGGGCACGGCCTCGACGTCGAGGCGCGCAAGAGGGTCACGATTGGCGTCGAGCTCGCCGCCAAGCCGCAGCTTCTGCTCTTCCTCGACGAGCCGACCTCGGGTGCGTCCTCCTCCCGCTCTTCGCTTCCGACCCTGCAGGCACGAGCTGAGGTTCTTCCCCTGCAGGTCTCGACGGTCAGTCGGCGTACAACATCATCCGCTTCCTGCGCAAGCTCGCCGCTGCGGGCGTCCCGCTTTTGTGCACGATCCACCAGCCCAACGCGCTTCTCTTCGAGAACTTCGACCGGCTGCTCCTCCTCAAGCGCGGCGGCGCGACGGCCTACTTCGGCGACATCGGCAAGGACTCGCACGTCCTGCGCGAGTACCTCGCCAAGAACGGCGCGCGCTGCCCCGAGGACGCCAACCCCGCCGAGTGTGCGTGGTCTTCCTCCTCGTCCTCCTTCTCTCCCCTCTTCCTCCCACTGACTCCTTCCTTCGCTCGTAGTCATGCTCGACGCCATCGGTGCCGGCTCGAGCAAGCAGATCGGCTCGAAGGACTGGGCCGACGTCTGGCTCGAGTCGCCTGAGTTCGCCGCGGTCAAGCAGGAGATCAACCGCATCAAGGAGGACGGCCTCGCGACGCCCGAGGATCTTGACCCTTCTCTTCACCTCGAGTGTGCGTCCACCTTTCTCGCTCTGGGTCGCCGATGCGCTCAAGCTGACCCCTTGACTCCTCGCAGACGCAACGAGCTTTGCCTACCAGCTCAAGATCGTCTCGCAGCGCACCCTCCTCGCCTTCTACCGATCGGTCGACTATTCGTGGACTCGCTGGTTTAATCACTGCGCGCTGGCGCTCACGATCGGCCTCACGGTGCGTCCCTGCCCCTCGCTCTCGCGCCGACTCGACCTTCCCAAACTGACCCTTTCCTCGGCTGCCGCCCGCAGTACCTCCAGCTCGGCAACTCGCAGGAGGACATGCAGTACCGCCTCTTTGCGCTCTTCTACCTCGTCACGCTGCCCGCCATCCTCATCGCCCAGGTCGAGCCGCTCTTCATCCACAACCGCACGACCTTCGTCCGCGAGTCGAGCTCTAAGATGTACTCGCCGGTCGTCTTCGGCCTCACGCAGCTCATCGGCGAGATGCCGTACTCGGTGCTGTGCGCCGTCACGTTCTTCCTCCTCTTCTGTGCGTCGCTCGCACCCTCTCTTTCCTCTCCCTCCCTCGCCCCTCGCACGGACCCTTGGCTGACTCTTTCTCTCACGCCCTCCCGCTCGCAGACTACCCGATCGGCCTCAGCTCGGACTCGTCTCGGGCCGGGTACCACTTTGCCTTCGTCCTCCTCCTCGAGATCTACTCGGTCACGCTCGGCCAGGCCTTTGCGGCGCTCTCGCCGACCGAGTACATCGCCGAGCAGATGGTGCCCGGCGCGCTCCTCATCTTCGTCACCTTCTGCGGTGCGTCTCTCTCCCTCTCTCCCTCTCTCGCTGCTCGCAGAAGAACCCGTCACTGACTGGGCCGACGAACCTGCAGGCGTCACCGTTCGGTACGACGAGCTCCTCGGCTTCTGGCGCTTCCTCTACCGCGTCAATCCGTTCACGTACGTCGTCGAGGGCACCATGACGAACGAGATGCACGACCTCATCATCGAGGTGCGTCCCCTCCCTCTTCCCACGGTCCGAGCGCCGCTCTCTGCTCCTCGAGCCGCCCGAGCTGACGCTCGCCACCCTTCTCCTGCTCGCAGTGTACTCCTCGCGAGCTGCGCGTGTTTGAGCCGCCGAGCGGCCGGACCTGCGCCGAGTGGGCCGGCGCCTTCGTCCAGGCGTCGACCGGGTACTTGACCAACCCGGACGCGACCGCCGCCTGCGAGTGTGCGTCCTGGCCCTCCCACCTCCTCTCAGACGAGCTCTGCTGATGATGATGACGCTCCTCGCAGACTGCCAGTACGCCAACGGCGACGAGTTTGCGTCAACGTACGGCTGGAGCTTCTCGAACCGTGGACGTGACCTCGCCATCTTCGTAATCTTCGTCCTCGTGCGTCCCTCTTTCCTTCATATGCCCTCTCGAATGCTCGTGCAGCTGTACTGACGACGAGTGCGATCCAGTTCAACTGCGCCGTGACGGTCGCTGCGTCAAAGTGGCTGCGGTACAGCAAGCGCTAGAGCTTTCGCTGCCGAGGACGAGCGCCCGCCCTTCTCCGTCTAGACTCCTCCTCGCACGTGTAGATAAACTCTTTGCAGCAAGTCGCACTTCGTCGTTTTTCCCCAACTTGTCCGAGGCGCAATCGCACCGAGAGGAGAGCAGTCGGGCCTTTGTGAAGGTTCGCTCGCCGCTCGCTGCCCGACCTCGTGTGGGCGCTGCAGAGACTCGACTTTCCTCGAGCCGAGTAGCGTCGAGAAGAAGCGAGCCGGTAAAGCGCAGCCGCAAGGCCATGACGAGCTTGGAGACCAGCGAAAGCCGTTCTCTGACCGAGCGTGCACGGTCCCTCGTGCCAGCTACGCTCTCGAGGCCGCTCTTGGGGCACGCCCAGATGCTGATGCTGCGATATGCTCCTTTGTACATCGAGAAAGTCGCCGCTACGGCCGCGCCCGACTCCTCACCGCCACCTCCTCGTCGTCGAGCCCGTTGCTCGACCGATCTCGTCCTTCCCTCCTCGCTGCGCCTCCTCGCTCACTCGTCGTCCCCGCCCGCCGGGCTCAGCGCAACCAGGTTGAACTGAATGCTGTTGGTCAAGTCCATGATGCGCCTCACGACGGCGACGGCGTCCTCGAGCAGGCCCTTGTCGGTGAGCTTGCCGTGGTTGACGGGCGAGTTGCGCCGGCCGTCGAGCTCGATCAGGAAGCCGTTGTGTGCGACAAAGGTGACAAAGTGCAGGTCGGTGTTGTCCTCGAGGGCCGGGGCCTGCGGGCGGGCAGCGAGAGGAGGGAGAGGCGGGTCAGTGCGCGCTCGAGGAGGGCGAGGAAGAGAGGAACGAGCGCGACGCACGGCAGTCTGCCCCGTGTGCGCCGTCTCGGTGTGCACGCGCTCGAGGTCGTTGTTCTGGACGAGAAGCTGGGCGCGCTCGAGCGGCGACTGCGGGCGAGAGGCGTCAGGACGAGCTCTCCGAGGAAAAGGCCGAGCAGGGGGGACGAGCGGACACACCTTGTCGATGCAGCGCTCGAACAGCTCAGTCAGGGGACCCTCCTCTGCAAGGGACGCAGAGCTGCGTAAGTGCCGTTCTCGAGAAGGCCAAGCCTCTCGCCCTCGAGCGGCCGAGAGCGAGAGAGGCAGACGGTGCGAGGACAGGCTCGACGCACTGATGGGCACGTCCGTGTTGGCGAGCGTGTGCAGGAGCGCAAAGGTGCCGCAGGCGTTGGCGACTGCGGGCGAGGAAAGGCTGGTCAGTCGCTGCACCCACGATGTGCGCAGGGAGGGGCGAAAGGGCGACGCGACTCGTCTGCTTGAAGTAGATGACGTCCTCGACGCCCTCGACGCCGTCCTTGAGGATGTGGTCGTCCTGCGTCTTGCGCATGTCCTCGTACTCCTTGGTGACGGGGAAGAGCATGAGGACGGCCTTTACGGGCTGCTTGACGAAGGCGAGGAGCTCGGGGTCGAGGCCCCAGACGTCGGTGAAGCGGTAGCCGTTGGGGCTGGACGTGTCGAGGCCGAGGGATGCGCTCCATCGGTTGAAGCTGTCTGGGTTGCTGTGTGGCGAGACGAGGGTGAGCGAGTTGGACGAGCGGGGGGGAAGAGGGGGACGAGGACGAGGCGGGGACGCACCTCTCGAGCGGGAGCCAGCGCGGGTCGTCCATCATGGCCATTGGTGAGGCTTGGCGGGTGTCGAGAGAGCAGAGCGAGGCAGAGCAGAGGCTGGCCGAGAGCGAGAGGTCGAGACGACTCGGAGAGAGAGAGGACGACGAGCAGCTCGCTCTCCTCCTCGCTCCCCTCGACTCGGTCCAGCTTGTGCACCATGGCGACCAACATCTTTGGCCACGAGGTGCGCACCCTCTCCCCCTCCCCCGGAGCGGCCCCGTGTCGTCGTCGCCGTCTCCCAGCTCATCGCACCCTCCCGCTGACCCTCGCACTCGGCGTCTCTCGTCCACAGGCTACCCAGGAGCGCGCAGAGAATGTCAGTCCCCTCTCTCCACCTCTCATCAGCACCAGTCAGCCACCCGCCATCCTCCCGCACGCGCTCTCGAGCTCCATCGCCAGCACGCGCCGCGACCCTCGTCCACTTTCCCGCCTCGCCTTTGCGCTCCTCGAGTCGGCGCTTCGAGCGGCTCAGCCGTGCCGAGTATGGTCCTTGGCCCGAAGGACGGTGTCGGGACAGGCGCAGGAGCTTGGGTGAGGGCCCCTCGAGGGGTCGGGCGCGAGCACGACGAGCACAAGGCGATGAAGCCTTGTCCCTCCAAGGGCCGGGCTGAGCTCGAGACGAGTACGAGCAGCAGACACACAGCATCCGGCCTGAGCTTCCAAGGCGCCCCCTAGCTGACGTCGACCCGATCCTCTCCTCGCAGGCCCGCCTCTCGTCCTTTGTCGGCGCCCTCGCCCTCGGCGACCTCGTCAAGTCGACCCTCGGCCCCAAGGGCATGAACAAGATCCTCCACTCGACCTCGACCGGCGAGATCACCGTCACCAACGACGGCGCCACCATCCTCAAGAGCATCGCCCTCGACAACCCGGCCGCCAAGATCCTCGTCAACATCTCCAAGGTCCAGGACGACGAGGTCGGCGACGGCACGACGTCCGTCACCGTCCTCGCCTCCGAGATCCTGCGCGAGGCCGAGAAGCTCGTCACGATCCAGCGCGTCCACCCGCAGGTGTACGTCCTCGCTCTCTCTCTCTCCTTCTCTTTCTCAGCCACAGCCTGCGCCTCGAGAGGTCCCGTATGCGCCCATGCTGACTTTCGCTCGCACTTGCAGCGTCATCGAGGGCTTCCGCATCGCGTCCAAGGCGGCGCTGACCGCTCTCGAGGGTGCGGCCGAGGACCACGGGTGCGTCTTCGCTCTTCCTCCTCTCCCTCGCCTCGCATCGCCGAGCAGTCTCCTGACTCCTTCTCTCACCCTCACGTCATGCAGCAAGGACGAGGCGGCCTTCCGCGAGGACCTGCTCGCGATCGCGCGCACGACCCTGTCGTCCAAGGTGCTCGCGGCCGACAAGAACTACTTTGCCGAGCTCGCCGTGAGCGCCGTCTTGCGCCTCAAGGGCTCGACCGACCTCGACCACATCCAGATCATCAAGAAGCAGGGCGGCAAGCTCACCGACTCGTACCTCGACGAGGGCTTCATCCTCGACAAGAAGATCGGCGTCAACTGCCCGCACTCGATGAAGGGCGCCAAGATCCTCATCGCCAACACGCCCATGGACACGGACAAGATCAAGATCTTTGGTGCGCGCGTCAAGGTCGACTCGACGGGCAAGCTCGCAGAGCTCGAGCGGGCAGAGCGGGTCCGTCCCCTTTTCCTCCCTCCCTCCCTCTCTCGCCCTTTCCTCGCCCCCTCGACTGACCCCAGCCCTCTCGCTCGCGCCCGCAGGAGAAGATGAAGGCAAAGGTGGCCAAGATCAAGGCGTCGGGCGTGACGTGCTTCGTCAACCGCCAGCTCATCTACAACTACCCCGAGTCGCTCTTTGCCGAGGCCGGCATCCTCTCGATCGAGCACGCCGACTTTGAGGGCGTCGAGCGCCTCGCGCTCGTCACGGGCGGCGAGATCGCGAGCACGTTCGACGAGCCGGACAAGGTTAAGCTCGGCAGGTGCGACACGATCGAGGAGATCATGATTGGCGAGGACAAGGTGCGTCCCGCTCTCTCCTCCCTCGCTCTCCTCCGCTCGAGCGGTTCCCTAACTCGACTCTCGCACTGTGCACTCGCAGCTCATCAAGTTCTCGGGCGTCGCCGCCGGCGAGGCGTGCACGGTCGTCCTGCGCGGTGCGACGGGCCAGATGATCGACGAGGCCGACCGCTCGCTGCACGACGCCCTGTCGGTCCTGAGCCAAACGGTCAAGGAGACGCGCGTCACGCTCGGCGGCGGGTGCGCAGAGATGATCATGGCCGTCGCCGTCGACGAGGAGGCCAAGCGCACCGAGGGCAAGAAGGCGCTCGCCGTCGAGGCGTTTGCGAGGGCGCTGAGGCAGGTGCGTCCGGGCTCTTCCCCCCTGCCTCGTCGAGTCGTTCGACGAAGCTCTTGCCGTCGTCGTCGAGTGCACTCGTTCCTGTTGAGGGTCGTAGTCTTGACGCCGCTCCGCACGCCCCTCGCAGATCCCGACCATCCTGGCCGACAACGCCGGGTACGACTCGAGCGACCTCGTCGCCAAGCTCCGTGCGGCACATTACGAGGGCCGGACAGACGCTGGGCTTGGTGCGTCGTCGCTGTCTCTCGCTCTCGCCCTCCTCCCCCTGCTCCCCCCTCTTCCTCGCCTTCTTCCGCCGCCTCTCTCCCCAGCCTCTCAGCTCGAGCTGACTCTCGCACTCTCCTGCACGCAGACATGTTCAAGGGCGTCGTCGGCAGCATGAAGGAGTGCGGCGTCACCGAGAGCTACAAGCTCAAGCGCCAGGTCGTCCTCTCGGCGAGCGAGGCCGCCGAGATGATCCTCCGTGTCGACGACAGTGCGTCTCTCTCCTTCTCTCTCTCCCTCTCTCTCTCCCTCTCTCTCTCTCTCCTTCTCGTCGTCGTGTCGAGCGAGCGAGCGCTGACGGGCCGTCGTTGTCGCACGCTCGCAGTTCTGCGGAGCGCACCGAGGAGGCGCGAGGGCTGAAGAGGAGGCGGCCGAGCAGCGTCAACACGATCACGAGGAAAAGCGTATCATCGGGTCCCACTGTAGAATTCTCCCTCTCTCCCACAGCAGCAGCGTTTCTCTCTCCCTCTCACTCGCAAAGCACCCGCTCTCTCGTTGTGCCACCAGCTCGGACTCGCGCAGCAGGATCTCTTCGAGAGGGTGTTGCGAGTGGACAGGTCGAGTGCGAGAGCTACGAGAGCTACAGATGAGGGAGCGACATGCGCGAGGTATAGAGAGCTAAGAAAGAGAAAGAGTGGAAGCGGCGTGCGCTGCGTCGCTCGGGCGCGAAGGGGTCCGTGCGCCAGCGACGCCGCCTAGAAATCGCCGCCGCCCATGTCGTCTCCACCGCCAAAGTCGCCGCCGTCCTGACCGTCTTGGTAACCCTGCGCGTCGAGAGAGAGACAGGGGTCAGGTCAGGGACGAAAGAACGAGCGCGCGCGAGAGCGAGAGGGGGACGCACATCCTGGTAGGCGTCGTTCTGGCCGTCGGCGAGCGCGCCGCCGATGAGAGCACCACCGAGGAGACCTCCACCGAGCATGAGGGCCTGCGAGCGAGAGAGGGGAAAGCTCGGTCAGGGAGAGAGCTCGTGCGGGCGAGCGCCGAGAGGGAGGGAGAGGGAGAGCGGAACGCACAGGGTTCATGCCGCCGCCGCC
>Ga0308169_10000619_pt1 | contig 48804 bp, 87 predicted proteins | sample PhyBR1_2_FD_202139 | JGI IMG/M metagenome (GOLD analysis project Ga0308169, IMG submission 202139) | Phyllosphere microbial communities from UC Gill Tract Community Farm, Albany, California, United States - DLSLSB.R1 | ecosystem: Host-associated > Plants > Phyllosphere > Unclassified | place... | reverse complement strand
TTTCCCCCGCTTCAGAGCCTGAAACCGGTCGCATTCACTGTCATCCTTCTCCCTCACTCTGCCCACAACTTCTCTCGCGCGGGTCTCTCTCGTCGCTCCCCGTCTACTGAAGCCCGCCCACTTCACAGCTCATATATCTAGTCACTGATCCCATGAGGAACCCGCAATCCTTCCATCAGCATCGGAACCCGCAATTGCATTTCCTGCCGAAAGCCCGGCCCCAGCCTGGTGCCGCGCCGCACCCCGGACTCTCTCTTGGCCGCATGCCCCATTTCACGGGGCCTGGAGGAGCCATGTCGCCAGCTTCTCATCTCCCTCCCGTCCCGATGTCGCAGCCCCCCGTGATTCCCCACCCGTCGCAGCAGGATGTCACGTCAACGAGTCTCGATGTGATTCCCCGCCCCCATCCTCATTTGGTGAGCGAGGATGCTGAACTATCCTGAACTCCGGCTGACCACAGCCTTCGCCCTTGCTGTTCATCTCGCACGTCCCGTCTGATCTACGTGAGCTCGACATTGTCGAGATGGTCCGAGATTGCGTTCCGGTGCGCATCAATCTCCGGCAATCTGTCCCGCCAAACTGGCGAGTCTCGCCCGACGCGTACTACGACTGGATGCCGAGGGCTGGTGAGCCACATCGGAAAACCGAGGAATGCTGACGAAAGGCACCCTCGAATTCGACGACATGCTCAATGGTGATTCCAGCTCCATGGTCCCACTAACCTGCAGCCGAGCGAGCACTTGCCGTTATGACCTGTCACCCGATCATCACCACACGAGCGGTCTTGGTGTCCCCATATCCAGAATCTGGCGTCCTTCCTCCCTCTCAGTCACGGGCTCGTTTCATCCGCCCTATGAAACAGCTCACCGTCGAGGTGCCCGCATCGTCCGATCCCGTCGACGTTTTCATGGCCCAATGTCCGACCCCTGTCGAGCTGTTCAACGCGGTGCGCCCATGGGGGTCTGTGCGAGAGCTTCGGATCTGGACCGAAAACAAGGAATCAAACCTGGTGTGGGTCGCGCGAGTGGAGTTCTGGTTCGAAGACGAAGCGAGAAGGTTTGAGGTCGGATTCGGGCAGAAAGCTCTGACCTTGAAGGGTTGGCAAGTGTGAGTATTAATCCGTGGGCGTTACTGACCACAGGTACATCGACCTAGAGCCGGTTTCAGAGATGCCCGTGGTTCCAGAGCAAGCCCTCGTCCCGAGTCCGGCGCCATACGCTCCCTTCCAACCGAATCCCTACCCAACGCACACGGTGCCGTTCACGCCTGCCACTGCGGGTCATCCTTTGCTCCCTCAGCCTCAAATCCCCTTCCCTGCGTCCCCTCCACCTCTTAGCTACATTCCGCCCTGGGCGTCCCACAATCCCTTCACAATCAAGGGAACCGACATGCCGGGCGGGTTCATGCCGCATCACCTTCCCCTGTCGCCGCCTGTGACCGCAACACCAACGAACATCCCGCTTCCCGAGATCTCGTTCGATGCGAAAAACCACTCACGACACCGTTCGAACAGCAGCAAGACGAGCTTGAGCAGTCTACATCGGTCAGCGAGGCAGAGAACGTGGAGCGCGACACTTGAAGAGGGCCCCGACGGCGAGATGAGGCCGATTGGTTTCGTCGCCGATGACGGGATGGCCATCCATCATGGTGCGTGACGTTGCGTGTTTTTTTTTTTCCTTGTCACTGATATCAGGGCCCGGCCAGCATATCCGTCCCGCCCCTTCGTTTGGACCTGGATCCATGAGCCAATCGGGCTTGGTTGACTATAGCAACGTCTTTGTCAAGGTAGCCTTAGTCAAGTTGAGGGAGCTGATTGCAGAACCTCGACCCTGACATCAACTCTGCATTCCTTTCTGATCACTTTGCCGAGGTAAGCTTCTGGCATACACTCACAGCTCATCCTGCAGGTCGGACGAATCGTCAGCGCGCGAGTTATGCGAGACACTCACGGTCGAAGTCGTGGATACGGCTTTGTGTCCTTTTACACGCCAGCCGAGGGTACGTGGGTTCAAGCGATGTATAGCTCACGGCAGCTTCGCGTGCAATCGAGGTGCTTGACGGGACCAAGCTGGGTCGGAACATGATTGCGGTGACACTTCATGAGCCCCGCAAACTCCGCCCGGAGAAGATTGCCGAGCGCATCGTCTCTGCTCCTGGGCCCTCGGCTTATGGCCGTGCTAGGCGATCGCACAGCCCGATGGGTTTCCGACGCGGCACGCAGCAGCCTCGCGAGCCCCAGGTGCGTATGTGCTTTTCAGCGTTGGGCTCACCCCAGCCGCCCGCCGTGACGGACCAAATCCGGTCCCTCTCCCCAGTGAGCCGCAAGACCGCGTTGGTCAAGCGTGTTACACCGATCGTGCAGCGCTATGCCCAAGTCCACTCAGTGCCTGAAGGATACTGCCAGCCGACCATCAGCGCGCTCGCAAACCACGATCTGGCGCTTATCCCGCTATTGCACGATACGGCAGCGCTCAATGCCAAAATTGCCGAAACAGTCACGGTCCTTCAAGGCGACCCGGAACTCGATATCAATCTCGGCGTCTCCCGTCCTCAGCGACTTCATCCTCCGACGAAAGCTGAGATTGGTTTGGTCCGGGAGGAGGTCGTCAAGATTGACCCGGTTGATGTCGACGCGGTCATGCCGATCCTCATGCGCAACATGCGCGGTGGAGATGTTCAACTCTGCCTCGACTCGCGTGCTGCACTCGCTGGTCGATACAACGCGGCAAAGCGAATCTTGCTGTCGGAGCGAGGTGAGGAGGTGAATGCGGAGGTGGAAGCGGACGCGCCTGAGACTCCTCCTCCGCCCTCTGGCCCCGTCGTGGCCTTGTTTGAGCGCATAACGCTGAGTTCCGCGACTATCGAACGACTATCGGCGCTGCCATCTGCGGACATTATGTCCAACTTGCAGGGATCTGAGGGAGACAATCTTTTGGGCAAGCTTGGTCTGAGCAAACCCTCTGCCAAGGACAAGAATTTGAATGAAGCCTGGACGAGGAAGACTCTTCCGAAGGCGCCGGTGGAGCGCAAAGCGGAGATGGCAAATATGCTTGCGAAGAAAGTCGAGGTGAATATTTGGGCTGGGTGTAGCTGACAGTAGTCTACCTTGAAACGCAGCCAAAAGATCAAGCTTGCGAAAGAGATTGTCAATGCGGAGCCGGATGAACAGGCGCTTTGTGCACTGTGAGCTGACGCAGAAGGAAGGAGCGAGCGCTGACGAGCAGCATGGTGTACCCCGCGATTTTGGAGGCAAAAGTGATGGCGGTGCTGGGCGAGACGGAGCGGTGCAATGAGTGAAGGACACCGCGGGTCTAGATGACTTGGTGTACAGGCAGAAGGGAGTGACTTGTTACGGCAAAGCGGCAAAGGTTTGGCGGACAATACAACTGGCGTGGACGATACGACTCGGCGAAAGGACACCAAGCACGGACGGCAACGACGGTGATACAACATCGAGATTGTATGATATTGGGGCATTGAGAGCTTTTGTACATAGCATCATTCAGCATCGGTTTCGTGGGGGAAGTAGGATTCAAATTTGTATATAGAGACGCATCCCGCAAATGTATATCATCTTCAAACGAGGTCAACAGGAGCGTCCCGCCTCGACAGATCAAGATGCACCCACAGATGGGCGTAGCGGAACCCGCCGTCTGTAGCCACCACAATGTCTGGACAAATGATGTGGTCTGAGATGACTGCATCGACAACTTCTACTGTCTACTGAGCTTGATTCGTGCTGTACTGAATTGTGCTACATTTCCATGTCCGTCCACCGCTCTCCGCACCTAGAGTTTTCCACCGTTGTGCTCGTTGACAAGGACGAACCTGAATCGCGCGCCCTTTTCGTGCATCTCGGGCACCGCCTTGTTCACGTCCTTCATGTCCCATTTCTTGATCCACGGCTGGATGTTGTTGTCCGCGACGAACTGGAGCATCTCGGGGATGTTGGTCGTGGGCGAGCCGATGGCCGAGCCGGTGAAGTGCACGTTGTCTGCGGTCAGCGCGGCGGCCAGTGCCATGGTGCCATGGGTACGTGGGCGGCGCGCGACTCACTCATGAGGAACTCGAAAGCGGAGATCTGGGGGATGGACTCTGCCTCGGCCGCGCCGACGAGGACAAACGTTCCTCCGGGGCGGAGGAGGGACAGGTACTCCTTGAGCGGGGACTTGGGGTCGTCTGCGCGTCAGCGCCGGTCTGAACGTCCGTCACATCACACCACTCACTCGAGGTGCAGATGATCAGGTCCAGAGACCGCCTGTGGTCCTTGACGGCCGCGGCGGGGTCGCTGCCCGTGACGATGACGGTGCTGGCGCCGAGCTTCTTGGCGTCCTCGATCTTGCTCGTCCCGTGGGTGATGGCGGTGACGTTTGCGCCGAGGGCCTTGGCGAACAAGACTCCAAAGTGGCCGAGACCGCCGATACCGATGATGCCGACGTCCTTGGCCGTCTTTCCGGCTCCGTATTGGGTCAGCGGCGAGTAGACCGTGGCTCCACCGCACATGATCGGCGCCGCGAAGGCGGGGTCGAGGTTCTTCGGAATGGGGACCGCGAAGCGCGAAGGCCCACGCCAGAAGTTTGCGTAGCCGCCGTACGACTTGTCGCCCTTGGCCGCGTTGTCACGGTAGAACTTGCCGGCGTAGGTCCCGACGTGGCCGGCGTTGCAGTACTGCTCGCGGCCTGCCGGTCAGCGCTGACCCGAGTCTGAGGGACGAGCAAGGGCGAGAGGTCACGCACCGATATCACAGTAGTGGCATGCCTGGCAAGAGTCGCATTGGGCGCCGACGCCGATAATGTCCCCGACCTTGTGCTTGGTCACCTTTTCGCCCACGCGGATGACCTCGCCGACGATCTCGTGGCCCACGACCTGGGGGTACATGGATGACATGTCGCCCCATCCAGACGAGGCGGTGTGGATGTCAGAGGCGCAGATACCGCAGTACTGGATCTTGACTGCGAGTCAGCGCCGCCCCGCCCGCTGTTTTCCCAGCATCCCGGTCCGGTCTGGGTTTCAGACTCACTCTCGACGTCGTCGTCGCAGAACGTCTTGGGGTCGTACTTGAACCACTTGAAGTTGCCCTGGACGGAGTCGGGGGCAAACGCGCCCCACCCTTCGTAAGTCGGCTCGGTGTAAGAAGACATGATCGTTTTTTTGCTTGTGCTGGATTACTTTTTGAGGGATAAGATACTTGTCCTGCATCGAGGCAACACGCTGCTTATATACTCTGACCCCTCCACCGGCGTCAGCGTGCTCGACGAGAAAAACAAGCATGCCGCCGGCAGCCGTATGACGTGTCGTCTAATCCTCCACCATCGACGTCCAGTCAAACAACGATACAAGTGGAGGTGAGTTATAGCCTCCACTTGTCGCCCTCCACCGCCGGCGACTGGCCCTGCGCGCTGAGCAACGGGGGGACGGGGGGACGGGGGGACGGGGGACAGCCTATCAGATGCGCGACTGACATCTCGGCGTTTGCTTACCACGCTGCTTCCGTTTGGGGCCTGGGGACGGACCGACGGGCACGTTCATGATGAATATCCGGAAAAAACGGCAGGCCATGAGATCATAGCAACGTGGTCGATCAGCATCACCTGCGCTGATTGCCGCCGGGATCATCCGCGGCAGTGGTCTGCGTCTGATGTTGCCAACAGGGCCTGCACGTGATGGTCACGCGGCGAGTCCGAGATCGCTGTTGATGACGGAATACATGCGATTGCATTTTATACAGTGCACTACCGTCCGCCCTGGTTCCAAGACCCGTTGGCACCCATCCCTGCTTGTCCCGGCTGACCCGCCATCATCCCCATCTGCGGTGGCCTGCCCATGCCTCCTATACCTCCCATGCCCGCCATGCCCGCCATGCCACTCATCCCGGGCATGCCCTGCATGTTTGCCAGATTCGCCATGTTCGCCATACCCTGCATCTGACCGCCCATGTTACCCGCCCCAGCGCCCGCGTTCATCTGCTGGAACATCATCGCCGGATTGATCCCCCCTGGTCGGATTTGGCCCATCCCCATCTGGCCCACGGCCTGCATACCCTGCACACCCTGTTGCGTGCCGCCCGTCTGCATACCGGGCGGCATACCACCAGGCCGGCCCTGCTGGAACCCCTGCATCTGGGCCGCGTTCTGGAACTGGGCGATACCCGCAAACTGGGCCAACTGCGCGGGCGACAAGCCATTCATCCCGCCTTGCTGGTTTGCCGCTGCCGCCCGCGCCATCTGCAGCATGGCGGGGTTGAAGCCGCCATTGGCCGACGACAGCGCGGCGAGCTGATGCGGATTGAGGCCCGGCGGCGCAGGCGACGGTGTGGATGGGTTGTTGGGCAGCGACTGAGGCGGGCGGAACTGCGGCGTGGAGGATTGGGGATTCGGGTATGTCGTGTTCGTCATGGAGGGAGGTAGACGTGGAGGAGGGGCCTGTTGTGGTGTGGACGAAGGCAATGATGGTTGAGCGCTTGACCGTGAATCGGACGGCCGCCGCGTGACTGTTGCCGGGGCATTGGATGGTGGCAGCGCCTCACCGTTGCTCCGTGGTGTACCGTCCGTCATACCCAGCGTGTTTGCCTCCATCTTTGGTGGGGGTGGGGGCGGTATTGGCTTGTCCTTTGGCGGCTCTTTGCCATGGGTGAAATACTCTTGCGACCCGCGGTCAAAGTGGTACGACTGCGAGTGGTAATCCCATTGCGGTCCGCGTTCTTTCCGTGCTTGTATCAGCAGGTGATTCCTGCCGTCAGCGTATGTCACCTCCCCATCTACGACCGCTGCATGAGACCACAGACTCACCAATACGACGCCGTGTCCAGTATTGACCCTTTGCTCTTCCCATCCATTCCATCGGCCAGTGACGTCGACGCCGGCGGTTCCTTCGGCGTGGGCGCCAGAAACGTCTCATAGTCCACCTTTTCTCCCTCCGCCTCTAGCTTGGCAATCTCCGCCAGCTTTTTCTGTCTCTGCTTCCAATGTAGACCCGCCAGACCCGGTATCTTTGGCCGTTTCTTCTCGCCGCCTTCCTCCGCGCTAGGCGTCCCAGCCGGGCTCGCTGCCGATCCCGTATCATCCTCCAGAGGCCGTTTCGCACCAGTGTGTACCGGCGTCAACGGCAGTGGAACGGAGGTAGGCGGAGGTGAGCGATGTAACACCGTCGTGTAGTATTGGGCCCGTTGTTCGGGGGTCAGAAACGCCTCGATGTCGAAGATCTGACCATTTTGTTGTGCGAGCTTCTGCGCATAGACGAGGACCTCGAGCGAGGGCGGGTCATTCATAGTCGACTTGGACGACTCGCCCGAGGTTGGTGGTTTCGAGGAGGATGAAGATGACGAAGAGGAGGGGGAAGGGAGGATGAGGGTGATGGGTTTGGCGGGATGGCGAGGCATCTTGGGCTGGCGGGGATGTGTGCGTTTGCGTGTGAGTCGAAAACCCCGGGCTTCCGGCGAGAAAGGGAGGGGACGAGGACCCAAGCAGATCGTCGGGGACGGGGGTTCACGGTCACGGGGATGTCGAATCGGCCACCGGGGTCGCCTGATGGACGCGTCGATCGTTTCAATGCGGGCCTTGTTGTTGCTATTCGGCCTGGTCTGTTTGATCCAAAAAAGTATCGGAAGATCTGGTGCGCCCTCTTTGTGCTTTGCGTTATCGATAAACAGGCCGTTGGTCAGGCGAGGGCCAGAGGGGGGGCTGTGACGCGATCTGGAGTGGAGGGGGTGCGACGTGGGCAGGCGTGTTATCGGGACAAAGGTTAATCACAGGGTCAAATCGACATCATTGGGAACAACAGCGCACAAACTCGCTTCTCGACCGCCCGTGGGCATCCATTGCCGCAAATGGAAATTTATTCAAGGCTGCTCCAGTCCCATTGTGCATCCAAGCCGCGTTTGTATCGACAGGCATATCAGAGGGGAAGCATTGCTCACAGCACAATTCCAGTATAGCAAGTATAGCATGCATGACCCGAGCCAAGGCTACCGATCAATAGGACCATCATGACCCCCCACGGCCCACCCCTCACGCATTGCACCAGCGATTTCCCCACCGATCCGACGCCGGTATCCCATTCGCAGAGTCACCATCGTCCTGGTCATTCTCTACTCCGAGGAACGCATAGCTTTGCTGCGCATTGACCAGTCGCCGGGGACACCGGAACTGCATGAAAGCGGGGCACCTTCGATCCGCCCGATTACATATGCTCAGACATGGCAAAAGCTCAGTATAGGCGTACGGCGGCGTAATGTCCGACACGCGTCGACTGTCCGATGTGCGGTCGACCGTTTGCGGCGCGATAGGTGCCTTGGCGACGGCGGCGGAGGCGCATTGCGGGACGGTGATCCGACAGATCCAGTCGCGGTATGCGCTGTAGCAGTCTGCGCAGCTGGACACGTGGGAGAATAGGTCCCGGCCGCAGGCAGACGACAGCAAAGACGTGGAGAAGTGGTCGAGCGAGGTGGTGATCAGTGAGGCGATGTCGTCGGGGATGGTTTGGAGCGGGAAAGGTGTATTTGAGTTGGGCAAGTTGGTCGTGTTCGCCTCCAGAGGCGCGGCGTAGGCGATACCGGGGCATAGCGAATTGGGCAACACAAGCTGGCACGGGAAGGAATCTAGCATTAGTCTCGGGTGAGCTGGAAGACCTGCATAACTCACCCTCCTTGGTCGAGAACCACATCGGCTGGGTGACTCCGCCTTGGTCGTCCACTAGCCAGGCGGTATAGTTTGTCTCTGGGGCGAGACCGCCCACTACCCACATCGTCCGGAAGCCCTCGACTCCACCGACAGACATCCACTGCGTCGTGGCATTCACGAGCATGTTTGCCGGGTCGGCGACATAGCCCGTAGACGTATTCGCGCTCAGAGCGGCGCATAACGAGTTGTCCAGGCCGTCGTTGGTAGGGGAGACACCGGTAGGTACGATGATCGGGCGAAATCTGCTGCCGAGGGTGGTCAAGTTGGTCTGTGATCCTGCACCCGGGTATGCATCGAAGACCATCTGAGCGCGAGGTAAGGAGTAGTTCGGGTAAGACGGTTCGGGTAGAGGAAATGCCATGAGCAAGGGCGAGAACAGCAAGGCTGAATTCGGTGTCGTATCGCCCAAAAAGAGTGTCGCAGGCGACAAGTAGTAGCTTGGTCCTGCTGTCAAAGGGAGTCCTTTGGATCCGGAGGATACTCACGCCTTGTCGAGGCTCCGAGATGCAAGACTACATTGCCCAAATCGCTGGGCAAGGTCGAAGTGTCCAGCACCCCTTCGGTATCCAAGCCCATTGCCAACAACAAGCTCGCCTGGAACTGACTGTCCGGCACGTTGACCGTCCAGTTTGCAAAACCCTTGTTCCATTGCAGACTCCATGGATCACCGTTCCTGCTCAGTCGATTGGGTATGCTCAGTCCGCCAGAGTCGGGATCCAAGTTCGACCTCCCTAGTGCAAAGTCTGGGGGGTCCTGTAACGATACAATCGCAGATGGCAGGATCGACGTGTTCGTGCCGAGCGAGCAGATGTTGAGGGTGATGAACAACGAGGGTGTCTGCGGGAAGTCGAGCTGAATAGCCGGGCTGGATACGTTGAGCGGCTCAAGAGCGAGCGTTGTGGGCAAAGCTGAGAGCGAGATTGTCCTCGTGGCCGACAAGGTCGAGCTGGCGGATGCCGATGCCGACGCGGACGGGGCCGACGAGGTTTGCGCCTGAGCGAGGCAAGCCCATGAAGCTACGGCAAGCAGGAGCAGCAGCTGCACGCCGGGTAGCGGACCCGATAGCCGTCGATGACGATCCACATTGCAGTCGTTATCCCGCAAGGGCATGTCGTTGCCTGCGGAACGTCGGTGTCGAGTCCGTGGTGAGGCCGCAGGATCGTCCAATGCCGTGGCGATGTGTCATAACATGACGCACGGCGACAGGGGTGTTGCCGGAGGTCGAGGCGGGGTATTGTGGATGTGCGGAGGGAGGTACGGGCGATGGATGCGGTGGGTTGAGGGGATGCTGCGGGGAGAGGGCTTAAATGGGGTGCGCAGATGATTTAACTTTGCGGGTCGCGGGGTTGCCTTTTTCTGATTCCGTTGGTGTTTCACGCGTCGGGAGTGTTTCGAATTGGATCAGTGCGATCAAAACACAATCATCCTTGGAATCGTCATTGTCGTCCACGCCATCACCCGCTCGACCGACCCACTCTCTCGCTTCCGCTCGGCTCGGTCGGTCATGTTCGACTAGCTCGACCCAATTCACCACTCGACTTCCCGCAATCGGCACGCCAAGATATCACATCACGACGCTCGACCCAGCTGGCAACAAACAAGTCAACAACAATGCCTGAGACAGCCATCACACCGACATCACCGCCGTCCAGTGGCCCCACCTCGCCACCTCGCGGGCTGACTCACTCGCCGTCAATCTTCGGTTACCAGGAACGACTCCTGCAGCGGACATCTTCTGTTCGCAGCGGTACTTCGCTGTCGTTGCTCGCTGCGCCGGAGAAGCCCGCTCCGGCAGCAGCTCCCAGCATGCCGGTGGCCAGCTCACCGCCTTCGACCCCTATCCGAGCAACCGTCAGCAGAATGATCAGCCACCCAGAGGAAAAGGCGACTTCCCGACCGTCCACGGTCGGCAGCTCAGCACATAGGCGAGGAGCGCAGTCGGTCGATCAGACCAAAGGTCTCTGGGAGAACAGAATCAGCAATGCCGCAAAGTCGGAGGCTTCGCCGCCTACTCATCGGTCCAAACGCAGCATCGACGTCTTCTCGCCTCCTTTGCCCTCCTCATCCACTCTGTCCTCCGTCGCATCGACCTCGCCGTCTGTCCGTACGCCATCGACCATCATCAACACGCCCGATCTGGTGTCGAAATACGACACTGCTCGCTACCAGACGCCTTCGAAGCGGTCGACTATATCCAATTTCGAAGGGCTTGACGTCAGCAAAGTTGTCGAGTCACCAGCGATGGCAGAGAGGACTCCAAGCGACAGGGCATCTCGTATTCGCCCGGCCTCGATATCGTCCATGTCGTCAATCGTCACGCCGCAGGCTACCGGTTCCAGCGGAGGCTCGAGCGTGCGGACGCCGGCGATGGAGGACAAGCTGGCGCAAGCCCGAGCGAATGCTCTGCGACGACGACAGGAGAGGGAAGGACTGGCAACGCCCGCAAAGGCCGGCGAGATGCTGCCGCCTCCGCCGGTTCCGTCCATTATGACCCCATCCACGTCGACATCATCGTCCATCCCGCCTTCGCCGGTGCTTGCTTCCTCCGCGAATGCCTCGTTTGCTTTCTCGGACAAGGTCAATACGGGCTACGGGACTAGCGTGTCAACTTCGACTCCCATTCCCACTATCAAAGCTTCCTCATCGCCATCCATGTCCACCGGCTCTGCTTCGAAGCTCGCTTCGCTGAGCAAGCTGTTCGAGGCGACCTCAGTGTCCGACACACGAACCAGGTCTTCTCCTGGAATTGGCAGCGATGCGACACCGGCGTCCATGCGAGGAGGACCAACACGCTCCATCGTGACTCCCCCGTCGGCGCCAGCCCCCCGGTATGTCCCGTCCGGACTGAGCTCTTACTCCACGCCTAGGTCTGTCGCAAGCAATACCGCCTCATCGTCGTCGGGTTCGTCACCTGCTGGTCTGTCTGCCCCAACATCGGGTGGAAAGTACGGCTCGATCAGCAAGTCCGATAACCGACGCCTCGGTCGGCATTTGCCTCGAATCGCTTCTGGTGGGGAAGGGTGGGATGAAGAGGAAGTTCCGGCGAAGAAGTCGGTCCGACGGGTGCCTTCCAATCTCTCGCGTAACGAATCGGTCGTCCTGCCGTCGAGTTTGGGCGATATTAGCGGCTCGCCCAAGCCCGCTCAAACGGAGAAGGCGGAACCGCTTGGACCGTCCAGGAGCGACAATGTGCCAGCTGCGCAAAGCCCCAGTGTGCCCTCGACGCCCGCATCAAAGCGGAGATCGTACGTGCTGCATACCCCCAAAGAAGGGCTCTCAACACCGCGGGCAGAAGTTGCCGGTGAGGAGATGCGGGGTCTAATGAGCGCTGTGGGATCCACTTCCGTACGAGGAGGAACGGCTGAGAGCGGTGAAGGCGTTACAGGTGAGCTCCTCGAGTATGGCTGCAGTTGAAGTTGACTAATTTCAGGCATGTCTAGCAGACTCCGCTTGTCTCGATCCGCCCTTCCTCCCTCCGCCTCGTCTCGAGCTCTTGCACCCGCTCCTTTGCCATCCCGTCGTCTGGTCGCTCATTCCAACTGGACCGACCGGTATCGTAACATCATGGCCGAATACGAGTACCTCTGTCACGTCGGAGAGGCGCTGCAGTGGATCGAGGGATGCCTGGACGAGGAGACCGGATTTGGGGTGACGGAGATGGGTGATGGGCTTGCGGATGGTGTCGTGCTGGCGAAGCTGGCTCGAGCTTTCCAGGGCGCCGATGTGGTGAAGAAAATCGAAGTGGTGAGTCCGTCCGCGGGATCTGTCAGCTCACGGTTAGAACAGCAAACACCGATGGCTGCAAACGGAAAACATCGCTATCTTTTTGCGGTTCCTCAAAGCCGTCGGTATGCCCACGGTGAGACCAACGCCTGCTTTGTTACTGCGAAGCTGACTCCAGACATTCACGTTTGACCCAATCGACCTTTACGACAAGAAGAACATCCCGAAAGTCATCTTCTGCATTCACGTTCTGAGGTATGTCTCGGTATCTCTGCTTAGTACCACTAACCCGTAGTCACCTTTTGTCTAGGCAAGGTCTGGCTGAACGTATTGGAAATCTGGTTGGACAGTTCGAGTTCACCGGTGAGTCTGCTTGTACGGGCCTTGGGCTCACGTTTAGACGAACAGCTCGCTGCTACCAAGAAAGGCTTGCAAGGTCTCGCGATGCCCAACTTTGGTGATGCTCGGAAGACGCTGGCCAAGGAAGCTAGCTGGGAGCCAGAGCCGGAACCAGAGGAAACAGAAGAGGAGCGTGAGTAGCCGGACTCGCTCCCGCGGTCTGTAGCTCACGGTCAGGCCGAGACCGCGAGCTCATCGAGTGTCAAGACTCAATTGTTAGCCTACAGTGCGCTCTCCGTGGTCGACTTGCGCAGTTACGGGACTCCCGCATCCGGTCAAAGCTCGACGTTGCGTCGTCCTCGGTTGTCCGATTCCAAGCGCGAGCCCGAGGCGCCCTCGACCGCCGACGACTGCTGGCTGAGCGGGAGCAACAAGACCTCATGCACGACTGGGCGACGGTCGTACAGACTGCAGCTCGGGCGCGGTTGGCTTCTCAGCGATATGCTTGCCGTCGCGACCTTGTACGGTCACTCGACGGTATGGCGACTCGACTGCAGGCTCAGGCTCGACAATACGTGGCACGGAACAAGCGCCTGGCAGCGCAGAGGACTTTGCAGAACTCGGAACAAAACGTCATCGCATTCCAGGCGGCCTGTAGGACATGCTTGGCCAAGCGGGAGCGCAAAGAGATCAGGAAGGCCATGGGCGCGGCTCAGGTCGCATGGACTGTTTCCACGCTCCAAGCGCTCGCGCGAGGTCGCCTCTACCGGCAAAAAGCCGCCGCGGAACTCAGCAAGCTTCGCTCGCAGGAGGCGATGTATACCCGTTTGCAAAGTCACCTGCGAGGTGTACTTGTCCGCCGGAAACAGCGTGCACGAGAGGAAAAGCTGGGGCATGCGGCGGATTACATCGTCGCGATCCAGGCTGCCTGTCGTGGACTTCTTGCTCGGCAGAAGAAATGGCATTACGTTCAGCACCTTCAACAGTCCATTCCGGTCGTTTCCTCACTGCAAGCTGCTGCTCGAGCTCGACTGGCCCGACAACAGCACCAGAGCATGCAGAAAGCGCTCGCCAAGGTGGAGGTGGCCGGCTCGGTTGGCGGACTCCAGGCGTTCTTGCGAAGTCGCCTCGCGAAGAAGCAAACGACCGAGCAGAAGAAGAAGCTCGAGTTCGTGCAGCCCGATGTCATCGGCTTCCAGGCTGTCGCTCGGGGATATCTTGCTCGACAGGATTACGAAGATTGGCGAGACCACCTCAAGGACCCGCACACGCAAGGCGCGCTCGTCTTCCTGCAATCGCTCGTACGAGGTTTCCTTGCTCGCCGACGCTTCTGGATCCGTATCAGCCATTACCACCACCGCGTTCCGGACATCGTCAAGATCCAAGCGATATGGCGCGGGCGAACAGAGCGACAGATGTACGAGCGGCTGCTTACCGGCGTCAACGTCGATGTCCCGACGATCCAGAACTACATGCACTTGCTCGACGATACCGACGCGGATTATCAGCGACAAATCCGTACCGAGACGCTCCGGCGCGAGGTCGTGCGCCTTATCCGGGAGAACCAGACGCTCGAGACCGAGGTGAAAGACCTCGACACGAAGATCGCCTTGATCTTGAAGAACAAGATGTCATTCGAAGATATGGTGCGCGCCAAACATAGGATGTCGCGCGACGTACCCGAGGAGCATGCGTGGAAGGATTCGACGGGCCGAGACCCATTTACGTCTGCGCATCTCGATAGGACCAGCCAGCGGAAGCTCGAGCTGTTCGAGTATCTGTTCTTCATGCTCCAGACGAAGGGAGAGTACCTCTCGAGGCTGCTTTACCGTCTGAGCCGGGACGATGAGCACGAGACGGAGCGGAGGCAGCTGGAGAGTGTCGTGTTGATCCTGTTTGGGTATGGCCAGGAGAAGCGCGAAGACTACCTCTTCCACAAGCTCTTGCAGGTGAGTTTGAGTCGTCAAGGCGGCGTATGGAAGCTGACGGCAGATCTCGGTGCAAGAGGAGATCCTCCGCTCGACCTCGATTGAAGGGCTTTGCGACACGCGGTTCGGTATCATGTCGATCACTACGCAATATGTCAAGGAGAGCATCACGCCGTTCCTCCAGGACATGCTGTACGGTTTCGTCGTGCGCATTGCCGAGTCCCCACATTTGGACTTGTCAACGGATCCTGCAGAGGTGCGTCATCAAACCGAGGATTCTTGCTATTTGGGCTGACGCCAGATCTATCGCCGCCTGATCAACGAGGAGGAGAGTCAGACGGGTCACCCGTCTCAGAAGCCCCGTGAGCTCAACGGCAACCAGGTACTCCAGCAGGACGAATTGTGCCGAACGCTGTACATTCAACGTGAGTGCGCGGGTCCCAGCCGTCACTGACCTCAGATCTGCAAGAGCTACGACACCTCACCAAGGAGCTGCTCGACCACATCTACCGCTTCGTCCCCCAGTTGCCGTTCACTATCCGCCTGCTCGCTCGAGAAGCGCTTTTGGCCTTGCGTATCCGCTTCCCCGATGCCACGCAGAATCTGATTCCGGTGGTAGCGCGCACAGTCATCTTGCCGTTCATTCTGCAGGCTATCATGTAAGCGCAACGCGAAGACTCATCGCGCTAACCTCAGTGCGCCGGAGATGTACGGCATGATACCCGAGTCTGGTCCCATTGGACCGGTCCAGAGACGAAATCTCGCGTCTATAGCCAATCTTATCACGCACGTCGCGTCGCCGGAAGCCCCTCCAGATCAGGATCATTTCGTCAGGACCCCGCTAGGCGAGTTCATCCGAGTCGAGCAGACGCACTTCCAAGATTGGGTGCTGGATAGTGAGTTTCGAGAGACTTACACTAGGCTGGGAAGCTGATCGAAAGTCGCCTCTGTGGACCCCTTGGAGACGCATTTCGGAGCTGATGAGCTGCTGGAGAACACCGTCGAGCCGAAGCCGATCATGATTACTCGGTCTGAGGTGTACAGCACCCTTGCGACCTTGATGAAGCATGTTGCGGTCATTGTAAGTACCACATCTCAAACCATCGGCTGACCTGTAGGCGCCAGGCAAAGCCCGCGACCCACTGGCTGCTGTACTGGAAGAGCTGGAAGGTCCACCGATCGACTATGATAGGAGCAAGACGCCCGTTTGCTTGCGGCTCACGAACCGGCTCGCCGAGCTTGATGGTGGGTCTCGCCGAGAGCGATGTGTGTCCCGCTGACGACAGCCCCTGGGCCCGACGCTCTCGGGAAGGAAGACTGGGTGCAGGCCAAACGGCATGTCCTTGCGGTCTTGCGTGTGCAATCTGGCAAGACCCTGTTTGAGGTGCTCGTCTCGACGCCATCAGATGTCCACGAGCACATCTGGATCGAACTGGTGCATCGCGATATCGCGCGAGAGGAGCAGAAACGAATCGCGGGCGGACTGCCGCCGACGCCTGTGGAGAAGGAGTACCAGATCCAGAGCATCCGATCGTGAGTGCCATGCGGATCAGCCGGAGTGGAGCCTGATGGCAGGCTGCAATTTCACGAGGTCAAATCGCGAGCAATCGAGTTCTGCCTCAAGCTCGAACGGACGGGCCGACTCTCACGGGACGACCAATTCGAGGGGCTGTTGGTCTCCATCGCGAGCGATATCCGCCAGAAGCACCACCTGCGCAAGATGCAGCGCCAGAATGCCATCGCGATGGAGCGGGCTTGGGAGGACATGCGGAAGAAGCACGCCGACTACGAGGAGCAGATCAAGAGCTATCACCAGTTCATCGATTCGTCCATGGCGAGCTTGCAGAAGGGGTGAGATGCGCAGACCTGGGATGTTGATGGGTCGCTGACGTTCAGCAAGAAGAAGCCTGTATTCCTCAGCAAGCAGTACTTCCACCAGCGGTCCGAAGCGCGTTCGGGCAAGAAATCAAAGTTTGGGACGTACAAGTACACCGCGGCGGATCTGTACAACCGAGGTGAGCGCCTGTCCCGCCCCCACTCGACGGACTGCGGCCGCCTGACCCGCGTCAGTCGCTTCACGAGGCCGAGCTGACTTCCAGGTATCCTCCTGGGGATCAACCAGCTCTCGCCCAACGTCTTCAACGAGGTACACATCGTCCTCGCCTCTAACGAAGTCGGCGTGTTCTCGCTCGAGCTTTCGTCGTCGGCGATCCCGTCCCCGATCCCGTCTGCTGGTGGCGGCAGCAACGCGGTGATGGGTCGCGAGGAAGTGCGGATGGAGGATCTGTTACAGGCGCAATTCGAGAATGAGCAGAACCTCTTGGCGTTCGAGGGGATGGCGACGTTCAGCATCAACATGCTCATTCATCAAATTAATAAGAGTGAGTCCGAACGGGATCGACGACGGTATATGAGCTGGAACTGATTCGCAGAGTTCTACTCTGCGTCGTGAGAGTGCAGATCAGCCGTGTGGTGAGCGAACCTTGGATAAGGCCTAGATGAGAGAAGACGGTGGCAGGGACGTTTCGGCCGACGATGATTGCGTGATGAGGGGCCAGGGAAGGCATGGCATGGGTCACTTGGACATAGAGTATACGATCACAACGAGCTCTGACGATGATGGACAATATCTTGATCCGCCTCAGCCCATCTAGATACTGCCGAATGGGCTGTATGGGCGGATGAATGCTACACGTATTCTGTGCTTATTGTGTTTGCCACCCGGTGGAGGTTGTCCTCCTGCGCGTGATCTATTGTCAGAAGGCCTTGGTTCCGGTGTGTTGTTGCTGGGTGCCAGCATCACCCAGCTTCCAACGCACCCTGACTACGATACTACTGCGAGCTCATCAGGATCACACCAGAACGTAGCACAAGGCTACCACGTACTCCAGTCGGCAGTACCACGCCCACTATTCACCGGTTTCTGAGCCTCCGAGCAGCACTCGGCAACATGGCCTGGAGATGCAGCGGGTCCACGAACGAAGAGGTGCGCTCCGGTAGCCGTCGCTCAGTTCGGGACGCTCTGCGAGGCTGTCCCCATGGCACGAGATCGGGACTGACTGTACAGCTCATCGATCGCTTGAGGCAGAACGGGTTGATCACGTCTGATCGTGTCGCACAGGTGCGCGGGAGGCGGGCTGTGAAGACCAGTCGCTCCAATCGCTCATACCAGGCCATGAGAAAGGTGGACAGGAGGAATTATGTTCCGTCCAAGGGAGACGCATACGAGGACTGCCCGCAGTATGTAAAACAACACCGACCTGTAGCCCGAGCGGAGGGGAGAAGGGCGGGAATGCGGGCGGGAGAGCGCTCGGCCCTACCTGTCCTCTTCACCGGTTTACTGCCCTGCCCTTTCCCCCTGCCCTGCCTCACCTGCACCGCCATGCGCCCGCTTCCCCTATGCTGGACTGTCGTCATGCTGATGTTCGGGCGAATCGGGTTCGGAGCAACCATCTCAGCGCCGCACATGCACGCCCACGCCGCCGAGAACCTGCTCTCCTCCTTGCCCGCTGCGAATTTCGCGGGAGGGGCGATCCTGGATGTGGGGAGCGGGTCTGGGTATCGTAAGCAGGGGAAAGTCAGCACCGGGGTCCTCCTGATGGCAGTGACGGCCGTGTTCCATCACCTCGCGCCGCACGCGACCGTGGTGGGCATCGACCATATCCAGGGCCTGGTGGATATGTCCAGAGAGAATCTCAGGAAAGACGGGATCAAGCTTGGAACGGGGCCGGGGGAGGTGGAGATCATATGTGGCGATGGGAGATTGGGTAGGTCGTTGCTGCCGTCTGAGCGCAACGACAGACTGACCACAGGCTCGCCGCGCCATGGTTGGTCTGGTCCAGAATACTCACCTGCCTTGTCTGCTTCGTGAGGCCGTGTGTTGATGTACAGCGCCCTTTCAGGTCATACATGTCGGAGCCGCCGCTCCGGAGGTACCACCTGCACTGGTCGAACAGGTACGAGCTCTCGTCGACCCTCTCTTCTCGGTGACTCGACTTCTGACGGTGCGAGAGCTGACTTGCAGCTCGCAAGGCCGGGACGCATGTTCATCCCCGTGGGCGAGCATTCCCAGGGTACGTCGTTCCATTCTCGGCCACGCGTGAGCATGGTGCTGATGGCCGCAGACATCTGGCAGATCGACAAGGACTCGGAAGGGCATGTCACCGAGAAGAAGCTCTTTGGCGTGATGGTGCGTGTGTCGGTCCTCTGCACACACGCGACGCTGACGATAGTACGTCCCCTTGACCGATGCGCAGAAGCAGTGGAGGGGCTGAGGATGGCGTGTGATTGTGTATGCATCTCACCGAAATTGCTGTAGGATGGGATGAGACGTGTATGGTTGTACCGCCGGCACGTATCTATACTTGTGCGGGGATGATCGCTTTGCTCCCCTTTTCTTGCGCTTCTTCCACTCGATGCCGCTCTCGGCCACTTCTCCATGCACTCTCATGTTGCATCCCTCCCCTCCGCTAGTATCGCCTGCCTGGGCCGCCATATCCCCGCGCTGTCCATTAGCCCATTCCCGTCCACGGCTAAAGGAGACGCAGACTCACGCTCGCCATACCCGCCTCGCGCTTGCACGGGCGGCGGGGCATACCCTCCTCCAGGAGGTCCATAACCTCCATGCTGCACAGGTGGCGGCGGCGCCTGGCTGAACGGCGTGCTCGATCCATCTCTGGCAATATTGCTGAACAGCCCCATGATGTCGTCCGGACGGAACACTGGTCCTGCGAGTCAGCCCCCTGTATCCACTTATGTCCATAGTCAAGAACGTACCATCGAAGGCCCGTGCCGAGGGCAGGTTGCCGATGAAATGCGTGAGTGGCCGACTCAGGCCAGATCTATCGTACGCGCCGTATCCACCGGCAGCGGGCGGGGGCGGGCCATACCCTCCTGGTCCGCTTCCAGGCGGTCCGTACCCCGGGGGTCCGTCTCGTCTGGGGCCATAGCCCGCAGGAGCAGGCGATCGGTCTTTCGACCCGCCATTTCTGAACCCTCGAGCCTGGACCGGCGGAGGCGGACCACTGCTCCCCACGCTGGGGATACGGTCCCGAGGCGGAGTAAATCGGTTCGGAGGCGATTGCGCTCGAGGGCGCTTGTACGCTGGTGACGGCGGTCTTTGGCGCGGCGACTCGGGATGCGATCGCTTGATGGGCGGTGAGATGGGTCGAGGAGGGGGAACGGACTGGACCTGGTTTGCGAGGGGAGCGATAGGAGGAGGGGCGATCGCTTGGACGGGCTGGGGAGCAAAAGTGGGTATGGATTGAGCCGCAGGCACAGGAGCAGGAAGCGAAGGAGGGTGTCGCAGGCCGAAACCGAGGTCCCGGAGGGCGATCTGGTCCAGACCATTGTAGGTGAACCTTTGGGCGAAACGCTTGAGCGCAGAATCTGTCGTAAGCTTTTGGCGTCGAAACGCACTGGCGGACTCACCTCCGGGAAATGCCTCCGCAAACCTCGCCTCGAGCTTGTGCACCCCGCTGAGATCACCGAACATGTACTCGTATCGCGCCCAAGTGTCCCATAACGAGCGCCCCTTCTCGGCTGGGATCTTGGCCGCTGATCGCTCGAACAGCGCTCGAGCGTCTGCGTGTCAGCTCACACCATCGTCTTCCGCCTTGACGACCCACTTGTATCGTCGTTGATGGACAGCAAGAACTGCAGGTACTTGACCACATAATCGGCCTCCTCCGCGAACATCTTGAGTCCCAGCTCGAAGATCCTGATGGCGACGGACGAGTCCTTGTTGACGTGGTATTCCATCATCGCGGACGCTTCGTAGATGAGCCACGTTGGATTGGGCGCCTTGCGGGCCTTGCCAAACACGCCCCTGGCCGCCTTGATCCCCTGATGTCAGCATGAGAATCGAGATCGTGCGTGACTCACTTCGGCCCGGCGCGCGAAACGCATGTACATGACCCAGACGACACCCGCTGCAGCCGCTAGATCAGCGACGTCTTTGCCCCTCCTCTCCGCCACGATACGTCCCCTCGCCTCCCTCTCTTCGATCAACTTCTGCACCTCGCTCATTCCGTCGCCGGTCATATCGGTGTCGTCACCCTGCTTCTGGTATATCTCCGGCCCACGCGCAGTCTCCACCTCGACCGCGACTTGCTTCTTCAATTCCTCAATTTCCGGGTTAAGGCGGTTCAGGAGTGCCTCGTAGATCTCATGGCATCGGCTGAAGTTCTTCCTGTCCTCTTCGGTATCCGCCAACGCAAACGTCAGAAGGAGACTAAACTTGAGCCGAAGTCTAAGTCAAAACGCCACACGGCTCACCTGGAAGGGCACGCTTCCGCGCCGGCAGCAAGTACCTCTGCTGCCTTGTCCACCTGACCCGCTTGGATATAGTAGTGCGAAGCGTAGTGCCTAAGATCAGTTCAATTGGTTGTGGCTCAATCGTGCTACTCGCCACATCTCGGGGAAGTGTCGCATCTCGCCCAAGCACTTCTTAAGCGCGTACCCAATCCGCTTGCTCAGCAATTCGCTGTCCTCAATGACCAGCGGATTGCCCTCTTCCCACTTGAGATAGCCCTTCCATGCGTTTACCATCTGTCGATCCGCGTCGGAGAAGCTGGGTCGGGGCGGAAGAACTGTACGTGGCAAGGAGTCGGTCAGACTTCGCAGCTCCCGGAGAGCTGTGCGTGCAGTCATGTACGCCGGGGACTTTTCAGCCAAGAACTTCTTAGCCTACAAGTCAGCTGGACTCCACGGGAAGTCGGTCTCGTACTGACCGTAGCCTTGTTGTTGCTCGACTCGAACGCGTCGTACGCCTTCCACAGTGCCTCGACATTGTTGAGCGGGATTCTGACCGCCTGCTGGTAGATCTTTCGCAGCGTGTCGACCTGAGCTTGTGCATCCCACGTGTCTTTCGGCTGTCGTCAGTCAAAACATCAGGCAAAGACGCCGTGTGAGATACCCGCCTTGACTTCTCCCAAAAACGCAATGTACTCCTGCCAGATCTCGCCGCTCTCTCTGTCCGTCCCGCACTCCTGCAGTGCATACTCGTACGCTTTCGTAATCGTCCCCCGGGTCGTTTCGGCGTTGGCCTCGGTGATTGTGTTCTGTCGTCGGATATAGTGGAGGTACGCCTCTGGTCCGTGAGTGAAGCTCACAGAGTAAGACCCGTACGACTCACTCCAGACAGAGACATCCGCGGCAGCGGTGACGCCGCCCGAAGGTCCCCTAAGAGCCTGCGCAAAGAGCTGCTCCACCTCTGAGAAGTTTGACAGCGCCAGTTCGAGGTTAATCAGCGTAAGCAGCGGCTGGACCTGCCATTAGCGTCGTCGCCGTCGAAGGTCACTCGGACGGACGCACCGCCGTAGGCTCTTCCTTAGCTAGAACCTTGTACCAGGCCCTCGCGTCCGTTATCTCGGATTTCTGGGCCGACCAGCTGAACAAAGCAAGCACGATGTTTGGGTTTTTCGGATCTGGTTCGTCAGCCTTGCTCAGGAGGTGGACATGTTGAGCTCACCGCGGGCCCAGGCACGAACGAGGTCCGGGTTCGATCGGATACTGGTCGATCCCGAGTCGAGCCCTTCAGGCAGTTCCATATCGATCTCCACCAAAGGCTTCGTTTCCCCATCCGCTGGAGCGTATTCGGCCTGTCCCAGTGGTGGTGCCTGTGATTCCTGCTTCACCGGCGTGAGGCTGACGGACGTTCCTGGTACGGCAACTTCAGGCCTGGGCGGCAGGCCCGCTCCCGAGGGAATTTGCATGGGCTTGGACGAGGGAGAGATGGCGTCGGTAGAGGAAGAGATTGGTGGAACAGCGTCGTCGGCGCTCGTCGATACATCGGCTTGCACGGTCTGCGCGTCCATATCGGTATCTTCGTTCGACTGTGCAGGCGGAACGACGGTCTCAGGCAGGATCGGGACGTTCACATCGGTGGCAACGGCTTGGAAAGCTTCGTGGACTTCGGCGACCGCGGAGCCCGGCGTGGGTGATGGTGTCGGGTAAGAAGGGATTGGTGTATCGCTCGAAGCTGCACCAGCGAGAGGGGTAGCAGACTGCGAGGCTTCGTGACCAGTGCTATGCTCCGGGGCGGCGGGGATGGCCTGCTCAAGCACTTGTTCTATTGCTTCTGCGTTCTGGACCAAGGCATCGGCACTGGTTGCGGCTTCCGCTGGCGAGAGCTGTGGTTGTTGTGCTGCCTCTGCTGAGGGTGCAGCCGCAGCTGCTGCTGCATCGTCCTCGTCGATCGCTGCCACAGCCAAAGCAGTATCTGCGAGGTCGGCCTCGATGTCGTCTAGCTTTTGCATCTCCTGGATAGCGATGGACGGGTCGTGGGGGGGTGTGGCGGACATAGTGGGCGAGCGGGGCTTAGAAGGAGGAGGTAAGAACTGGGAGGAGGGGGCAGGCGACTGACGGCAAGCGCGGTCCAGGAGCTTGGACTTGGATGCTGTTGGTCAGGTGACAGTGATGTACATGCGGCTGCCAGTGGTGCGGAGAGGAAGGCGAGGCGCTGGGTGGGTTTACAGGATGAAAGAAAGGAAGCTGTCTGCGGCGGGGAGACGAAATCGGCGACATTAAGTCGTCTACGCCGAGCATCCCAGAGGTAATGGGGGGATTTTACACGTCATCTACTGGACTGGAACCTTATCAGCTGGGAGAGCGCGCCTCTGAAATCGCCTGGTCATCCTCGTCAACTGTTCTCCATCGTTCTTTCACCCCTCGAACTGGCAGACAACGATCCATCCACCCACAGAGTACGTACTGGCGTCCTCGTCCACATCCAAGCCCTCTAGGTGTTATCTATGAGCCCTCCCAGACCTCCGCCCGAAGTGATTATACCATTTTCAAACATCTGTCAATCCCCGTAATAAGCCTTACAAGCTTTGACGAGACAACGAAAAGAGCTAAACAATGATCCCCTACAACCCTCTCGCTCGATTATATATATTACTGGTGAAGGCCAGCAACGACTGACATTCAGGGCGGATGTCTAGACCATGAACGCGCCAAACAGGATCGACACGTGGATCCTGGAGGACGACCAAAAGCCGTTAGTTCACCATCCGCCGCTTTTCCCTCTAGAAGTGGTCTGACTCTAGGTTGACTATCACTGAGGACGCAAAGATCCCCAATGCGGCGACCTTCACCCTCCGCAAGCAGGACCACACCATCGGGAACATGATCCGGGCGTGCGTGACTTTGTATCTTCGACTTGGGCGGGCTGACCCTCAGACAGCTGCTGCTGGATCCGACTGTGCTCTTTGCGGGATACAAAGTCCCTCACCCGCTGGAGAACGATATCGAGATCAAGATTCAGACGGACGACCAGTCCAACCCCGCCGACGCGCTCAAGCGGGCCTGCACGCTGCTCATTGCGCAGACGACAGAAGTGAAGAGGCAGTTCTCGGAACAGGCGCGGAACGTCGAGATCGGCCAATTCAACGAACCGGCTGCGGCGAACGTGGGCCTTGGCGGGTTCGACCCATATGGAGACGGCCTGGGAGCTGGGGGGCAGGGGCAGGGCGGTGCGGGGCAAGCTGTGTACGATTTCTAGGAGGCAAGGTATGGTCTGCGGAGCCGCTGATTCGGTGGGCTACTGGTCGGAAAAGTGTTCGGTCGCACATCACGTTGTATATGCATATCATTGGTCATGTCCTCGGGGGAAAGGGGTGTCCAGAGGTGGGACGACGTCGACAACGGAGAGTCAGTCGTCAAAGACGTGCTCGGTCGCCACCCGGGCACGCGGCCGAACATGAGTCGGGCGATGTGTGTGCCCCGCCCATGTTCAAGTGTTGCCAGACATCATTCCATCACACATCATTGACAAGCATAGTCCACCTTCTCATGACCGGACCCGATATGTCATAGGCCCCCAGATGGCACCCAACTCGCCTCCTCCGCTCCGCCAGGCCCCGCCCCAGCCCACGCTCGCTCCATCACCCACCACGGCCAGCGGTGCTCATTCGCGCTCACCACCCCTTTCAGCCCCTCGATCACCCATAGTCCCCTCGCCGCGAATCCTACCCCGTCCAAACGCCGAGCCGTCTTCTTCCTCGTCTCGAGCCCGCCCAACCATTGCCGAAGCGTATGCGACGGCCAACTCGAAAGGACGGGATGGCCGTGTGGACAAGGAGAACCACCACGCCGGCGGCGTAGTCAAGACGAAACCCATATTCGAATGGATAACACGTAAGCTCGGTGGTGGACGGCGAGCGACGTACTCGGATGGCTCGGGCGGGGTGAGCGCGGTGGGAAGGGGCGCTGCGCCGAGGGTTAGTGGAGCAGGGACGGGACGTAAAGGAGGGGGCTCTGGACCGCTGTCACCTCAGCAGATCTTCGGTTTGTCCGGGATTGACAACGCACACGATGCTGCAACGCATATATCTCGCGCGGAGTCGCATTCACTCAGAAGCTATTCCATGTCGTTTGCGACATCGGTCAACTCGGCAGAAAGGGACCGGAGGAGAATAGCGAACAACCCATATCCGTCTATACCGGTCCCGCCGGCACATCGCGACTCGACTGTCGGGTCCCTGTCCGTCTCGTACCTGTCCAGATCGCGCACGCCGTCATTGAGAAGCGAGGGATCGAGGCCACAAACGGTCGTTGACCTGGATGATTCGTCGACGAGATGGACGGGAGCCGACGAGGATGCTTCGATAAGACCCTTCCCGCCCTCTCATCCTTCATCACCAACGCCGAGCCAATCGCTCCTCTCGCGTTCGGCGTCGGCTTCGCTTCTTTCTCCTGCAGGACATCACGCTCAGCCGCCTTCACCATTGCATCGCCCGCGAACACATCGCTCGGCGTCATCATCGTCGGAATCAAGCAACGATCGCGGTGGGCGTCAAAGCAGGCAAGATAGTACAAGCACGAAGCCTACAACGATACTGAGCTTCGACTCGGGGCCGCATCTCGCTCATATCGCTCAGGTGCCTGCCAGTGCGGCTGTTCACGCCGCTTCACCCACGCCCGCGTCGCCTCTTGCCCCGTCTTTTGGCCATTTCGCACAGTCGGCACCCGGCTCGCCTCTGCGCAATCACGCGGTGTCCGCTTCTGCGCCGCCCACGGCTCTGCCAAGTCCCAATGCAGAAGCGGGACCGAGCCGTGGTCCAGCAACGTCACGGTCACCTGCAGCATCCCCTCGATCAGCATCTCCCCGCCGGGCATCACTCGATCTCATGCAAGCACCAAAGCACTCCCAGCCGCATCCTCGTGATAACCCCCACCCATCCTCCCCGCCAGGCGACAACGCCAGCACCCTGACCCTCGCTTCGTCCACCTTCGCCGCGATACCGACACCCACCACCGCCTCGCCGTTATCTCCCAGCTCCGCTACGCCTTTCGTACCGGGGCCCGCCGCTGCACGCTTGCGAGATCTAACGACGACCCCTGGGCCGAGCTTCGCCGCGCCCGCAATGAGACCCACAAGTCTAGCGACCAGCCCGAGCGTAACGTTTGCGCCGGAGACAAACGGTGATCGCCCAGTTTCCGCGTATGAATACGCACCCAGCTACGCACCTTCAGTGCCGTCAGTGTACGCTCTGAGCGCCTACGCCCCGGCGAGTTTGGGCAACATGTCCATACGTACCGGCGGATGGGGCGGGCGTGGCAACGTCGCGGATCGAGATGCCTCGGTGAGGGCCGTGAGACGTAAAGGCAGCTGGGAGTCGAACGAATCAGGATGGAGCTGGAAAGGACAGGGCCCGGTGCCGGTGGGCGTGACAAGGCCGTCGACGTTCGAGGGGGACGATAGCTTCGCAGCGTATCATGGGCTCCCGGCTGGACCGCTCTCGGCGAGAGATAGTCTCGCAACGGCACAGACCAGGTTGAGTAAGGGGAGCAAGGGCAGCGTAGGAGCGAGGGGGGAGGAGGTGGATGATGAGACGGCGGGGTTCGAGGAGAGGCGCTTCGAGCTGGATCGAGCCGCGGCAGGGATCGTTGCGTGATTCGCGGGACAGACTTCAATATTTCGGCCGGTGCGATTAACTGGGCGGGGACTGTAGACGAGTTGTACGACTAGCTTGTGGGAAAGGCTAGGTCATAAATCTCGCCGAAGGCGAGTGAGTGAGACCTGTGCGATTTGTATATTCTTTACATGCGCGTGATATGAACACAAAATACATCCCCTTCGCGCTTACACATTCCACCACAAGCTCGCAACGCCCTTGGCGTATTGCACAATCTCGCTCCCGCCAAGCTTCGACTCGCCGTATATCCGGTCCACGAACGTGATAGGCACCTCGCCAACGGTGTATCCCAATGCGCGCGCCCGGACGATGATCTCCATCTGGAAGACGTACCCCTTGGACGTACAGCGGGAGATGATATCGCGGATAACGTTAACGCGATACAGCCTACACGTCAGCCTACAACTGAAAGATGGATCGACCAGCTGACCGGAAGCTGCCTGTCAGATCGCTCACCCCGGGGGTGAGGTATGTATCGGCCAGGTAGTTTGCCCCGCGGGAGACGAGCTTTCGTTTTAGGTCCCAGCCGTACACCCCTCCCGGGCCGAGCCCGACGCGAGACGAGGAGGCCGATGAGCGCGAAGAGGGATATGGTTGGGAAGAGTAGCGAGTGCCGGTGACGATGTCAAGGTTGTGAAGCCGTTGTTGTCTGCGGTCAGTTGCGGTCTCGTGGGGGACCTTCGGCGACTAGGAAAGGTTGATATAAGGGTAGCTGCTCGGATGCGTTTGCGGAACGAAGCAGAAGAGGAGGAGCAGACGCACTTGATCAGCTCCGGGATGAACTTGGGCTAGCGTAAGCTATACGTCCCATGCTGTAGAGACAGCTCACGTGGTGGGAAAAATCAGCGTCCATGATGATCACAAAGGTGCCCGTACAGAAGTTGAGGCCGTGGACGTAGGCGGTACTGCGCATGAGCACCGAGTGGATGAGCCCCTGACGTATTATTCCGGGCTCACCCAAGACCCAGCTTCCCTGCTCGAGGCTTGAGGACCTGAGCGTCAGCTGAAGCCCAGAGGGAGGGGGATGATCCAGCACATACGACCCTGTCGTCCCCGTATACCTTCGCCAGCTGCCTGGCGACGTCCTGCGTCCCATCTGGACTGGCATCGTCCACGACGATGACCTCCCAGTCGAGGTTGCTGCCGGTCAGCGCTCCTGTGAGTGCGGGAGGTGATGCACTTGCTGAGAGTCGAATGTCGTCGCGAGAAGCCAGACAATGATTGGCAGGTTCTTCCTCTCGTTATACGTCGGAAGGATGACCGAGTACTTGTTCGAGCCTGCCATCAGTGCCCAGTATGCCCGTGCAGCTGATGAGCGCACCAGATACAGATGTTGAGGATGGCATTTCGATGATGGTGTGACTCATGAGCGATGCGAAAGGGTGAATGGTGGTGAGTGATGGAGGATGGAGTTGACCATATGAGCGGGCTGCGTGGAGGGAGCGACGGGGAGGACCAAGCGCGAAACACGGCCGTGCCTGACGTCGATGCCGTAATTGGCCGTGGCCCGCACGGATGATCGCCACTCGGCCCGGCCTGGCGATTCATCGTTCGTCAACTCTTGCTTCCTCCCCTCACTCCTCATCACCATCGATCTCCTCACTCTCTGATCTTCTTCGGTCACCATGCCCCCTCTCCCCGAGACCAAGAGCAAATTTCGGCCACCAGCTCCCACAAGCTTCAAGCCCCCCCGGCCAGTCAAACCCGCCACTCATTCCAGTCCGCCTTGTTCACCGCAGTCCACCTCCTCCACCTCGAGGGGTCTGCATCCCCTTACTTCGCAGTGGGCGGATCTACTGGACGACTTCTTTCAGCCCTCAAGCTCCCATACATCACTTCATGAGGATTCCGTCGTTTCCAAGCAAGAGCAACAACGGCAAGCATCCCAAAGCAACAACGAGATGGCAAACCCGGTGCAGACGCGAGCGCCCACGCCACCTCCTTTGCCCCTGGATGACGCATGGCCGGTGATCGAGCCCACCAAGAAGGACGAATTTACGAGCAGCCAATACACCCATGTATATACGGATCAAGATGACGAAGAGGACGACTTTTGGAGAACCAGCACTCAGGTTGACAGCAAAACTAATGTCGCTGGCGCAGCTATCGAAGCCAGGTAAGTAGGGGTAGAGAGAGTGTGTGTGCTCTACGCGGAGAGTACAAGGGGATCATCCACTCAGGTAACGAACAGACAGAGTCTCCTTGACGCCATCGAGATCGATGAGTGAGCTGCGTTATTTCTTTGAAGCGGAAACATGGCCGACTGAAATACAGACAGACCCCTTCAAAGCTTCTTCACCGGGCAAGCACGCTTTCTCTGGGACACCGATCTGTGCGCATCGATCAAGACTTGTAAGCCTCACAACCATCTTCGAGGTCTGGGCCTCGCTGAGCACACAGCGAGTTATTCCCATCGACCAGCTCCTCCGACGACCTTCGAGACGGGGCTAGCGTCCCGAGCGCTTCTCCATTGGAATCAGCGGCAGAATGCAGCGTCCAAAGGTCAGGCATTCTTCCCTAAAGTGCCTCACGCAGGGTTGACCCTCAGCAATAACATCCGCCCATCCGAGGCAGACGCCGCCCTCGCTGCAGCCCAGCAGCCAGACCTTCCGATGGAAGCGATTGTCATGAGGTCAAAGCTCTCCCACTTGGCTGGTACGGACTAGACTGAAAGACAGGCAGACACAGCCACTGCCAGGAGCACCCACGGCGGAAAACGGAAACGTCGACCCCAGCTCGGATCCTCTGACCGACTGTGCCTCGCCTACATCCCTGTCTTCCCCCAGTCTGAGAGGCGATGACGATCAACATCATTCGGTCAAACGCAAACGTGCGGCAAGCGACATCGACCAGGATGTGATCGGCGACTTGTCAAGCCAGGAGGAGCCAGCAAAGTATGATCCCAGTTTCAGGAAAGCTGGGAACCCCCGCAAGCGCGCCTACTACGGGGCGACTCGACTCAACAACGTGTGCCTCAAGTCCAGCGGGGGCATCCCGGTCATTGGCGGTGCAAAGTGGCCGAGAAAGAGCCCCAACACTGCAGCTGGGCTTTTGGTACGTAAGGCTTTTTGTTGAAAGGCGTGCTAATTGTCAGCGGGAGATCTGCTGCGAATCCGTGAGACCATCAGTCGCCCCGAGCAAGCTGTAGCTGAACCTCAGTGCAAGGGCTGGTGAGGAGCAACCGACTAGCTGGTACGTCGTCCATTGATACTCAGGGTCCACTGGGCTTGCGCCGGACTGCGAGACGACCAAGAGGATCCGGAAGACGACTGGTATTGCCCGCCATGCGCAGCGGTCAGAGGTGTGTGTCTCTCCAAATTATTGTCAAGCTAAGGGGAAGGCCACGAAAGCATCAGGATCGGCGTAGCTCAGGATGAACGCTGTATTCGACCTGACTGTATCAGGAGGTATGTAACGCCGACCCCCTGGCGTATCCCACACCCTCTTCCGCGTTCAACAGAGATCTGGTGTGGATGGAGGAACGACGCATGCTCCGGGTCGAACCCCTTGTTGCCCGCTCAGGCTACCACTGAGGTAGTCAGTGGCTGACAGGTTCAGAGCAAAGACGGCCATCATTTGGCAAGAGGACGACCAGACATTGTTTCGTGTGACAAAGCTCATTGGGTGAGCGAGTCACCTGTCGCTGAGCGTCACTAAGGCCAGCCAGAAGGAGGTGGGCCGCAGCGGTGGCAAGCGTCATCTGCGCTATCTGACGATGTGGGAGGGATGGGATTTGTGTGACGCCACTTGGTAAGAAACAGGTGAGAGAGGGGTCGCGGAAAGCTGACAGATCGCAGGGAGCCCGTGGAGAACTTCAGGGGTTTCGATCTTCTATGGCACGCTTTCCACTCAGCGGCCACGGCAGAAAGAAAGGACCTCAGGAAGCCTGGGGTGTTCCTACTTGAGGAGGCCAAGGCGAAATGGGGAGACAATGGTAGGCTGCAGGGAACGCGATCTGCGAGGTATCTCGCACTCGGCTGGTCGCCGGGCGAAGGGGCGGATGGCAAGTGAGGGCGCGGGGCTTGCTGCGCGAGGTGGGAGACTGTGTTCAGGCTAATGGCGTTTGACGAGGAATGAGAGAGGGTTGTGCAATGTCAGTAGCCCTGTATGTAGTTCGCTTCACACTGCATATGCAACGCAGCTATTCAGTACAACGAGTACGCGTCAAGAAATCACGGCACTCATCATATGCGCGGATCGTCTATCGAGTGAACGATATCCGTCGGCTCCACCCTGTTCGATCTCACATCCTCTCCGTTGAGCATATCCGAAGCGTCGACCCTCACCGCCGTATCTTGCCTCGTTGCGCTGATCCCGGCAGCAAAGTTCCTCTCCACCAGGCGCCGTCTCGCGACCTTGCGGTCCACCTCGATCCATACTCTCACGTCCATCATGTCCGCCGCTTCCCTCCAACCCGGTCTATCCAGCAGGGTATATAGACCCTCCACGATGACGATCTTGTGGTTCGTCGTGACGGGTTTATCGGAAGGGGACGGGTCTTTCAGTGCGTGATCGAAGGTGAAGAATGGTATGGGGTCGGTCGAAGGGGATCGGAGGGCTTTGACGAAGGCGAGGTATTTCTCCCGGTCGAACGTGAACGCCGCGCCCTGCCGTCATCAAACGCCCTTGAAGAGTCACCGGAGACTGACTCACCCGCCTCCAATGGGCCTCTTTCGGGTCAGGCATGGCGTCCAGCTCATGCCTGTACATGTGCCATCCGTCCAGACTGACACATATGGCTGACTCCTCTCTCGTCTCGCCTGGCTTTGCGACATCCTCTTGGTCGAGCAGCGTGTTGACACGGACCAGAAGCGGATCGACAACGGTAGATTTACCGCTACCCGGCGGACTGACTTTGATCAGCTCGATATGCAGGCGCAGAGGTGTGAGCAGACGTACCCCGCTATAGCGACAAGAAGGCGATCGCCCGGCTGTTTGCGCTTCGACTCTGCGACAATCTTTCTCGCCAGCGTTTCTACCTGGGCGTTCATATTGGTGAGCAAGAGGATGGGTGATATCGCAGAGGCGTATGGAGACTGGGCTCTCGAGGGTGTCAACGCCTGCACATATGTCGATGGTCGACAACGCTTGAAAGGCAGCAAGAGGAATGACAACACCGGGTTCAACGCGGAGCCCCCAACAATACGTCGCATTGACCCTATGGCGATGACCGTCGGACGTCACTCAGCCGACCGGCTCACGGTCGCCTGTGAGCCTTTCCCGCGCAAGCGTCCGTGACGCGGGTTCCGGTGAACCGGAAATGACGGACTCTCGGGGCACTGTGCCCACTGGACAACTCCTGAGCTCGTCGGTCAGCATCGTCTATCGTGGTCGATACCGTCTACTTTTCTTTTCTTGTCACACAGTCAACAGCGGCCCATCTCAACGCCTGCATCTACCTTCATCATCTCCCAGACAGAAAACATACTCATAATCAACATGACCACCGACTCTATCAAGAATGGCTCGTCTGCCCAGGCGCTTCACAAGTCGGTCGCCTCGGGCGCCTTGCACGTCTCCAAGCTCTTCGATGTTGCCGGCTGGGTCGCTGTTGGTGAGCTGGGCCGGTGACCGTGGTACAGAATGGTCGTTGACAGCAGTGACGGGCGGAGGGACCGGTCTTGGCCTCGTCACTGCTAATGCGCTCGCCGACAACGGTGTCAAGGTGTACATCACTGGCCGACGTCTCGAGCCCCTCAAACAGGCTGCGCGGGAGGCCAGCGCCAAAACCGGCTCGGGCGCCATCATCCCCATCCAGGCGGATGTGAGCACCAAGGAGGGTATCTCCAGTGAGTACACACGGCTTGTACATGCGGTCGAGCTGACGCCCAGAGCTGAGGGAACGGATCGAGGCCGAGGAGAAGTTCATCAACGTCCTCATCAACAGTGCGTCCGCACTATTCTTCCCATCTCCGGTCCCGATCGTGCTGACACGCAGACCACGGTATCTCGACCGGCTGCGCCGACATCAACGCCGTCGACCAGACGCCCGAGGCCCTCTCGGCCCAGATGTTCAACAACGAGAACTTTGACACCTGGCTCGAGACCTACAAGATCAACACGGCCTCGTATCACTTCACCTCGTTCGCCTTCCTGCCCCTCCTGGCCGCAGCCAAGACGGTCGGCGGCTTCCCGGAGCCGGGTAACATCATCAACCTGTCCTCCATGAGCGGCATCACCAAGACGTCGCAGCGGGGCCAGTTCAACTACAACGCCTCCAAGGCGGCCACCATCTCACTCTCGCACCAGCTCGCGACCGAGTTTGCTCGACGAAACTTGGGCGTCCGGGTCAACGTCGTCTGTCCGGGATACTTCCCTTCGGTACGTCTCAAGGTGTCTTTGAGCGTCATAATGGGTCCTGACATCAGGGAATGACGGTCATCAACCCGGAAAACAACACGGGGTCCAAGGAGCACTATGACGAGTTCCGCACGAAGTGGGCCATTCCCTTCGGACGACCGGGCTCGGCGGTTGATTACGCCCAGTGCATCTTCGGCCTCATCACGGTACGTTTTGTGCGGCTTGTTGTAGGCATCGGCTAAATGGCAGAACCAATACGTCACCGGCACCGAGTTCGTCATTGACGGTGGATGGTTGCTCGAGTCGGGTGAGTCTTGTCGGTCCTGTCGTCCGATTATGCTGACCATACCAGCCTTTTAGGGGAATTTTGGGGATAATACCATTGTACCACACATACTGGGCATGCATATCATGATGGTGGTAGTCCAGGCATCTGAGGAAGACTGGGCAATCCTTGCCCATCTTGGATGTCGTGAATAACTGGCGCGCCTGAGTCGGCGTGCATCGCTCCCATGCCTGGAAAATTCGCATTCGGATCAAAGGTCGTGAAGATCTGGTCCCAGCCTCCCGAGTTGAGGTTGGCGGGCGCGAGATCGTTACCCCATATCTCCATCCTGCCGTCAGCGCCTGCGGTCGCGAACCGCTCTTTGAGCCGTACTCACCAATATCGGTCAACGTCCAGGGTGTTCGGCTGGGCCTGGATCTCGCCATTCGGGCCAAACGGCCAATTGAGCGGGCTGTCGGAAGGTGGATTCGGATGACCAAGGGCGATCATCGTCGTCGGCGAGGGGACTGCACCGACAATGTTCTCCAGTACCTGCGCGTACGACGTCCCAAGCTAGACGTCAGTCTTAAATGACATGCGTCCCAGCAGGACTGACCCGCTGCATCGAGTGGAGCCGCCGGAACCAGGCAGCCGTGTTCAAGATCGATTGTCGCCAGCCCGATGCGTCCGCGTGGCTGGGTTCCCAAACCACGGACAAGAGCAGAGTCAACGATGCCTGGAAGGCAAAGTACAGGGTGTACCACTCGCTGCCCCTGCTCGGGTCGTTTTCCGTCTGCACGAACGCAGCGATATCGCGCAAATTCTCCTGGGCAAGAGTCCGGCAGGTGCTGAGGGTCAGTGAGCTTCCATCCGTTCATCGCTCACGCTAAGACTCACGCAATTGCCTCTTGAACCACCGGACTGAGCTTCTTCCTCCGACTGGAGTCCCACGCCGAAGCGAGCAAGACCGGCCGGTACAAGATTGCCCTGAAGTCTCTCGATCGCCATAGCTGTACACTTCTCGCCAGGCGGTACTGCCCATCGCCCAGGTTGAGCATATACGGCGGTAAGCCGTCAATCGTCGAGACGATCTTGTTATCGCACCACTTGACTTGCTCGATCGTCGGCGCGGGACTCGACTGCAGTATCCGATCATGGACGCTACACGTCGCGCGGGCGAGGTGCGCCTGAACGATGAGAGCCGTGTACCTCGTTGGATACGGCGCATCGGGCGGGGCATCGAACGTCGAGACCGTCAAATGTTCGTCCTCGCAGTTGATCGGCCATGGCATGGCACTCAGCGCAGCCGAGCCAAGGGCATGAGGCCGCCCGAAGGTGACGGAGCAGCCCGCTTCGAGCGTGACGAGCGCCCACCATACGCGAACGCGCATCTCCTTGTCGAGCGGCAGGGAGCGCGAGCTCGTCGTGGGCGTATGCAGACCCAGAGCGAGGGCCATACGGATGGCCATGCCCAGGCAGATGTAGCCGGCGTTGGGACGATGGCTGCGTTGGAGATAGTTGGCCATGATACCCAGACCCTGGACCAGCTGCAGGGTCCCCTCTTCCAGCATGTCGTTCTGAAGCGCCGACCAGGCGACCTGGTAGTACCGGTCACCGTCGTTGCCGTCTGCCGATGTGGCGAGGTCGAAGGCACCCATGGCAAAGATCATGTTAATGAGGACCGTCGAGCCAGCTTTGTTGGAAAGCGGGATGGCGCCGTAAATTTGCGCTCGGATGGTGGGCTCGTGCACCAGCGGAGTGAGCGAGTCTGCCGTAAGCCTGTACGCCAGTAGAACCGAGACCCCTTCGTCGGTATGGGGGTGAAAGGAGGGGGCAGAGGCGTGGGGAGCCAGGTGGAAGCAGCGGCCGGGAGAGGGGGGATACACTCAAGTCGGGCGGGCAGAAATCGAAAGCGAAGTCCACCCCAGCCGGAAAGGGTGGATCCCGCCGACGAGACTTACGGAAGTACTTGAAGTAGCTGTCCACCAAGGGCTGCACCTCCGACAGCGGCGGGATCCGCATCGACGACCGACTCGGCGCCTTGGCCATGTCCACGCTTTTAGGCGGCAATCCGCCCAGAAAGGCAGCCATATCGAGCCCAAGAGAGTTTCCCGGAGAGGCGGAGAATATATCTCGATGCGAGAGCCGGCGAATAGCGTTGAGGAATGTCGCACCGGACGAGAGGCCCATGTAGCTGACTCCTTGTTCGCCCATCGCACCGCCCATGCCGTCTTGAACGCCCCTCGTCCCGTCCGATCCTGACGTCAAGGGAAATAACGACATGTCGGGCCGAATGTCTTCGTGCCATTCGTATGATGAGGGCTCCTTGTCACGATCTTCGAACGCCGGTATCACCGCTGTCGAGGGGGAAGCAGGACGGGTAGGAGGGTAGCTCTGACTGCCGCGTCGTGGAGAGTCTGTACGCGTCATTGTCAGGTTCGTGCTCGGCGGTCGTGCGGACTGAGGTTGCGCTCCCTGCAGAAATGAGCCTCTGATGTCACTGAACTTGGCTCTCGACAACGCACGTATCCCTGCGCCTGCAGAGTCGCTCGAGCGAGCTCGACCACGTGATGCGTTCCGATCTCCTTGCTCAGGCGGTACAGCTCCTGCACCGTGAAGCCCGGGACGAGGTCTGTCCATATCTTCTCGAAGCTGTCGAGCCTGGCATCAGCGAGTGTCATCAGGCTGGTCGCGTCCGCGCACCTGTCTTCCAGCTCGGACATCCGCGCCCGAGTCAAGGGGGTCCTTTCCGGTCTGTCTTCAAATGCGCACTGCCGCGATTCGGAGATGCATCGTGCGCATGGTCTCCGACCATCGCATCCAAGTTTTCGGCTGCCTGCTGTCTCAGAGTGCTGTTCAAAGAAGACTTGGTCGCATGGCACGCGTTCAAGTAAGAAAAGGCGGAGGGAGGGCGGGTTAGGGGGATCGGACGCGGAGAAGCGATTAAGCCTAGCCGGGCCACCGGACACGTACGACACGGTTCGCATGCAGTGCTCACTCGAGGACGTTTCGTTCCGGACACACTCGAGCTGCCATCCGGAGCTCCCGACGACGCTCGCTGCAACCTGATGTCGTGGTCGGCCGGGCTCATGATTGAAGAAAGCCGATGGGCAATGGTGAAAAAGGCGATCTCGGAACGATGTTTGGGTCACAATGCGCTTCTCGGGGCAGTCCGAATTTGGTCAAAGGACGTACGTACTCCGTCCATCACGGGGGACTTACTGGCGCGTACACGTCAGATCTGATACATGTATGCTGAGCACATCTGCATGCTTCCCATTTGCCGGTGGGAACGCTCGCAATGGATGGGGAGGAGGAGGCCAGCACGTGGTGTTGATCGGGTGGCAGAGAGTGCTGGCCGGGTAGCGCCGCGTCGGGGAGGGGGCTGATTTGAACAGATCATATTGCGCACGGCATGATGGTGGTACATTGTGTCATGAATCTAGACTAAGGTTTACTTCCTGGGCCTCCGAGTCTTCTCGCTCGCCCAGCGGATCGCCCAAGTCGTCTCATACGTCTTGACAGCTGCGGTGAGCGACTGTAACCAGCGTCAGCTCGACTACTCACCATCGGCGAACGAGGACAGAACAGGCAGGTCGGCCGTCCCCTTGCTAGCGGTGTCAATGAACGTCGCCATCTCCGAGAAGAACGCGTCGTCGTCGTGGAAAGTGTGCACCTCCTCCACATCGGAGCCTGGGCGTCGAACGTAGAGGGTCGGCCGGTTGTATGGGTCAATCAGCTTCAGTTGGTACCCGTCCGCAACTGCAGTCAGTCCCCTCCCCCCAGCTGGCGCGGGGAAAGACTCACACACTGCCAGCTCGGTGGAGAACTCTTGGCCCTGCAGTGCGACACCGTGCTCCAGATGACCGATCGCCCCGTTCTCGTACTTCCACGTAGCCGAGGTGAAACGCGGTATACGGTCGTCCTCGGGGATCAAGCTCTCGTCCACCATCATCTGCGAGTCAGTTGCGTCTGCAGCCCACTCAACCAGCTACGCGCCTTGCTCAGCTTCCCGGGCTCCTCATACCACTCGATCGAATGAGCCATGATCGACTCGAGGTCGACCTCTCCTCCAAAGTACCTGCTCAAGTCGACGAAGTGCGTCGCCTGCTCCACGATCGGTCCGCAGTCGATCGACTTGTTCCACCAAGCCAACTTTCGGCTCGCTTCATACGCTGCTGTCAACTGCCGTCCTATCCTGGGATCTCGACTCACCCATGACGTATCGCGCTGAGGTCATCATCACCGTCAACTTGTTCTGCTCAATGATCTTCTTCATCTTCTGCACGGCCGCCGAGTATCGCAACATGTATCCCACGCTGACTAGGTTGCTCTTTCGGCTCTCCAACAAGTCGGCGACCTTCTTGGCCTCTTCCACGCTACCCGTACTGACTGGCTTTTCCACGAACAAGGCGGACGTTGGGAATGCGTCCGTTATGATTTCCTCCGTGTTGAACCCCTTGGAGGAGTCGGTCGTGCCGCGGAAGGCGGGCGGACACCCGAGCAGGATCAGGTCGGGCGGGAAAGAGCTGAGCGCTTTGGTAGCGGACTGGACTGAGGGGTAGATGACTGTGTCGGCGTACGCTGAGGCTGCGAGGGACAGGCGCTTCTGTTGGAGGACAGCCTCTGCTCGAGCCGTAGCGGGGTCAACGAGCCCAATGACCTTGAGCCGGGAGCCGAGCTTGAGCTCGATACGTTGAGAGTGGTTCCATGGCTGGTGTCAGCTCAAGTCAGCGTCCAGTCCTGAGACATACTCCTTCGTCTGAGCCGAAGTTGACTGCCGTTAGTTTGGACAAGGAAGAAATGAGCCAGACATACTGTTACCGGCACCGATGATCAGCACGCTGACGTCTGGTCCAGGCTCCGGCTGGTATCGAGGGGTAGGGATGGGCGAGCCGTTCTCAGCGACAGGAGCGATGGCCATGATTTGGTGCTGCGTGGTGAGAGTGGTGAGCCGCAACTTTCTGGTACAGCCTCGAAGCTTTCAATGCCCATCACCGGCTTCTTCGTCCCGCCGAAAAGTCGGCGGGTGGGGCCAGGTTGACAACACCTTTGCGAGGCGACCCGCACGTCGGACCGCTTGCATCCACCTCTGAGCCGAGAACCGACAGAAGCCGCAGCCGCGGACGACAGTGTCCCGTCGGACATCGAAACACGTGGTCAGCCGTTCCCGGCGCGTCTCGGCCGACTCGGCAGTCCTGATCAGCCACAGCATCATCGAACAGGATTCAGAATAGTCAGGGTGGAGAGGGGACATTCAAGGCAGGGGAAAAGAATCGACATCCGCAAAGTCGAAACTGCGGTTCCGAGACCAACCAAAGGGGGCAACTTGACTCCGCAGAGGCTCCGCTGTAGTGCCCTGCAGCCATCCGGAACGCTGCCCTCCGAACTGTTTGCTGCACCTCGCGTCCGCCCGACTTATGGTTACTGCGCTTACGGAGGGGCACGCGGCTCCGACCAGAGCGATGCAAACATAAATAGCGAGCGCCATCCCGGGGCTCATGCGACGCCTTTGTTCCAACCCCTCTCATACCTCGTCGACCGCCCATCCACCATGCCCATGCCAACTCTCGCAGTTGCCCTTGGGGCCTTTGCATCATTCGGGGGCTTCCTGTTCGGTTATGACACGCAAGTCTGCCAGATGCACTTACAGGCCACAGCTCACCATACAGAGGATACATCGCCGGGTGCAAAGAGATGCCTTACTTCATCCAGACCTTTGGAGATCTGCAGGCCGATGGCACATACTATCTCCCGTCCAGCACCAACTCGCTCATCACGTCCATCTTGTCCGCTGGGACCTTTGTCGGTGCCATCTGTGGTTCGCTCGTGGGAGACAGGCTCGGTCGTCGATACGGAATCGCCTTCTACATCGGTGCGTCGTCGCGACTCTGCTCCCCTCCCCATCGCTCACCCACACAGGCCTGTTCTTCATCGGGGTTGCACTCCAGACCGGCTGCCACAATCTGGCCGGGTTCGCGGTCGGCCGTGTCTTTGCAGGTCTTGGGGTCGGGGGCGTCTCGTGTCTGGTGCCGGTGTATCAAGCCGAGTGCGCGCCCAAGCAGATCCGCGGCATGATCGTCTCTGCCTTTCAGTTCTTCATCACCGTTGGTCTCCTCATCGCTGCGGTCATCGTCGACGCGACCAAGAACCGCATGGACGCTTCGTCCTTTATGATCCCCATTGGTGTGCAGTTCATCTGGGGAGCGATCATCGCCATCGGCATCTGTTTCCTGCCTGAGAGCCCTCGATGGCTCATGGCCACGGACCGCAATGACAAGGCCAGAAGGTCTCTGTCGAGGCTGCTCAGCGCCCCGGAGGACTCCAAAGAGGTCACCACGGCCTACGCGGAGATCGCCGCCAATCTCGAGCACGAGCGAAAGATCGGCAAAGCTGGGTGGCTCGACTGCTTCAAGCGGGGCGAAAGCAAGGCTTTGCAACGTGTCACTACTGGAATGGCCATTCAGGCGCTTCAGCAGCTCACCGGTAGTGAGTTTTCCGGATCTTGCGGGTACTGCGTAGCTGACGCCAGTCAACTTCATCTTGTAAGTAAGCGAACCCAACTCTGGTGGCGGAATAGAAGCTCCATTCTTGCCGTCTTCTACCCTTCACCCATTTTTCATTGTGCTCGATAGACCGCAGCTGACGGCGTGCAGCTACTATGGTACCACCTTCTTCGCCAACAGCGGCATTAGCAACCCGTTCCTCATCACGATCGCGACAAACGTCGTCAACATGGGCACCACGCCATTTGGCATGTGGGCATCGGACAAAGTCGGTCGACGGCCCCTCATGTTGATCGGGGCGGGGGGCATGGCCGTCGCACAGCTGATTGTGGCCATTACCGGTACTGCCATCTCTCAGGACAACGCCGCGGGTCAAAAGGTCCTCGTCGCTGTGAGTTGTGGCGATTGTTGTGGCTCACTCAAACACTAACCCGTGGTGCCACTTGCCGAGCTAACACCAGTTCGTCTGCATCTTCATCGCCTTCTTCGCGACTACCTGGGCCACCCTCGCCTGGGTGCTCACCTCAGAGCTCCCGCCATATGCCATTCGAGCCAAGAGTATGGCTCTCTCCACCTCCACGCAATGGCTCTTCAATTTTGCTATCGGCTATGCGACGCCTTACCTCGTGGACACCACGCCCGGTGCGGCGGGGCTGGGTTCCAAGGTATTCTTCATCTGGGGCGGATGCTGTGTGATCGCCTTCGCCTTTGCTTACTTTGTAAGTGATACTCGCCGTGACTCGGTCCCGGTGCCTGACCCCAGTGCGTACCCGAGACGAAAGAGCTCTCGCTCGAGCAGGTCGACCTGCTCTACCGGAGCTCGACAATCCGGGGGTCCAACAAGTACCGCAAGCAGATCCTCGAGCACGACATGCACGACGACGAAATCGCCAACTATGGTGCGAACAAAAACGGTTCGCGGGCGCTGCACCTCGAGAACGACGAGGCAAAGAAGATGCAGATGGAGCAGGGCCGGGCATCCTTCAGTACGGAGCAGGTCACTTCGTAGAATTGCTTCCTTTCCGTCTCTGGAAGGATCGCAAGTATAAAAGCTATAGATACTATACCACTATAGGCATTATAAACATCTCCCACCCCCGCATTACATTGCGTTCGTCGACATGGCCTGTCGTCCGCCCAAGGCGCTACAAATTCGCCAACGATTCTGCTCACGATCGACCTTGGGTTGCCCGAGATACATAGCTCCGTTTTGAGCCTCGCCGCAGATCGCATGCATGCTGACGATTGAATCACCGCCAACACTCTGTCCTTCGCCTCAGCAGCCCCTTCATCTCCTCCCTCCCCATGATCAAGCCCGTCCGCTCCCGCCACGCCCTCAGTCCCTCCTCACTATCCGACCATGCCACGGCCATTGCCTGTCCGAACGTCGGCTCGTCCCCTTCCGCATCATTCGGAAGACTAAGGATCATCCCCGCTTCCTTCAAGACCCTCCATGGCGCCTCCGCAGTGGCTGTACCGGGCAGGTCCAGCTCGCTCGACGTGTTGATCCAGTCCTTGACCTCGGATGCAAAGTCCTGTCCGCCGACCTGGCTGAATTTGGACCAGCCGGCGTAGACCGCTCTCTGGGAGATGTGATTCGTGAGGTGGTTGACTATTCGGCGGTACACCCGGGATCTGGCAGTGGGCGGTAAGAGGGGCAATGTCGTGAGATGAGACGACAGCGTCGTCAAGGCGTGAAGCAGGCTCGAGTCCGGCGCTTGGTCACCTTCGGTCCTGTCCCACCGCCTGAGCGTGAGCTCCTCCTCTTGATATGCAGATCAAGCTCACCTGGTCAGGTGCTGCTTCAGATCTGTCTCCACCTCTGCCGACACGTGCCGAACGATCATATCCTCCGTCCGGTTTGCCAAGGCTTCGTACCGCTCGCCTACGACGTCGAAGACGGATCCGGCTGTATCTTGACCATTCCGCAGCGGTGCAGGTAAGAGAAGCTCGTTTGCCACACGACGTCGCACATCCGTGGAGGCCACAAGATCCGCCGACATCTCGATGAAGAACTGCTCGTCAGCGACAACACTACCAAACAGATGGGTTTGATTGACTGTGTCGTCCGCCCATGCTTTCAAAGCCGCAACCGTCCAAGAAGCGCTAAGTTGGGCCTTGATCAGCCTCTCCAAGCCCGCTTTCCCGCCAGTGAGTTTAGTCTGATCGATGTGCACGCCGCTACGAGTATTGCCGGCCAATGCGCCAGGGACAGCTCGGACAAACGCTGAAGAGAGCGACTCGAAGGCGTCAAGCGAGCCTGATATGCGCGAGAGGTAAGACGTGAGCAAGGGGAGCTGGATTGAAGTGAGGAACGGTAAGCGGTGTGCCAGTGTCGGAAGCGGCGCATAACGATCTGCGTTTGAGTTGAGCTGGAGGTAGTGATCTCACCTGTGACCTGCTCGATGAGCGCCTTGACCTGCCTTGAGCTCGTGGTGGCCTTTGAGCCTTCGGCCGAGTCTTCTCCTTCGACGACCTCGTCCGAGATGTTCCATGCATCGGGAGACGCAATGATATCGTGCAGCTGTCCCTCCGCGACTGGTGTCAGGAACGTCGGATCTGGCGATTCTTGATTGGCTCACACTTCTTTTCGCCGGCAAGCCACCGGTCAAACCAGCCCTCCTCGCGCAGGATCACTTCGGCCAGTCCCTCCCACTCGGCGGGTTCTTTGCCCTCGTTGACGGACACACCAGCGATGTCGAACCCGTTCTCCCGGACCGTGTCATCGAAGACGACTGTCTGGTAGATACTGTGAGCGAGCAGGGCTGGCGTGTCCAGCAAGCGGGGGATCCGAGACCGGAGCATGTTCAAGAGGATGGGGAACAGCAGCATGATGAACTCGGACTGTCATTAGCGTGAGGATTGGGCTTCGATGCTCACCTTGACATCCACAGCGCCGAATCCTGCTTTGCGCGTCAAGGGCTCGACGTATTCTTCCAAAAATGCTTGGTGCTCGTATATACGGTCGATGATGTTGGTGAATGCCCATTCCGGCTGGTCTCAGCATAGCCTTGACGCCGGTGACGCACCTTGTCGACCCGGTTCGTGTTTCGCGACCCCTGGAAGTGGTACTTGAATCGAAGAGCAATGGGCTGGACCATAGCTTGCAGCGGATAAAGTCCCTTGCCATCGTACCACGTCGCATCCGTGGCGACGTCTATGCCGAGGTTCTCGCCCCTGGCCATCAGCCCACCGCATAATCAATCAGGATAGAGCTCACTCGGACTGCAGGTAGAGCAGATCTTGGTATGTGCGCTCAAATGTCCGTCTTTGGGCAGCGGGGACCGAGCCATAGTCCACTTTCATGGGCCATTGAAGCGGTTCGAGCGATTTCAGGAGGTTGCTGAGGGGGTCAGCGGGGTCTTACCGAAAGCGGGACAACCACTCACTTCGACATGATCCCCTTCAGACTGCTCCACGTATCGTCCCGGACGCTGACGACCAGCTTCACGATCGCTATGCCCGGCGGCAGTGTGTTCAAGACCCGCGCGACTAATTGATGCAGCTCGATATAGTTGGGCAGTGCTCGAAGAGGGGATGGGTGATGACCACGGGGGTCGAGAGTCTTCTGGCTGTCCATCAGCATTCACACGAGCCACTGGATATAGCGACGCACCTCAGAACGAGCACCTGCTCGAGTACGCTGACCCACAAGAGGCCTGCCTCGAACCGCGCCAGCTCAGCTTGCATCACCTCCATCTGCTCTAACACCGTCTGCCCCCGCTTCTCATCCACGTCGCTCTGCTTCGGGATCGACGAGTCGAGCTCAGAGACCAGCGAGGAAATCTTATCTGCCAGGGCATATCGATGCAGCGACAGATCCTGCGCGGACTTGAGGAGCGAGCCGAGCCGTTCTTGAGTACTCTGCAGCACGCTAGGCAATGTCGCGGACGTCTCCTCGAGCTGGGTTTCAGCTTTGTGGGCCATGCATTTGTCCTCCCGAGCCACACACCTCCTTCTCCGCCCTCCCTGCTCGCTCCTCCCAGTATGCAATCTCCTCCGTAAGTCCCCTCCGCCTTTTGCCTTTTCTAGGAGTGCTAGGTCCAGCATGTCCCGTCAAGGCTTCCAGGTCCGCGAAGTTGTCGTCGACATGAGCTCGAACTTGACTTTGCAGGGCCGTTGTATCTACCGGAGTCGACGTGCTACGTATAGACGCTGCCGTCGCCATGCTGCACGAGTGACTATGCAAGTCGGGTCAAGGTATAGCACTGTATGCTGGGGTGATGACGGTGTTGGAAACGCAGCCCACCGAATGACCCGTGCCTGAATCCGGTTGGTCGTCCAGTTCGAGCTGACGATTTTGCTGCTCCACTGCATACACTTCTAACTCGCAACAACGCCCACAAAGAAAGATAATATGGTTCAAACATCGGCCAGGCAGAAGAACCTATGGGTCGCAGCCTCTGACGGAGACCTTGAGCGAGTCAAGGTGCGCTACATCCGCGTACAAGGGTCAGCCGCATCAAGCTGACGATGTGCAGTTTCTGATCCAGAACGGTCAGACAGCAAACGACAAGGACTCCAACTCGTACACCCCGATGTGAGTTATTGGTCGTGCAGAACATCCGGCAAGATCTTCATGGCTAGCCGGCTGACTCGCAGGCACGCTGCGGCATCATATGCCCACCTGGAGCTGCTCGATTACCTGCTGTCTGTCGGCGGCGATATCAACGTGGTCGACGATGAGGGCGAGACGCCCTTGTTCACCGTGGAGACGATGGAGGCGGCTCAGTATCTGATTGCACACGGTGCAGATGCGCAATGGAAGAACTCGGACGGTCAAGAGGTGAGCCCTCGACCGCTGTATGGGTTCGCGATGAGCATTCCAGCTCACAGCTAGGCCGCCGACTTTCTCGAAGAAGACCACCCGGATATCGCCTTATACCTTCGCACTCTCTCCTCGACCACCTCTTCTACCTCCACACCGTCAGCTCCGTTCGTCGGTACCATCCGAACCATAGATGCTGTCGACGACAGCACACCGGATGGCCAAGGGGCTCGGTCCGCGCTTGCCGTGGACAACTACGCGGAAGAGCAGGCCTCGACGCTCATGTTGGAGACGCAGCGGATTATGGAGGAGGCGGAGCGGACGGGCGAGAACCCAGACGAGAAGCTGCGCGAGGTCGTGGAGCGGGCTATACGGGAAGGGATGGCGTGGGGCGGGAATGGGAACGAGGCGGTGGAAGGGATCGTCGAGCAGGTCAAGCGGCGCCGCGAGGAGTAAGCGAAAGCCGTCTTAGCTGGACTACGGCGCCCTCGTGAAGTCAGCGAGGCCATCTACCTGTATAATGCGTATGTATCCCGCGCCGCAGTCATCAAGGCTCGTGCATGCCATCATTTTGTGTGTTTACGCTCCGGGTCGAATCCTAACAGATATCCCCCGTGCACCATGTTGTGCTCCATCCATGCTTGACTCATCTATGTCTGCGTGACCAGACTAAACCTATGCCTCGAGCAGGTGCTCCATCGCCTCGACTACCTCCTCTGGGCATGTGACGTGCCACGCCGCCAGCGTCTTCTTAGCGGGAGGTCCCACCGTCGTGGCGAAGATGCCTTGCGGTCGAACCTTCAGCGTGACGTCCGGCAGCGCCTCGGCGTCCTCGGGGTCGAGCGAGGAGGTAACGGCCACAGGCGGCTTAAGTACAACGCCTTCGCCCTCGGGCAGGCCGCCTGGCGGGTAGATGGCGCGCAGCGAGCGGAACATGTCCTCATCGGTCTGTTGTCAGCAAGGTGTCCACGCGTCGCGTTTTAGGCTGGACTCACCTTGTCGTCTCCCGCGCAGAAGATGAAGTCCGCATCCGGGTTCTCGTACATCAACCTCCGGACGATCTCTCCCTTGTTGACCGCAAGGGGCCGGACTTCGAGGTTCTTCTTTCCGACCAGGACTGCCATCAGCACAGCTCGTACAACATCAACGTCAAGGCTCGACTCGCCTTCAATAGGCCGCCTGGGTGCGAGACTGCTCTCCAACAAGTCCAGAGCCTGCTTACACTGGAACTCGCTGCCGTCAGCGAAGCTCGCCCTGTCGCATTCTTGCGGGGCACTCACCCAAAGTCCGGGTCCGAGTTACGGTAGTGCCACGTGATACTGGCCTTCTTGACCTCGATGGTGCTTCCAATCGTTCGCTCCATGTAGAACCTAAAGATCTCCTCCACCTCCGACATCCAGCTCATATCCAGCGCTTCAGTCATGTTGGTGAATTCCTCGTCATGCGGCGCCTTGACGAACGAGCCGTGCTCCGCACTCAGCCCCAGCTTCTCGACCATTCCCCAATGCTCTTCGAGGAAGTCACCATCTCGGCCTGAGATGAGGTAGACGACGTTGTTCGGGTCCGCGGCAAGCTGCGAGATGGCACTGCGGGTGCGGTCCGTCGGGATAGCCTGGGACGGGACCTTGACGATTGGCGTGAGCGTTCCCTGGGCGTCAGTGCCGTCCACGGACTTTGCATCTCGTAGTCCCACTCACGTCATAGTCAAAGAGCATCAACCGCTTCTTGGCGGCCTTGTACTGAGCCTTGAGGTTGCCGAGCTCCAATGGCGGAGTCTGGTGGGCGGCGTGCTCTCCACCAACATTCTCGAGCAGCTGTCGCAGGACGGTAGCCGCCCACGTTCGGCTCGTGTGCCCAATGACCGCCTCGAGCAGCTTCTCGTGTCGCTCGAGCTTCTCCTCGTCCGGCATCGTCAAGCCCTTGTTGATCGCCTCAGCAACGCCCAACAAGTCGTGCGGGTTGATCTGCAGGGCCGAAGAGAAGGACGCGGACGTGCCCATGAATTCCGACAAGACCAAGGGCGATTTGTAAGACTTCTCCTGACAAAGGATGAACTCCATTGATGTCGTGTTCATGCCGTCACGGAGCGACGTGATGAGCGCGAGATCCGCAACTGAGAGGAGGCCGAAGTACTCATCCCGGTCGATCGCTTGGTGGCTGGAGTCAGCGGCGACCTTCGAAAGCAACTCACTAGTGGTGGACCGGGGTGAAGTCGAGCGATCCGTAAGCGCCGTTGATGTGGCTGACAAGCTCGGCGGTCATACGCTCGAGCTTGGGGCTCTCGGAAAGCGCAGGCGTGGTGACCTGGATGAGAACGACCTTGCCTCGCCATTCCGGGTAAACTTCAAGGAACTTCTCGAAGGCCTGGAGCTTGTTGTACACCCCCTTAGCCACGTCAAGCTTCTCGCGTCCGACGATGATCTTCTTGTCCTTGTACAGCATGCGCAAGGCGTCGAGCTTGGGTCGGACTCCCGGCGCATCACGGTCATGCGAGACACGTTTGATGTCGATACCGATGGGGCAATACCCGACTGCGGTGACAACGCCGTTGGCGTCGACACCGCCCGGTGTCGACTCGAAGCCGCACACTCGGATACACGTCGAAACGAAATGTCGCGAGTACGAGTAGGTTTGGAATGAGATCATGTTGGCGCCGAGCATTCCCTCGAGGATCTCGCGCCGGGCTGGGGTAAGTTCAATCAGGTTGTCATCAGGTCAACTCACTGGGCAGACACCTGAAGATCTCGGAAGACGGCCATGGCGTGTGCATGAACATGCCAATCATGATTTCCGAGCCGTCCCTGTGCTCATGGCCATTGCCGTTGCCAATATGTTGACCCAAGGCATTGCCTACAGTGCCCAACAGACCGCCCAACTTCTCCAATCTCGTCTTCTCCTTCTCGCCAGCCGTCGTTGGCGTCGAAGTGTCCGTCTCCCAGTCCATGCCCTTTCGCTTCTCGCTGTGCAGAGCAGGTGAGGGGTTGACAGTTCCGACAGCCCATCCGTGAGGTGTTCCTTGCAGACGTTCTCGGATCATCTTGGGCGCGAGCAAAAGGTGGTAGTCGTGTACGAGGATAAGATCGCCCGGTCGGTACTCTTGGGCGACCTTGTCCGCGAAGAGCGAGTTGGCCCTGTGATAGTGCAGCCAGAGCGGGTCGGGGGACGGTACCGTGGCGGTCGAGTCGAGCCAGAGGAGGTAGTGGAACAGAGGCCAGAGGGCTGAAGTCAGCTACAGTCAAATACGCTCGGAGCCATATTCACTCTTCTTGCAGAAGCCCTCGTAGTGGCCCTTGCTAACGTCGGGAGGCAGGAAGACCGGTACGTATTTAAGCGTGCCGTCAGTCTGCGCCTTCTTCTCGACATCCTGGAACTTCTCCAGCTCTCCCGCCAGCTCCTTCTGCTCGTCCTCCGTGAATTCCCCGCCGAAAACCATCAACGGCTTGTCGTCGTGCGGTACCTTTTGCTCCCCACCACCGTTACCATTGCCGTTGCCGTTAAGCAGGACATCCGATATCGAAGAGAATGTCGCGGTGGGCTGCTGTGTAGGCGTGGGCTGCGATACAGTCTGCAACAGCACCTCTCCCGTCCACGCGACGACGATGTTCTCGTGCGTGTCACTTAGCGAGCGCATCCCAGAGATCATAGCGGTATGAGCGGTTCGAGCGTGAATCCTCCACCTAGCGTCCGACGATTCCATGTGGGGGTCGGCGTCCTCCGGCTTGAATTCGGGCGTCATGGGCGGGGAGAGGACCCCGCCCTCCTCGATGGCAGATTGGGGGACGACACGGATGATCTCGACGGGGAGGTGGTGGCAGACATGGATGATACGGCCCGACAACGGCAAGCCACGGGCCTTGTGCGCGTCTTCGAGTCGGGTGATCTGAGCGCGGATCTCCTCAAGGGAGGGAGGGGGAGGAGGGGCGGGGTCGGGGTGCATTGAGTCCATGGTGGGCGAAAAAGTGGAAGCTTGGACAGGTACTGTGGAAAGGGATGCGGCGGTGCCTGCTTATCAGCGCTCCGAGCCGGCGGCTTGACGGTGTGGGCTGAAGGGTGTTGACGATGATCATCCCCTCACAGATCCCCAAAAGAACGCATGCGTGCTTCGGGCACGGAAAAAAAAAAGTCAAGAACGTGTGAGGTGATACGAGGGCGAGGGACAAGGACGGGGATGGGTGACGCTGATCAGAACTCACCGTATGACCGAGACGGGCGATGGTGCCAGTTGTTCGGCGAAAGGAAGGAAGAGGTTTAGCCTGCCCCGGAATACGAGCGCGGTCTCTCGAGTCAAAGGATAGGAGACGGACGGAGCTCGGCGGATTAGTGGTAGCTGTTGATGGAAGAATGCAGGTGCAAGATATGCAAAAAGAAGTGAACAG
>Ga0308169_10000616_pt1 | contig 49180 bp, 53 predicted proteins | sample PhyBR1_2_FD_202139 | JGI IMG/M metagenome (GOLD analysis project Ga0308169, IMG submission 202139) | Phyllosphere microbial communities from UC Gill Tract Community Farm, Albany, California, United States - DLSLSB.R1 | ecosystem: Host-associated > Plants > Phyllosphere > Unclassified | place... | reverse complement strand
CCACTGGTGCATGATGATGAAGAATCTGCGAGCGAGCATGAGAGGTCTGTCAGTGGGTGCTCGAGGCTGAGGGAGCGAGAGAGAGAGAGAGAGAGAGGGAGAGGACGGACCGAGAGATGATGCTGCCGACGCAGCCTTTCGGGTACAGCTGGCATATCCGCGCGACGAGCATGGCCCAAGCGACACCGCCGCAAAAACCCATGACGTTGCCGTACACCGCTCGTTCTGCGCGCGCGTGCGAGGAGGTGAGCGGCCGTACGTCGACGAGGTGGAGGAGGACGGGGAGAGGAGGACGCACGTTGCGCCCAGAGCTTGATCGTGCGCAGCGCGTCGCGGAAGACGGGCACGTCCGGCACGAGCCGCAGCATCTCGTCGGTCACCCTCGAGCCGCCGAGACTGCGCACGCAGCGCTCGTCGAGGTTGCGCAGCAAGTTGTCGTCCTTGAGCTCGAGGTCGTCCGGGATGGTCGGCAGCGCGAGGCGCGCGAAGAGGAGGTCGATGTCGATGCCCTGGAACGTGCACTTGATGATGGGGACGAACGCCTCGGGGACCGACGTGACCTCGAGGACGCCGTCCGTCTCCTTGAGCATGGCCTCGAACAGGGTGTGGAAGTCCTCGCGCTCGACATGCCGGGGGACGACGAGGAGCGTGTCGATGTCGGACCCGGGACCGTGAACGCCGAGGCGGTACGAGCCGAAGGTGAAGATCTTGCCGCCGCTGCGAGCGAAGGAGACGCGAGTGAGCTGAAGGAGCGAGCGGAGGGGAAAGGCGGGTTTGAGCGAGGAGAAAGGGACGCACGCCTCGCGCGCCTTGGCCTCGGAGAAACCATGGTGCAGGGACGCGCGGTAGACAAAGTCCTTGACGAGCTTGTCGAGGCGGCCGAGCACCATCTCGCTGCAGGGCGGATCGAGGAGCGGGTCAGCGAGATTCATGGCGAGGCTCGCCCTGGGGCTGGCGCTCGTCGTGCGGCGAGAGAGAAGCAAGACGGACCGGACGCGACCTTCTGCGGGGCTCTCGTAGATGTTGCGGCCCTTGAGCTCCTCGATCAAGGTCTTGCTCACCTCGAGGTCGCGGGCGGTCGGCGGCGCGACCGAGATGGGCGGCGTGACGCCGAGGTAGGGATGGCTGGCCATCGTCGAGAGGCTGGTCGGGGTGCTCGAGGCTCGCGCAGGTCGAGGGACGGTAGCCGGAGCTGGAGAGGAGGCGAGGGGGAGGAGGACCGGCGAGGCGGTGGTGTCGGGACGAGCTGCGGTGGATGCGTGCGCGCCGTGGTGTGCTCTGGGTCGCTGTTCGAGTGCAAGGGAGGTCCCGCTGTTGGAGAAGCGGACGAGGTGAAGGTTGACCTCGTCGAGCGACGACGAGAGCGCGACCTTGGCTCCGCTCCGTCCACTCGCCCTCTTGCTGGCTCTCTTTCTCCGGCCAGATCACCACCAGAGCAATCTTGCGCTGTTACCGAGCCCCGCCGCTCCTCTCCCCGCCAAGGCGCGACCGCCTCGACCGCTCCACCTCAAGTGCCGAGGTCCTTCCTCTCGCTCGTCATCCAGTGCGTCTTTCTCCTTCTTGACGCTTGCGAGGGCCTTCCACTGACAGCTTCTCTTCGTACAGCGACCCGCCACAGCCCGATCTCCCCTCGTCACCCACCTCTCCTCGGGCCCCACTCCTGCGTCCGGCTCCTCGCTCGACACCTCGGCACAGCCTTCTTGTCGCCTCGTGAGCCATGGACACTGTCCGCAGGCTGAACGAGCGCGCCGTCGAGTACGCCGAGGCGGCCCTCGCGCGGTATCGAGGCCTGAGCAGGGGCGGCAAGGCCGTCGTCGTCGGCATGCTCGGCCTCAACATCTTCTTCTTCTGCTCGTTCTGGATCATCGGGCCCGAGCGCATCGCAGAGCGTGCGTCCTGCTCCTCCCTCGCTCTCCACGACCTGCCGCCTCGGCGAGCACGACGACCCTGACTCTCTCGTCCTCTTCGCTCGCTCGCAGAGTTCGCCGCCTGGGCCGACTACATCCGCGAATCGCCCTCGGGGTGGGCCATTCTCTTTATCGTCATCATCATCACGTCGGTGCCGCCCTTGATCGGCTACGGGACGGCTCAGACCCTCGTCGGCTTTGCGTACGGCGTCTGGCCCGGGTTCCTCATCTCGGCGGCTTCGTGCCTCGCAGGAGGCGCCTTTGCGTTCTTGTGCGTCCCCCGCCACCCTCTCCCTCACTATTTCTCGAGCTCGAGCGCGCCGGACCCGGCTGCTCACACCCGCCTCTCTTCCCCTGCAGGGTCATCCGGCGGTTCATCCGGTACTTTGCGCCGTTCGTGCAGCAGAACGACACGCACCAGGCGCTGTCGCGCGCCGTCAGGGCCAAGGGCCTGCCGCTCATGATGATGCTGCGGCTCTGCCCCTTCCCGTACCCCTGGAGCAACGCCTTCTTCGCCTCGATCGAGACGGTCACGCTCGGGCAGTTCCTCGTCGCGACTCTGTGCGTCTCTCCTCCCTCCTCTCCCCGCTTTCGACGCTCTCGCATTTACAGCAGATTGACCATGTTGCACGTCCCGCAGCGCCATCACGCCCAAGCTCCTCCTGCACGTCTTCGTCGGCCACCGCACGTACCTCTTCGCCGACCCCTCGTCCCGACACTCGATGGACCCGGTCTCGAAGTGGCTCAACGGCGCCTTCCTCGTCATCGGCAGCCTCCTCGGCATGGCCACGAGCTGGTACCTGTACCGCCTCACGATGCGCTACGTCGAGGAGAGCGCCGCCGGCGGACCCGGGGACCTCGAGCTCGGCGACGAGGAGGACGGCGTCGAGGGAGCAGGGACGGGCCTGCTCGACGAGGTCGACGAGATGCTCGACGGCGACGGGCAGGAAGGCGGCGCTGCGGCGGCTCGCAAGGGCGAGCCGAGAGCGTCGCAGGATGGGTGGGGCGACTTTGCGGACGACGACGACGCCGAAGAGGGCTCGGCAGGGAGAAGCGAGCGGAGGGACTCGACGGCGTGGGGTCTCGAGTTCGACGAGGACGAGGTGGAGCGCGGCGAGGCGCCGCAGGGACGGCTGAGGCTAGACTAAGGGCGGACGGCTCTCGAGACGAGACGGGCGAGACGAGGGAGCTCGATAGACACTTGCATTGCGACGCGGCTCAGGCATAGTAGTCGAGGAACAGGAGTGTGAAAGACGAGCCGAAGAGGAAGATGAGGAGCCACATGCGGCTGTCCCTGCTGCGCTCCTTGGCCTGCTTGAGCTGCTTGTTGCCGCGCTCGACCTCGCCCGAGACGGTCACGGCCTCCTCCCACAACTTGTCCGTGAGCTCGCTCTGCTGCCCGAGGTGCTGCGCGAGCTGGCTCTGCAGCGACGCGATCTCGAGGAGCGACGACTCGGCCGTCTTGAGCGCCTCGAGGTCCGACTGGGTCGCCTTGAGGAGCGCCGACTCCTCGGCCTCGAACTGCTGCACCTGCTCGGCCGTGAGCTCGCTCCCGAGCGGGTTGTCGTCGTCGTCGCCGTCGTCGCCTGCGCCGTTCTCGCCCGGTATCGGCGCCGGGCGGTACATGGACGGGACGGCGCCGACCGACGCACCGCCGCCGCCGGTGCGCTCGTCGACGCTCGCGCCCTTGCCGCCGCGGCCCGACGCCCGCTCGCTCTTGGCCTTGGCCGCCATGTCGCGGCCGAGTGCATCCATGCCGAGCGCGCCGCCGCCGCCCATGCCGCCGAGCGACTGGGTGCGCTCGAGCTGGCGCCGGACGCGCGCCTCCTGCTGGTCGCGCTGGCGCTCGCTGACGACGGCGAGGAGCTCGTTGAGGTAGAGGGTGATGTGGGCGCGGTGGTCGGCGAGGACCTCGGCTTCTGGCGACAGCGAGGGCGAGGACGAGGCGAGGCCGAGGAGGCGCGAGAGGCCGGCGTTCGGGTTGTCGCGCTTGGCGGCGGCGAGGCGAGCTGCGCGAGGGAGCGAGGCGTCAGGACGTCGCTGCAGAGAGGGTGCAGGAGAGCGAGGGACGCACCTTTCTCGAGCGACTCGAGCTCTCGGACCCGGTCGACCGACTTGCGGAGGGCGACCTTGACGGCAAAGTCGATCTCGTCGCGCTCGCGGTCGGTGAGCCAGCGCACGCCTTCCCACGCGGCGAGGCCTTTGCTCGCGTCGAGCTGTCGGGCGGGCTGCTGGTGGTGGGCGTGCGGGTTGGACGCGGACGAGCCGAGGTCGAGGTAGGCGCGGCGGATCGAGGCGAGGAAGCCGAGGAACGAGCGCAAGTTGGTGGCCTGCGCGGGAGGGCAGGAGTCAGTGGCAGCTCTCGAGAGGGTGCAGGAGTGGACGCACGACTTGGTCGGCCTGCTGGGTCCACGGGTCGAGAGCGGCGTCGGGTCCAGAGCGATGAGGGCCGAACTTGACGCGCTGGCGCTTGCTGGGCGGGAACGCGTGCTCCTTGGCCTTGACAGCTTCTCGGAACTCGAGCGTGCGGTCCTCTGCAAGCATGGCTGGCGGCTGTCGAGAGCGAGAGCGGAGGTCGACGCGGACGCCGAGCGACGGTGGGGAAAGGGAAGCACGGCGCTCCTCTTGCTCCGCCTCACCGACCGCCGAGTCGAGCTAGGCAGGGCTCGCACACTGCAGGACCAGCATGGACGACCTGCGGCTCCCGACCCCGCCGCCGCTCCTCCTCGCCCCGTCGTCCTCGCTCCCTCGTCGCGGCGCAGGTCCTCGCTTCGCCGCCGTCGAGTACCCTGGCCCCGTCACCTCGGTCGACAAGGCCCTCGGCAACCTCGGCGGCCTCGCCCGCGTCTCGCGCACCCTCGAGGCCGACCCCGCCGTCGCTGCCGCCAAGCCGCTCGAACTCGACCTCGACCCGGACAATCGCTGGCTCCACTCGGTCCCCGGCCACATCGCGACCGGCGCCAACATCGTCTGCAGGGTCGTCAAGCGCAGAAGAAAGGTGCCCAAGCGCGACGAGCACGGCCAGGTCGTCGAGGAGGGCGTCTACTCGATCCAGCCCGTCGGCCACCTGCAGCAGACGGTTCGCTTCCGAGGTGCGCTCCCAGCTCTCTCTGCCCTCTCTCTAGTCGACACAGTCCTCGACGCTGACGTTGAGATCTCGCTCGCAGCCATGGCCGACTTCACGTTCACGCCCGAGGCCGCCGCCGGTCCCGACGCGACGATGCAGCTCGCCGATGCGCTCGCTAGCATGAACAGTGCGTCCCTGCTCCCACCTCTAGGCGCTTCAGAGCTACAGAGTGCTGATGCCCGCACGCTTGCAGTCGGTGCCATCCGCGACTTCGACTTTGCGCCGCCGCAGGAGGACTTCCCCTCGTCAGCTTTCCTCCCTCCGCCCGTCTTCAGCCGGCATGCTCTGCCACAGCTATTCGAGTACGTCCTCGTTCACTCTTCCTCGCTCTCGAGCCCTGTACAGACCTGATGCCCGTGCTTGCGCAGCCTCAAGCCCGCCGCCGGCACCGTCGCCCAGATCCTCGACTCGGGTGCGACTCGGCTCATCGCGACGACGCGCTACAAGTCGCGCCCGATCCAGACCGTCCTCTTCGTCGACCCGACCGTCCCCAAGGGGCCCGACGACAAGCTCGTCAAGGAGCTCGGCAGGAGCGAGCCGCAAGGTGTCGAGCTCAGGGTGCGCGAGCTCCTCGAGCAGCGCCCGATCTGGACTCGCGGCGCCCTCTTCAACCAGCTTACGCACGAGGAGAGCAAGCTCGTCAAGGCGTGCGTCCCCGCCCTCTTGTCGTCGCGCACCTCGTCGCGTCCGGCTGCTGACGCTCTCGCCTCGCTCGCAGGGACAAGAGCTGCTGGCCCATGGTCGCCTACACGTTCGGCGACGGGCCCTGGCGCGACCTCCTCGTCCGCTTCGGCTACGACCCTCGCAAGCACCCCGACGCCCGCTTGTGCGCTCCCTTCCCCCCCTCTTGCTTTTCTGGACCCTCGTCTCGGACGGCTTGGGCTGACGCTCTCGCTCTCTTGCGCGCAGCTTCCAGCACATCAACCTGCGCAACGCCGCAAATGTACGCACTCGTGCGCAGCCGGGCGCGCGCTCGGCGGCGCAGGCCAACGCAGGCAGCTCACGATGGCTCGGCAAGACCCCGGACGACCAAGCTTCCTCGACGACCCAGTGCGTCCTCTCTCTCGCTCGCACGCTCCCCTCTTCATGCACATGCACTGACGCCTTCGTCCCGACCTCCTCCTGCTCCTTGCGCAGCCTCTCGCACCTGTTCGACGGCATCCACGCGCACTCGAAGATCGCCAACTTCCAGCTCGTCGACGTGTCCGACCCGCTCCTGTCGACGCTCATCCGCTCGACTAAGGGCGTCCTCGGCGCGTGCTCGTCCGACCCGAACGAGGGCTGGTACGCGCACGACTACGTCGAGCAGATCCGCCAGATCCTGCGGCGCAAGTGGCTCGGCGCGCTCGAGGCGATGCCCGTCTCGAACGAGGACTGCGCCGACCTGCTCAACGTCAGCCTGAGCGCCAAGAGCAGACTCGGCGCTGCAGGGTCGGCGCAGAGCGCGCCGGCGAAGGTCGCGAGCGCGGCGATGCGGGCCAAGGCCGAGGGTCGGCTCACGCGCACCGAGAAGGACAAGATCCTTAGCTCGACGGGCGCGAGGCGCAAGGGCAAGGGCAAGGGGAAGGCGCGCGCCGCGAGCGGTACCGAGTCGGACGCGAGCGAGACGCCGTCGGGCTCGGGCTCGGGCGCAGGGTCCGGCGTCGACGGCGACGACGGCGAGGCGCAGGCCGGCGAGGCCGAGCAGACGATGCGCGACGACGATGTCGACGAGGACGAGGACGCGGCGCGCGACTCGGACGGGCGGGCGGGAGGGAGCGACGCACCGTCGAGCCGAGCCGGGTCGGGCTCGCCCGCTCCTCGCGGTCGCAGCGCGTCCGGGTCGGCAGCGCCGGTCGGCGGCGGCGCGCCCGTCGCCAAGGCGCCGTGGGAGCTGCCGAGAAAGAAGCGGACCAAGGCCAAGGCTGCAGAGACCGAGGCCGACCTGGTGCGTCCTCCTCTCCCTTCCTCGCGCTCTCTCTCCCCTCCCTGCCTCTCCCTCCGTCCCCTTCTCTTCTCGCGCCTTGCTCCGTCGTCTGCTCGAAGTCTCGCTGACGGTCTTTCGTACTGCCTGCCCGCAGCTTGCGCGCCTCAGCCAGCAGACGAGGAGGAAGAGCTCGCGCTTGCCGGCCCAGTCGAGTACGCCGGCGCCAGCGCAGGACGACCGCCCTTGAGCTCACGTAGCAGCTTGCTTGCAGTGTGCATTTCACAGGACGAGCAGAGCTGCCGGCTGTGCGAGAGAGCCGTGCACGATGCGGTGGAGAGGGGCGAGCGCATTCGAAAGGCTGCGCACGCAGTCCGACGAGCGACGGACGTCGGCGTCGATGAGAGTCCGGGGAAGACGCGGAGAGCAAAGCGCGGAAGCTCGAACCGACAAAGTCTCGCGAGGCGTGCGTGAAGAGGGAGCGAGAGGGGGGGAAGGAGGACAGTCGAGCTGAGCAGGTCGAGGTGCGGCGGGATCTGCTTCCTGCGCGAGTGACACCTCGAGCGAGCGAATTTGAACACGGCGCGCGAGTGTGTTTGGCCCCGGAGCGATCGGGCGGTGCGAGCGCGCGAGCTTCGCGCGAGGCTGCGGCCCCCTCGTTCTCGCGGCGCTCGAAAGGCCTGTCGCCCTCGCCCCGTCCCCCCTCGTCGCTTGCATCCCCGTGCAAGGGATCAGCGAGTGCCCAGCCTCTCCCTCGAGACCCAGCGCCCGAACAGCCGCGCCCGCTCCGCCGCTCGACCCCTCGCCACCGCCAGGGCTCGCAGCTCGACCCCCCTTCGCCTCTGCCCACCCTCTCTCCCTCCGCCCTCGTCCCACCGTCCGCCTCTCCGTCCCTCCAGGCGACTTCGGCAACGCGACAAGCCTCTCCAGGTCACCTTCGACCCGACCAGGCGTCTTCTCGTCCAGCTCCGCCGCGCCTCAAGCGCCTCGACCTCGCCTTCGACTAGCCCGCTAGACGGTGAGCCCTCCCCTTCCTCTCCCTCTCGCGCAGTGGACGGGTAGACTGGCTGGTACGATGGCAGTGGGCTGTACGGGTCGCTTGGACAGCACGGCGAGCGGGCCCGGGGCTGTGGACGGCGAGGAACGCGCCCCAAGCGTGGTGGTGCGAGACGCGGGGAGAGGGGGGGTTGGTCCGTCACAGTCGCGTCTCCACGCCCCTCTGGAGGGCGATCAGGGGGCAGGACTCGAGTCCTTGCGACTCTTGCGAGGGCCTGGCAGCAGCAGCCACCGAGCGCGAGGGTCGTCTCGCCGCCGAGCATCGCGCGCTGACCTCGTCTCCCCCCTCCGCCTCCGCCTCCGCCTTCTCGGTGTCCTCCCGCTTGGCCCTCTCCCCTCCTCCATCCTCCGCCACTCTCCTCGACCGCACACAGACTTCGACTCGAGCCCGCTCGTCGCTCGACCGAGCCCCCAGCCCTCCACCCGCTCGCCTCGATGTACTCGTCGCAGCAAAACCCCGACTTCGGCGGCCACTCCGCCCAGGCCAACTACTCGCGCCCGGGCGCCTACTCCGGCAACCCTTCGCCCTCGGGCTCGAACGACGACCTCGAGCCGTCCGCCGCCGACCCGCTCCACGGCCGCGAGTCGTACATGGACTCGGACCTTGAGATGCGCAAGTACCAGGGCCTGTCGGCGTCGGGCGTCGCAGGTTACAGCGCCGTCGGCGACGCGTCCGAGCCCGGCAGCCCGATCCAGGAGGGCTCGTACGAGCGCAGCCACGAGAGCGGCAGCTCGGGCACCAAGGTCGACGGCGCGTCCAACTCGCGCCTCGCTCGTCCCGAGACGATGAGCAGCGAGGGCAGCTTTGACGCTCGGAACCTTCAGACTGTGCGTTTCCTTCTCCCTCTCTCTCTCGCCTTCTGTGCGCCTTCGGGCTTCTGTCGGATCACGAGCACGACCTGACCTTCTTGCACCGCCTCCTCTCGCAGTCCGAGTCGGGCCACTCGCACGGCCAGTACAACGGCAACTACGCCGGCTACCAGGACCAGAGCGGCGGCCTGTACCACCCGGGCGGCTCACCCGGGTCCAACTTCGGCCGGTACCGCGAGGGCTCGTTCGGCCAGCACTCGGGCCTCGAGTCGGGTCGCGCCTCGACGATCGGCACCGACCACATGCCGGCCAACAACATGCCGCAGAACTCGTCGCGCGTCGCCCTCAACTCGGACTGGCGCAACTCGTACGACCAGGGCAGCGACATGAGCCGCAACATGACGATCGCCGAGATCGCCCCGGGCAAGGAGGGCTACGGCCGCGCCGACTCGAGCTACGGCGACGAGAAGAAGGACCCGGCGCTCGGCGGCAACGGCCACTCGTCGTACGCGCCGATCCAGCCCGGCTCGCCCGCCGTGCACGGGCCGCCCAAGGCGCGCGAGGCGCCCGCCGTCGTCATCTCGCGCACGAACCGCCTCGAGTGGATCGACGGCGTGCGCGGCCTCGCGTCCATCATCATCTTCACCCACCACTTCGCCGACCTCACGTGGGCGCAGACGCACCCCAACACGCTCGCCGAGGGCTCGCTCCCGGGCTTCCTACGCAACGGCCAGCTCGCCATCGGCATCTACTTCATCCTCGGCGGCCGTGTCCTCGCCGCGTCGTTCCTCAAGTCGGCCTTCACGGTCCCCAAGGCGCCCGTCGTCCACGGCGACGACGAGCCCGAGAAGCCCGTCGTCGTGCGCAAGCCGCCCGGCCCGCGCTGGCTCACCCTGTCGTCGTCGCTCTTCCGCCGGTCGATCCGCCTCGCCTTCCCCGCCATCATCGTCGGCTTCATCCAGTGGCGCGTGTGCCGCGACGGCCTCATGACCAAGGCGATGCAGGCCGAGGAGGAGTTCCTCTCGCCGTCGGCCCTGTGGGAGCCGACCTGGTGCGCCATCGGCGGCAACTTCGCCGACTTCCTCCAGTTCTGCCTCGACCTCTTCACCAACCCGAACCGCCAGTACATGCTCACGGTCGGCTCGGCCCTGTGGTCGACCTACGACCAGTTCTGGGGCTCGGTCCTCGTCTACATCCTCGCCGGCACCCTCACCCCGCTGCCGTTCCGCGGTCGCTACACGATGTACCTCCTCATCTCGGTCGCCCTGTGGTGGATCAACTCGTCCAACATGCTGTACGTATCCTCTCCTCGCCGTCTTCGTCGTCGTCGTCGCCCTCCTCGACATCGAGCACCGGCTGACTCTCCCCCTCCTCTCCCTCTCGCTCTCTCCCTCTCGCTCTCTCCCTCTTGCTCCTGCAGCTACGTCATCGGCCTGTGGATCGCCGACTTCTACGCGTCGGGTTTCGTCCGCAAGATCCAGGACCACTGGAAGCTCAACGTCGCCATCGAGTTCGCCGCCGGCGCGCTCGCGCTTGCCATGATCGCCGGCGGCGAGAAGGTCGCGACGCCCGCCAATCGCGCCGTCGGCTCGATCTCGGTCTACGACGGCAAGTACTCGTACAACCCGTCGTACGTGTGGCCCCAGTACATGCTCATGAGCAACTGGTGCGTCCCTCTCGTCGTCCTCGTCCTCCCCCAGCTCCGCTTCGCGCTCTCGAGCGCTCGTCGCAACAGGTCGCTGACGCTCTCCCTCCCTCGCCGTGCAGGATCCCGCCCGTCACGATCCTCATCTGGATCGAGGTGTCGCACGCCATGCAGTGGTTCATGAGCTGGGGCATCTTCACCTGGGTCGGCAAGGTCTCGTACGGCTTCTACCTCATGCAGTTCCTCACGCTGTACGGCCTCATGCCGCACCTCGTCCTCCACTTCGCCGCGCAAGAGTCGTCGTACTGGAACATCGTCACGCCGACCTACATCATCTGCCTCATGTTCAACATCTTCGTCGCCTGGTGCGTCTCCCTCTCTCTCTCGCTCTCGCTCCTCCTCTCCTCCCCTCCTTGTCGAGCAGGTCGAGCTGACATTACGCTCCTCGCAGGGTCTCGTACCACCTCCTTGACCGCGTCGGCCTCAAGCTCGGCAAGTGGATCTGGGACGGCCTCTTCGTCAGCAAGCCCAACACGGCGGGCTCGCTCCCCGTCAAGATGGCTCGTCACGCCGCGTGGTGCGTCACCAAGGGCCCGATCCATGTCGCGCGCGGGTTCGCCAAGAAGTCGTCGACCAAGGCCAAGGCGTTCAAGGGCGGCCTCCACACCGTCATGAACTGGCGCACGCCGACGACTCGCCCCTCGGTCCCCGACCCGACCGACCCCGAGGTCCTCGCGCAGCTCCACTCGACGCGCTGGACTTCGGACCTGAGCGGCGACGGCGAGGCGATGCGCACGCGCCGCCTCTTGCGCTTCCAGTCGTTCATGTGGATCCCGCACCTGTTCCTCATCCCGGGCATGACGGCGCTTTGGGTCGTCTTCCACCCGATGGGCAACTGGACGTACGACGCCCTCACGTTCTCGTCGCTGTGGCGGTTCATCTGGGTCCTGTCGCTCCCCAACTGTTTCTTCGCCTGGCTCGGCTTCATCACGCCCGACGTCACGCCGCCGCAAGGGTCGCAGGAGAACAAGCCGGTCCACCGCGAGTACATCCGCAACTTCTTCATCGTCCTCGTCACCAAGGGCTCGAACGAGGCCGCCGTGCGCCGCGGGTACAACAAGCTCATCCGCCTCGAGAAGTACCACCCGGCCGTCAAGGTCGTCGTCCTCACCGACGAGCCGTACGTCTACCCGGACCTCCAGAACATCGTCTGCCCCAAGTCGTACAAGTCGCCGCTCGGCAAGGCCAAGTACAAGGCGCGCGCGCTCGACTACTTCCGCTACCACGTCTCGCTCGGAGTCTACGACTGGATCCTGCACATGTGCGTCGCCTCTCTCCCTCTCTCTCGTGCTGCGTGCACGAGTGCGTGCGCTCGTCGACCCGAGCTGACCTCGTCGTCGTCGTTGTCGCGCAACAGGGACGAGGAGTCCGTCACCGACGCCGAGTCGCTCCGCAACTGCATCGAGTTCATCCGCTACACGCCGCACCACTTCGGCCAGGGCATCATCCTCTACAACGGCACCGGTTACTGGGACAACTGGTACTTCACGGTCGCCGACGGCATCCGTGTCGGCGACGACCTCGCGCGGTTCCACCTCCAGAACACGATCATCAACCGCCCGGTCTTCGGCGTGCACGGCTCGTTCCTCATGACCAACGGCGAGATGGAGAACGAGTGCACGTGGGACTTTGGCTCGCTCGCCGAGGACTTCGAGTTCTCGCAGGACGCCTGGCGCCGCGGCTTCACGTGCGGCCGCATCCACGGCATCGTCCGCGAGCAGTCGCCGACGACCCTGCGCGACTTCCTCAAGCAGCGTCGCCGTTGGTTCATGGTGCGTCGCTCTCGCCGTGCTCGCCCTCGGCGCGAGGTCATTGCTGACGGCCTTCCTCCTCCTCGCAGGGTATCCGCGACATCAAGGGCCTGTACGGCCTCCCCCACCTCGCCATCAACCTGTGGATCGTCGGCGTCTTCACCCTCGGCGCCACCGTCATCAACTTGCCGCTCGGCTTCATCGAGCACTCGCTCACGCCGCTCTGGATCGCCGTCTGCGCCAACTTCTGCTTCATCACCTTCTTCGTGCGTCCCCTCCCTCTCTCGTACGTGTGCCGAGCTCGAGCGTGTACTGACGCAGCTCGTGCACCGCGCGCAGACGCTCTACCTGTGGGGAATCTTCTTCCAGGAGCTCGACTTTGGCCAGACGTGGTGGAAGATCCCGATCCACCTTCTGTGCGGCATCATCATCCAGCCGTTCGCCTCGCTCGCCGAGGGCCTCTCGGCCATCTGGGCCATGGCCTCGGAGGACTTTGGTGCGTCGTCCCTCCTGTGGCTCATCATCGTCGTCGTCGTCGTCGCCGTGCTCGTCGCCCGCTCCGCTGACTCACTCCCCCTCTTCCTCGCCTCCTCCCCTCCTGCGCGCACTCCTTCTGGCTTTTGTTTTCGCAGGCAAGTTCGAGGTCATCGTCAAGAAATAGAGGAAGAGTGCGGACGCCGTCGCTCGAGCCCGTCGTCGCCCTCCTCCTCCTCCCTCAAGCCAGCTTCCTCCTCTCCTCTCCCTCGTCTCTACCTCTACATACCCCTCACACGCTCTCATGGACAATCTGCACACGACCCTCTTTCTCTCTCCCTGCCCTTACTCCCTCACTCGCCCTCGCCGTCGTCGTCGTCGTGTCGAGTCGGCGAGCTCTCGCCTCCTGTGGACTTTTGCCTCCCCCTCTCCCTCTCGCCGATGCCACACAATCGTAGAACGACCCTCTCCTTTCTCCTGTGCACGCTTTCATTTCTCCCCTCTCCTCCTTTCGCTCCTGCACGTCGCCTTCGCATGCAGAGCAGCCAGTCCAGAGAGCGCGAGTTGCAAAGCGGCCTTCCCAGCATGTCTGCGCGCGCATCTAACTCTGCTCGACGGCTGCGCGCTGCTGCTCGAGCACGATCGTGAGCCGAACGTGAGCCAGCGAGTCGAGCAAGTCCGAGGTCGGCGCCTCGCCCACCTCGCCTCCTCCCCACTCGCCCTCCCGACTGGGCACTCGACTTGGGCCTCGCCTGGTGGCCTGCACCACTCGCCAGCACCTCTGTACTCCGCCTACACCACCACGCGCCCTCGCCCACGCCCGAGAGCGACCTCGGCGCGTCCTCATCAGCGCACCTCGTCGACCGACCTCTCTCGACTCGCGGCGGCGACTCGCAGACTGGTGGCCGCCCCTCGTCGAGGATCAAGACGGTGCAAGATGCGCTAGGAGCAGGACGGGCAGGCTCTACGGGAGCGGAACAGCAGGTGCGTCCTCGTCCTCCCCGCCTCCTCTCCCTCGCCCCCCTCTCCACCCTCGCCTCGCGCAGGCCAGCTCCTCGGAACGCCTCTGCTACGCGGCGATGAGCTAACTCGAGCCCTTCGCGCGCAGGACGGTCCCGCAGCGGGGGCGGACGGGCGTCTCGGGCGGTGCAGGAGCTGGCGGTCGACCTCGAGCGGCTCATCTCGACCCTTGTACGTCCCTTTCGCTCTCTCTGCTCGTGCTACAAGCTCAAGCATGCACTCTTGCGCCCCTGTGAGCCGCGCGCTGACCTCCTTTACCGTGCGCGCAGGTCAGTCGAGCCCACGATGGCACCCTCTTCCGTTCGCGTCTCGAAAGCTTGCGCTCACGCTCGCCGGCCGCCTCTCGACGGCGCCGGTCGATGCGCATCGTGTCTCTCGAGAAAGCTGTCGGGCCCAGGCTGCCGAAAGATGTCCGTCTCGTCGTCCCTACTGGTCCCGGCGGCTGCGCGAGCCGAGCCGTCGCGGACGGGTCCCTTCGAGGCTGCACCCGCCCTCACGTGCCCCTGAGGGCAGCGGGTACACTCCGGTGTGTCGCTCGCACGGACACTGCCCCTGTGGCACGACCGTGCGCCCGGCCACCTCTTAAAAACAGGGGGAGACTGCGCACCCTTCTTCAACTGCTATCTCTTGATCCAGCGTGAGAGGGCGACGAGCGCGCGCTCTTCCTGCGGGCCCTGTTCCTCTCGAGCCTCCTCTCTGGACCTGTTTGAGTGCGCCCTGAACGAGGCGAGGCGCGCGAACGCTTGTGGGCGGCGCAATCGTCGTCTGAAGCGGGCCGAGGAAAGCTATTGCCGAATAGAAAAGTGCGCCTAATCCGATCCGCTTTGAATCGTTTTGCCGCCCGTCCGCGACCCGAGTCGGGTTCGAACCGACGCGGCATTACAGGTCCGTGCTAATGGTACTTTGTAATGCCCCGCACTCGCGCGTGCACCAGCTTGCGGCCATGGGCTCGCTCACGTTCTAGCTCGCAGTCCTGCTCTCTCTTGGGCCTGCAGAGCCCTCGAGCGACGTCGCGAGCGGCCTCCTCGAAGGCGAAGCCGTGTCGAGCCGAGTCGAGGGAGCGAACGTCGCACGGACCTGTCCATGAGCGCAATCTGAAGCACCGATGCTGTGCAATGCATTTGAGCGAGCAGCCTCGAAGCAGGGCTTGAACACATCTCGAGCGGTCAGAGCGTCGAGCACGACTCCCTCCTCGCGGCTCGCTCGCCGCTCGGGCCTTCTCACGCGCTCGTTCGTCGTGCTCGTACACTACTGCAGAGGTCTGTGCAACGCACAGCTAGGAGCGCAACAAAACGCGACAGCGCATGAGAGGGCCCAGGGAAGGCAAAGTCGAGCGAGCCTGCCTTGCGCACGAGCCGCTTCGACCCTCTTGAACTCGGTCCGACTCGATTACGTGAGCACGTACGACTGTATTACAACCCAGAGGAACAAGGCTGGAGAAGACAGAAGAGAGAGAGGGAACATCTACAGCCTCGAGAGAACCGCCGCCAGGCCTCACTGATCGTCCTCGTCCTTGAGCGACTGCTTGCCCGACCCGGCCCGCGCAGCACCCGCTTCGTCGTCGAGGAAGAGTTGCGCGGCCCCGAAGCGACGAGTCGGCGTCTTCGAGTCGAAGAGGACGTCGATCTGCTCGAGCGTCAAGCCTGCAGGAGGGACGGATTCGGCGTCAGCCTCGTCGTCCGAAGAGGAGAAGGAGGTGGGCGAAGGATGGAGCGTAAAAGGTGAGAGAGGAGGAGAGCAGGAGGGGGAAGGGGGAGAGAGCAGGAGGGGAAGGACGAGAGCGGAGGAGGGAGAGGAGGACGCACCCTTCATCTCGGGCACGAAGAAGTAGACGAAGGGGATCGAGAGCCACGTGAAGCCCGCCCAGATGAAGCCGATTGAGGCGCCGAGGTTGCCGTAGCCCGGGTCCTGGATGTACGGGCTGACGAGCGTGATGATGCTGCGAGGGGAAGAGCGGCGGAAAGGCGTCAGCGGCGGCGCAGCGATGGCGAGGAGCGGCGAGGAGCGGCGGCGAAGAAGAAGAAGTAGTAGAGGGAGGTAGTGATGCTGCGGCTTGAGAGCAGGACGTACAGGGAGGTGCCAAACGCCGAGAAAGTGGCGGCGCTCAGGGTCGGCTCGCGCGCTCGGGCCGAGCAGACCTCGGAGCAGGTGATCCAGACGAGCGGCGACCAAACCAGGCCGAAAGTGAAGTACCTGCACGAGAGAGGCGAGGACGAGGCGGGGAGAAGGAGATGAGAGGGAAGAGGGAGGAGGGCGGAGGGGGGCCAAGGTGGGCGTCAGCAAGGTGAGCGGCGAGGACTCGCTCTGCGAGATCAATCTCGCCGCGTCTTGCTCGACGTACCAGATGAAGACCATGGCGAGGCCGGCCTTCTGCGCGCCCGACGTGATGGCGTCGCCGTAGCCAACATTGATGCCGCACGTGATCGTCAACGCCGTCGCGCAGACGAGTGCGCCGAGCATGAGCATCGGCCGGCGACCGAACCGGTCGGGCAAGTAGAACGAACACAGGATGGCGGCGAGGTAGAGGCAGCTGGGCGCAGAAGAGGAGAGAGCGTCAGCTTGAGAAGGTCGTCTGGGTTGACGAGGAGCAGGCCGGTCCGGACGCACTAGAGGGCCATGACGATCTTGAAGACGTCGGTCATGCCGAGCGCGATCAGGAAGAGGACGATGTAGTTGGTCACTGCGTCGGCGAGTCAGCCTCTGTGCTGGAGCGGGCCGAGCGGGACGAGGAGCACGAGGAGAACTCGACGCACTGTACGAGCTGCCTTGCGCCTGCTGCAGGCACATGACGCCGACGGCGATGAGGGCGCGACGACGGTCGGACCCTTTGAAGACGGCCAAGACGGACGGCTTCTGGATGGCCTTTTCGTGCTCGAAGGCGGCCGAGAGCGTCGCGATCTCGTCGTCGGCCGAAAAGCCGTCGACGCCGGCGTTGAGGAAGTCGAGGGCCTTCCGCGCCTCGTCGAGCTTGCCCTGGAAGACGAGGTAGCGCGGCGACTCGGGCATGAACCAGACGCCGGCGAGGAGGAGCGTCGGGGCGACGAACTGGAGGCCGATGCAGAGCTGCCAGGCGAGGTCGTCCGTGCGTGTGTTGAGCTTGTAGACGGCGATGGTCGAGATGATGACGCCGACGATCTGGATCGCCTGGTAGATGTTGACCACGGCGCCCCGAAGAGGTGCAGGAGCGAGCTCGGCGTTGTAGAGGGGGACGACGTTGGCGGCGATGCTGCGAGGGGGAGCGGCGCAGGTCGAGAGAGCGTAGGCGTGCGTAGAGAGGGGCGAGATAGATAGGGGCAAGGGAGAGCGAGCGCATCGTCAGCGAAAGACGAGCGAGGAGGAAGGAGAGGGGCTCGAGAACTCGACGCACCCCATCGAGATCGAGTTGATGACCTTGCCGGCGACGAGCTGCCAGTACCGAAAGCCCTGCACGCTCGCCGTGATCTGGACGACGATACCGACGAGGGCGATCACGCCCATGAGCTTGATGCCGAGACGACGACCGCCCCACCGGCCGATGGGCGTCGCGAGAGCGCAGCCCAGCATGATGCCGGCCATGCCGAGCGACGTGCCTGCGCGCAGAGAGGTACAGGATCAGCACGAGCGCAAGAGAGAGCAGGAGTGAGCTCTCACGCACCTGCAGACTGCTCAGACGCCGAGAGGGAGACGGTGACGGTGCCGTCGGCCGCCGTGCTCGTCTGCGACCCAAACGCAGCGTTGAAGGCCGGCACGCCGAGCAAGGTGCCCCACCAGCCGTTGTCGATGCCCTGTGCGCGAGGAGGGGAGGGAGGTGAGCCGGGTGCGCGAGGAGGAGGGCCGGCAAGTCGGAAGCGAGAGCGGCGACTCACGAACATCAACGCGCCGATGGACGCAAAGCCCGTGCTGAGGAGGACTCCCTTGGTGACGGCGGGCATCTTGACGGCGAAGGAGCTGACGAGGGGCGAGGTGGGTGCGGCGGGCCTCGGCGGACCGGGTGGTGACGAGAGGAGAGCGGAGGGGAAGGAGAGCGGCGGGGACGAGAGCTGACTCCACGCCAGGACCCGGCAGATACGCAGGAGCAGCGCGGGGGCCAGCTTCCGAGCAGCAAGCTGGCCCGCCCTCGAGTGCGGTCGAGCTCGAAGCGAACCGCGGGCGAGATGAGAGAGGAGAGAGGAGCAGCGGTGGGCGGACGACGCGAACCCTGCGACGGACCCTTGTCCCCCGCGATCGAGCTTCAAATCGCTGCGTCCGCCGCTCGTCTCTTCGGCCGAGTCGCTCGCAAGACGGCGAAGCGGCGTCGGCTCGTCGGCACCTTTCTCCGGCGCCCGCCTGTCGAGCGAGAGCAGCGCTCCGCTTGGCCTTCTCAAGTCGGCTCGCCCGGATTCAAGGCAGCTCAGCAGCTCTCGGCACGCTCGTCGGTCGCCCTGCAGTCTCAGTGAGCAGTCGCAAGCCCAAGTGCGACATCCTGAGAGGGTGAGCCGCCACACGTGCGAGAGAGACGAAGCTGTTCGAGCTCGCTCTCAGAGAGGCTCGAGCGCGCTCTCGTCGCGCTCTTTCGCCTCAAGTTGCGCAGCTCATATCCCGAGCAGGTCAAGGTACACACGCACAATTGCACAACGAGGTCCAGCTCTGCTACAGCGCCGACTTCCAGCCACCCTTCTCGCCCCAGACTCGCCCGACCGCCTCGCCGACCCAGAGAAGCCGCTGGTCGTGGTACCTCGGCGCGACGAGCGAGAGGCCGAGAGGGCATCCAGAAGGACCCGCAAAGCCGGGAACCTGCGAGCGAGAGCGAGAGTCAGTCCCGAGCTGGGTGCAGGCGCGAGAGCGGGCGGGGAGGGGAAGGGTCGGACGCACGTTGAGAACCGGGACCTGGAGGATGGTCCACATGAGGTTGAAGCTCGCGTCACCCGTGAAGCGGTCGGGCTCGACGAGCTTGACGGCCTCGTCGACCGTGCTCGGCGTGACGAGCGCGTGGAACCGGCTCGCGATCGCGTCCATCTCGGGCCTCAGCGCGGCGATCTTGTCGTAGCCCTCGAGCTGCTGCGCGCGCGTAATCTTCGAATCGTTGCGGACGTGGCTGAGGATGAGCGGGTCGAGATGATCGGGGTGGGTGAGGTAGTCGCCGAGGAAGGCCGAGCGCCCCTCGCCCGAGAGGACGTAGCTGCGAGCGGGGTGCAAAAGGACGCAGAGCGACGTCAGTGCATGCGCAAAGAGACGTCAAAAGAGAGAGTCGCACGCACGGATACAGGCGCCACAACTCCTCAAACTCGGCCGGCAACTCGATCTCCTCGACCTCTGCGCCCTCCTCCTCGAGCAGGACCTTAGCCTTGTCCCACGCCGCCCTCGTACCCTCTCCGGCTCGAGGCCACACGTGCGTCTTGACGAAGCCGAACTTGGCGCCCTTGAGCGAGAGCGGCTCGGCGGGAGGAGGAACGTCGTCCTCGAGGCGGAAGACGTCGGCGAGGAGCTGGAGGTCGGCGACCGAGCGAGCGTAGAGGCCGAGCGTGTCGCACGTGAGCGAGTCTGCGAGGTGCAGAGGATCGAGGCCGTCAGCTGACTGAGCGAGGGAGGTGCGCCGGCTCGAGCGCCGCCGGGTCGGGTCCTGGAGAGGAGGGGGAAAGCGCAGACGTACAGATCTTGAGACCCTCGCGCGAGATCGAGTTCCAGGTGGGCTTGAAGGCGTAGATGCCGTTGAACGAGCCAGGTCGGATGGTCGAGCCGCCGGTTTGAGCTGCGGCGCGAGCAGGGGAGGTCAGCCTCGCTCGAGCGGCTCGCGCTTTGCCAGTCCGGCTGCACCGACAATGAAGGTAGAGAAGGGGACTCACTGCCGAGTGCGATGGGAACCTGGAAGTCGCCGACCGCGGCGCCTGATCCAGAGGACGAGCCGCCGGCCGTCCGGGTCGGGTCGTGCGGGTTGGTCGTGTCGGGGCTGCAGAGGCTCGCACCGTCAGTACGAGCGCGCCTCCCTGAGAGGTCGAGGAAGACGACGCACCCTCGCTGGCAGGTCGCAAACTCGGTCGTCGTCGTCTTGCCGAGGATGAGAGCTCCGCTCGCTCGAAGCGTCATGACGGGCGCGGCGTCCATGGCGATCGGGACCTTGGACGCATAGGCTTGCGAGCGGTACTGAGTCGGCTGGTCCTTGGTCACTGCGCTCGGCAAAGAGTCAGCTGGTGCCGTGAGCGGGAGAGGCGGACGAGGGGGGAGGAGGAGGAGGAGGAGGACGCACGAATGACGTCCTTGACAGCCACAGGAAGGCCGTGGAGCGGTCCACGGGCACTGTGTGGGAGAGCATCGAGCGCACGAGCTTGAGCAAGGGCGTGCTCGCGGTCGAGGAAAGCCCTGGTCGACGAGGAGGAGGAGGAGGAGAGCGGGGTCAGCCAACTCGGTCGTCGTCTCCTTCTTCCCGCTCCTCCACACTGCGCCAGCGAGCCCCCTCTGCTGCTCCATGACCGCACTGCTGCGGAGAGCAACGCACCACGCCTTGACCATCGGGTCGCGCTGCTCGATTCGCGCCAGGAGGGCCTCGACACTGCTCGCGACGACGAGGGGGAGCTCGTCAGCTCTCTGCGCACGCTCAGCCACGGCCAAAGCAGGCGAGAGGGGACGTACTACTCGCCGCAGGTCACCTCGTTGCTCTGGATCAGGCCGAGCGCGGTCGACGCGTCGAGGCGGTGCAGGTCGGGCAGCGCGCGCGGCATCGTCGTGAGGGTGAGGCGGAGAGGGCGGGACGAGCGAGGGTTACAGGGCAGGGCGGGGCGGACAGAGCAGCTTCGTGCGTGTGTGCTGTGCAGGAGCAGGCGGTGCTGTCGTGCGCCGGCACGCCCCTTATCGAGCGTCCCCCCGCGGCTCGGCTCGTCGGCACAACCTCGAGCTGCTTCCGACGCCTCGAGCTCGCCCTTCACTCTTGCTCGTCGCTCCTCCGTGCCGAGCCCGGCCGCTCGACGGCAGCTCGGGACGGCGCTGCGCCGATCGGCGTTCCTCCGCTCGACCACTCGCTCGCGAGCGCGCACTGTACCCCGCCGCGCTCGCCAACCCGCGCCAACGCAGCTCTACTCGGCCCAAGGACAACATGGCCAAGGAGGCGTACGCGCTGCAGGACCAGACGAGCCGGCTGAACGGCGGGCAGCTCCTCATCGTCGTGCGTCCTCTCCTCCTTCCCTTCTCTCCTCCTCCTTTCTCGAGCCCGGCTGACGGCAGCTCGTCCTGCAGTTCTTCGGCCTGCAAGTCGCCCTCTTCCTGTCCTTCCTCGACTCGACGTCCGTCTCGACCGCCGCGCCAGCCATCGGGCGCGACCTCGGCGCCTCGTCGAGCATCAGCTGGGTCGGCTCGTCCTTCCTCCTCGCCAACACGTCGTTCCAGATCGTCACGTCGCGCCTGAGCGACATCTTTGGGCGCAAGGCGGTCCTCCTCGGCGCCCTCTTCTTGTTCGTCGTCGGCGACCTGCTCTGCGGCTTCGCGCAGAGCGGCATCTGGCTCTACGCTTGTCGCGGCATAGCCGGCATCGGCGGCGGCGGCATCAACAGCTTGAGCATGATCATCGTGTCGGACGTCGTCAGCGTGCGCGAGCGAGGGAAGTACCAGGGGTGCGTCACCACCTCCTCCCTTCTCTGCGCTCGAGCCGGGTCCTGACTTCGTCGCGCCGCCTGCAGCTTACTCGGCATCGCCATCTCGCTCGGGAGCGCCGTCGGGCCGTTCGCAGGAGGCCTGTTTGCGCAGTATGCGACCTGGCGCTGGACGTTCTGTGCGTCTTTTCTTTTCAAGCCCCCCTCGTTCCTCGTCTTCTTGTGCTGACTCCTCTCTTCCACCCTGCAGGGATCACCCCGCCCATCGGCGTCGGGACGATGCTCATCATCTGGTTCCTCCTCCCGCTCAAGCACGTGTCGGGCGACCTGAAGACCAAGCTGCGCAAGATGGACTGGCTCGGCACCGTCGCCGCTCTCGCCATGACGATCTGCTTCCTCGTCCCTCTCGCCGGCGGCGGGAGCAGCTTTAGGTGGGACGGGCCCGTCGTCATCTCGCTCTTTGTCGTCTCGGGCGTCCTCGCCGGCCTGTTCTGGTTCGTCGAGGGCTGGGTCGCCAAGCTGCCGCTCCTTCCTGGCAGAATGTGCGTCGCGGTTTCGCCCTCCATGCGCCTCAGGCGGGCTCTCACTGACCCTCGACGTCCCCTGCAGGTTCAAGAACCGCAACATCGCGCTCCTCCTCGGCCAAGTGCGTTCCTCCTCCCGCTCCCTCTCTCGCACCTCGACGGTCACATTCTGACCCTGCGCTCTTGCAGACGTTCCTCGTCGGCATCTGCTACTTCGGCAACATCTATATGGTGCCGCTGTACCTGCAGAACGTCCTCGGCACGAGCGAGATCATGTCGGCGGCGCTCCTCCTCCCGCTCGTCCTCACCCAGACCTTCACGACGACCCTGAGCGGCTACGTCCTCAAGTGGACGAACCGCACCAAGACTTCGTTCTGCGTCGGCTTCGTCTTGTGGTGCGCCGGGCAAGCGGGCCAGGTCGCCTTCAGCCGGACGACGACGGTCGGCGTCATCGTCGGCGTCCTGCTCGTGCAAGGACTCGGCATCGGCGCGACCCTGCAGAGCAGTGCGTCCCTCTCTTACTCTCACCATTCGCTGGCTGAAGGACGTGCTGACGAGGACGTTCGTTCGCAGCTCTCGTGCTCATCCAGGTGTCGGGCCCCTCGGAGGACCGTGCGGTCGTCACCGGCGCTCGCAAGTGCGTCCCCTCTCTCGCCTCACTCCCTCTCCTACTCTCTCATAGCCCTCGACTGACGTTTGTTGCGCCCTTACAGCTTCGTCCGCTCGCTCGGCGGCGCGATCGGCCTCGCAGTCGGCAACACGCTCGTCAACAACCTCTTCGTCAAGCAGCTCCCGCCGTCCCTGCCCGACTTGGTGCGGGACCAGCTCCGGTCCGAGTTCGTCCTACCCGACAGCATGAGCCAGGCCGTCAAGAACGAGGTCCTCGACGCCTACATGGACGGCATGCGCGCCGTCTTCATCTTCTTCGTCCCGGTCGTCGCGGTTTGCCTCCTTCTCTGCTTCTTCATCGAGGTGTGCTCTCTTTCCTCTTACTGCGATCTCTCTGTCTTGTGCGTGCGCTGACGCACCCCACCGCTGATGCAGGACCTGCCCCTCTCGACGCCCGAGCCGCCAAGCAAGCCCTCGTCGTCCGGCTCGAGCGAGACGGCCGTCGACGGCGACGACGAAAAAGGCCTCGACAAGGCAAGCGACCTCTCGACGACGGCGTCCGTCTCGCCTGTCGAGCTCGTCGAGCGCGAGGCAGCACTGAGCGGCTCGTGGGGTCGACGACGAGGAGGGGAGGGCGGCTCGAGCGCAACGCAGGGGGTAGAATCGGACAAGTCGCCCGTCTAGATGTGCAACTAGACTCTTGACAGCCATGTGCGACCGCAGGAAGCTGTCTGAGCTCGTCGGTACGAGCTGATCGCCTTGAAAGCGAGGCGAACCGGCTCGAGCGAGCGAAAGCCCGCAACCTGGACAGCAGCCGCCGCGCAGGCGAGCAGCGCGGCTGAAGAGAGTACTGCATGGTAGCGCTCGTCATGAACGAGCCAGTCTTAGCGAGCCAGCCTATAGAGTCGTCCGCCGAGCGGGAGCGAGGAGGTGGGCGGCGAGCGCGAGCAACCCGCACCGCTGACGAGGGGTGCAGCCGCGAGCTTGGCATGGCGAGCAGCGAGCTGGCTAGCTTGCAAGCTGTCCTCGTAGAGCTGCGAGGGGCGAGGTGACGGAATGCGCGCGACAGCCTCGCCCTCAGCTTCTCGGCGACGAGCAGGCTGCGCTCTCTGCCCTTACCTTCGACAGCATGAGCGTCTTCTCCGCCAACTCTTTCGCTCTCCTGGTACGTCTACAGCCCCCCTCTAGCACGCGCACCGCCCCCGCCGAGCTGTGGAGCGAGCGACGAGCTCCGGCGCACCTGCTCCCACCTCGCAGAGCTCGCCTCGCCGTCTCGCGCCTCGAGGAGCTCGCCCGGGCCCGCGAGCATGAGCTGACTCGCCTCCCTTTGCACGCAACAGGGCGACGGTGACGACTCGGCGCCGGCCGCCGCCCCGGCCAAGGCCGCCCCGGCTGCCGCTGCCCCTGCGGCAGCCCCCAAGGCCGCCGCCAAGCAGCAGCGCGACTCTGCGCCGCGCCAGCAGCGCCAGCCCCGCACCCAGGGCGACCGCGAGGTCAACGCCTCGGTCCCTGCCGGCGAGGACGCCAAGGAGGACCGCGGTGAGCTCTTTCTCCCTCGTCGCCTCGCTCTCCCGCCGCAGGACGGCTTCAGTTTTTTCCCCTGGCTCGGACGGCTGCGTGTGTTGGTCGGGCGGATGCGTGCAGTGTGTGCGGTGCGGCAGCGGTATCTGGCGAGGCAGCACGTGCGGCGTTGCGTTGTCGAGACGAGTCGCTGACCTCGCTCCCCTCGTCCACCTTCCCACGCGCTCGCCAACTCGCACGACCTCGACACCTTGCCCCACATCGCCTCTCTCCGCACCTCTCGACCTCTCTCGACCTCTCGACCAATCCGCAGCCAAGTCGTTCGCCCGCGGCGGCGGCCGTGGTGGCCGCGGCGGCGTCGCCCGTGGTCCGGGTGCCAACCCGCGCGGCAACGGCGGCACCTACCTCGGCGGCAACCGCCCGCGCCGCGACAACGGCGGCGGCCGTCCCTTCGACCGCCACTCGCAGACCGGCCGTGTGTGCGTCGCAGATCCTCTCGTCGGGTCGTCGGCGGCGGTTGATGAGGAGGAACGGCGACGGCGGCGAAGGGAGCCGTGCGCGACCTCGTTCGCTGACTCAGTCTCTACTCGTGCTCGCTCGCAGCGACTCGGAGAAGGCCGAGGCCGCCGGCTGGGGCGCCGAGGACGGCAAGAAGGAGCTCGAGGCTGAGCAGCTCGGCGACGCCGACGCCAAGGCCGAGAAGCCCACCGCCGCCGCCGACGGCACCGCTACCCCTGTCCGCGAGGCCCCCATCGAGGAGGAGGACAACACGCAGACCTACGAGGAGTACCTCGCCGCCCAGGCCGAGAAGAAGCTCTCGCTCTCGCTCCCCGAGGCCCGCAAGGCCAACGAGGGCGACGACGCCTCGTTCGGCCAGGCCCTCACCAAGAAGGCCGACGCCGAGGAGGAGTGGCTCTACGGTGCCCCTGTGCGTCCCTCTTTCGCTGCATACCGCTCGTCGTCTCGGCCCCGCTGACCTCGTCCCTCCCCCTCCCCCTTTGCCCGCCGAGCAGAAGGCCGCCGCCGGCAAGACCAAGAAGCAGAAGGAGGGCAAGACCTTCATCGAGGTCGAGTTCACCTCGGCGCCCCGCAAGGACGCTCGCACCGAGCGCGCCCCGGCTGCTCGCGGCCGCGGCGGTGCCCGTGGTCGCGGCGAGGGCCGCGGCCGTGGCGGCGCTCGTGGCGGTGCCACTCGCGGCGCTCCGTCGTCGCGCGGCTCGGCCCCGGCCGTCCCGGACGCGTCGGCCTTCCCGGCCCTCGCCTAAACAGCTCGTCGACCTGTGACGGCGCCGCGACGACGACCTCGACACCTCCCCCGCCGACTCGCCCTCTCCCCGCGCCTTCCTCGACCCGCTCCTGCCCCCCATCCCTCTCCGCCCATCGCATCGCCGCCTTCTCTCCCCTTTCATCCTCGACCCGCCGTTCGACGAGTCGACCGCCTCGCCGCTCCCCACTCGACCCGCCGTCGTCGCCCTTTTCCCCCTCCTCGCCAAAAGCACCGGTCCCTCTCCTTCGCGCCTCGTTCCGCAGGGTTTCTCCGCCGCGTCGTTTCAGCCTACCTACCTTACCCCTCCCCTCATTCTCCCCTTTCCCTCTCCCTCTCTCACGGACGGACCTCCCCCCTTTTTGTGTCCTTCTCCTGTATTCGTCGTCGCAAGCAGAGGGTCGCAAAAACACCGGATCCACATTTCCTGATCCTGCAGCGAGAGAGCGAGAGCGAGAGCGAGGAAGGAAACGGTGCAGCTCGTTGCCGTCGTCGTCGTCGTCGTCTCCATGGAGCTCGCTCGTCCCCCCACGCTCTCGTCTCGCCCTCCCTCTGCCTGTAGGCACGGCATGTCTCGCTCGAGATGTCCTGGACAGCCAGTCGCCGCAACGAGCTCGCCAAGCACACACGACGCGCCGCCGTCGCCGGGCCTCGTCGACCTCCCGCTCGAGATCCTCGAGCTCGTCGTGCGCTGGGTCGCCCTGCAGCGGTTCGAGTACAGCGAGTCACGCCGTCCAAGACCCTCTGCGCTCCACCACCTCGCCTACGGCACCAACCAGCTCATCCGCCGGGCCGCCCTCCCCCTCCTCTGCCGACGAGCCGATGAGTTTCAGCACGGCGCACCGCAGCAGGTGTGGGTGCCCGGGGAGGGCCTCGTCGACGTCGACACCTTCGTTCGGGCATGGCGACAACCGCGAGGGAGCGCCGCTCACCCGCTGCCTCGCCAAACTCGCCTCGAGTCGCTCACCTACTACCGCCTCGCCGACCCTCCACCCTCGCCTTTGCTCGACGTCAAGCACCTCGAGCTTCGACGACCTGCACACGACTACGTCGCGCCCGCCGTCGTGCGCGACTGCCTCGCCGCCCTCCCCAACCTCACGTCGTGCAAGGTCGTCGAGCCGGACGAGTTCTTGCTGGCCGACCTGCGCACCCTCAAGCACCTCGACGACTTGGCACTCGTCGTCCGTCCTCACGCTCGGACCGGCATGAGCGACGTCTCGCAGCTGTACCGACGCCTGCAACGCCTCGAGATCCAGGTCTTTCAGCAACGTCGAGTCGAGCAGCCGGTCGTCCAGTTCCCGCTCGTCGTCTTTCTGCAGGAGAACACCTTTGTGCGTCCTCTTCGTCTCACTCAACCTGATGCGACGCAGTCCTGATGCCATGACTCCTACAGCCGACCGACAACGTCCAGCTGCGCGACCTCTCCCTCTCGGTCCGCCTCGACCCGACCCTGCGCTCCGTTCCGCAGCCGATGCAGTCCATCCTCGAGGCGCTCAGGACGGCCTTCGGTTCCTGCCGCCTTGCAGCGCTGTCGCTCGACGAATACACGACCTGCACGCCGCAAGACCTCGCTGTCCTCGCCTCGACCTTCCCGACGCTCGTACGCCTGTCACTCCCCGACAGGACCATCTGGGACGGCTCTAGGGTGCGTCTCTCTCTCTCTCGTCCTCTCGTTCGGCCTGCCCGAGCCCTTTGACAACGACCTGACCTCGTCTCGCTCTCGCAGGCCGACCTTCTCGCCGCGCTCGCACCTCTCATCGCCCTCGAGACCCTCTCCTGCCGCCTCTTCCCCACCTCGCCCGCCTCAACCTACAACACGCCGACCTCGCCTTCTCTCTGCGCTGCTACAGCACCCGACGACCCGTCCGAGCTTGCCGCCGCCGCTGCCGCCGCCGCCGCCGACGACGACTTTGCCTCGCCGCACGCCATCGCGCTCGAGGCAGCCACGCACCTGCCGCGCCTCGAGCTGTGCGGCTTCATCGGGCAGCACAGCGAGACCGAGTGGGTGCGCGTGTACCGGGACGAGGAAGGGAGGCCGGAGCGGGCCGAGTGCGTCACGATGGTCGAGATGGACTTGGAGAGGCCGTAGCCGGCGCTGCATCTCGTGCTGTTGCTGCGAGCTTCATTTCATAGCACGACAGAGAGAGAGAAGCTAGGGCGAAGACTCTCGAAGCGAGCTGCTCGCTCGTCTCGAACCGAGCGCTCCTCATCCTCGAGAGCGATCGAGCCGGTGCGCGACTTGGCTGCTCGACGTTGCAGCACGGCAGCATGTCGAGTACAAAGGCTCTGCGAGCTGCACGAGGAGCGAGCATTCTCAGCAGGAGCCATGAAAGGCGCGGCGTCGAAAAGACGTTGCCCTCGTCCTCGCTCGGACTCCACGCCGTCGCGCCGTCCTCGTTAGAACAGACGAGAGGTAGGACGACGACATTCAGACGAGACTGTAGCTCTCTCGTGAGCTAGTGCGGCGCTTGAGCCGGTCCTAGCAGTTCGAGAAGAGCATGAGCGAGCGAGGCTGTCCTCTCGTCTTCCTCGTCCTCTCGAGCGAACGAGCCGAGGCACGACAAGACTGCTCGACATTGCAGCTGGAGGTATACACAACAAAGACGAGGCTGTGCCTGCAGGAGAGGTGAGCAAAGTCAGCTCGAGTCGGCGAGGGCGAGAGGACGAGGGAGACAAGCCGACGCACGGGCCTCATCGCGCACCGAGCCCGACGCTCCTCAACAAGCTCGGCCGTGCCGTGCCGCTCGACTTGGCGGCGAGCCTCGCCTTGTTCCAGTCCCAGATCGACGAGAGGTAGAAGCCGGCGACGCCCCACAGGATGCCCTGCAGGAGCGGAAAGACGACCTGCGAGCACGGCGAGGTGCGTCAGCCTTCGTTCCTCGGGCGAGCGCAGAGAAGAGGAGGGAGAAGGAGACGCACCTGATCCCGCACGAGGACGTACGACACCTGGCTCCACTGGATGCGGAGCGGCGCCATGAAGATGTCGCTCGGGCTCTCGCCCCTCGGACCGCCCTCGGCCGTCAGGTTGGCCGACGCGAGCGCGCCCTTCTCGGCGGCGCGCAGCTTGCCCTTCTTCTCGCCCTCGCCGCCCTCGTCGGCGGCTGCAGGTGCCGGGCCGGCGTCGGCGCGGTGGAGGTAAGGCCGGATCGAGGCGAGGACGCCTTGTTCGAAGCGCAAGTCGGGGATGGGCGGGATCGGGACCTTGTCAAGGACGCCGTCGTCGGGGTCGCGGTCGGTGTCGGTGTCGGTATCGTCGTCGCGGTCGCTGCGGGTGGTTGCTCGAGGAGGAGGAGGGCGGCGAGACGAGGACGAGGACGAGGACGAGGAGCGGTCGTGGTGGGCGAGGTGGTGCGAGAGGTCGTGGAGGGGCGAGACGCGGTCGTAGACTGCCTGGCCGGTGCGAGGATCTGCGGTCTTGTTGAGGCCTGGGAGGTGCGAGGGGTCGAGCGAGCTGCGGAGGGAGATGAGGATGCGGAGGAGGGCGGCGTCAGCGGGTGGCTCGAGTCCGAGGGTCGAGTGGACGGGGGCGCACGTCATGGTGGTAGGTGCAGCGGGTGCTCTAGAGTGCGCGCAGGCTGGCTCTGTGTAGCCGTGGTCGTGAGGTCGCGAGGCTCCACCTTGGTCGTCGTCGCCGACTCGGAGCTGCTCTCGCCCTTCGCTCCCTCATTCTCCCTCGACTCGCCGTTCGCTGGCTCGAGCACCGTCCGAGGCCATGCGCACACCCACCCTGCGCCTCGCCGCACTCGCCACCACCCTCTCGACCGCCGCACTCGCCGCCCCCCTCGACCCTCGCCAAGCCGCTCTCGAGTTCGGCCAGCCCTACGTCGGCGCGCCCTCTGGAGACATCTTCCGCTCCGAGGGGCAGCTCGAGTGCGAGATGCTCCGCATCAGCTTCGGCGGCGGCGACGGCCCGCCTTACTCGATCAACTTCGTCCGCCCGCCCGCCTCGCACAACGCCTCGCTCGACGACGTCGACGTCCTCGAGCGCTTTGGCTACATGGGCATGCCCGGGTTCGCCTACGCCGACGTCGACTCGATGGCCAACCTCACCGACGGCACAGAGGTCGCCCTCCAGGTCATCGACCGCTCGGGCCAGGTCGGCTACTCTGTCAACCGCCACGGTCCGTTTCCCCTTCCTCCTCCCCTCAGGCTCTCTCTGCATCCAGAAGCTCACGTGCGACCCTCCCCTGCAGTCCGCAACGCCCGCCTCAACGAGTTCTGCCAGTGCGTCCAGCTCTCCCTCTCCCTCACCGACGCCTCCCCGCTGACGAACCCGCCCCTCCTCCCTCTCTCGCGCGCTCGCAGCCTCCCCGGCGCCTTCTGGCCTCCCTCTCGATGGGACGGCACCCACTTCAGCATCATGCTCCTCGTCATCTTCCTCGGCGGGCCCTTCTCCCTCGGCTTCCTCGCCTCGTTCCAGCGCGAGTGGGTCAAGGCGCGCCAGGCGCGCCGCACCGCCGCGCTCGAGGCCGGCGCAGGCGGCGGCGCCGGTTCGGGCGACGTGCAGCTGCAGGAGCGAGGGGCGGGCTCGCGCGGCGGCGCAGGGCGCGAGCAGCAGCACGTGCTCGGCGACGACGACGACGAGCGCACCTCGCTCGAGGACGAGGACCGACCGCTCCTCCTGCGAGGCGGCGACGGCGGGGAGGGGGTGCACGAGCCCGAGTCGGCGCCGCCAGGGTACGACGAGGCGATCAAGGAGGACAGCGGCACTAGACCGAGCGGCGACGAGGCGAGGGTGTGAGCGCAGGGACGGCCGCCGGGCGTGTAGCACTATGTCTCTCTCTCTCTCTCTCGTGCCATGTTGTTCGACTCGCTCTTGCACGGTGTGATCTCGGTCGTCGCTGAGATGGAGTGAGAGAGAGAGGAAGGCGCTTCGCCCGCTCTTGCTCGCTGACGAACGAGGAGGACTAGAGAGCAGCCTCGCTCGAGCTCTCCGAGGTCACGACGAAGCGGCGCAAGGGACAGAACGGATTGCACGAGAGCTACAGATTCGTCTAGACTGAGAGGGGAGAAACCTCGGGCACGAGAACGAGAAGGAGAGAGAGAAGGAGGGGAAGCCCGACCTCGAGCGCACGGACCGCCAGCTCAAACCTCGACGACCTCGCCCGTGCCCGAGTGCTTCTTCTCGAGGTCGGTGTCGCCGTCCGACGTCGCGATGTCGCCCCTCGCGCCGCCGGGCGCGAGCAGGTCGTCGTCGAGCTCGTACATGGCCTCGGCGACGAACGACGACGTCGGCGGCGACAGCCAGCAGATGCCGTAGTACAGGACGACGCCGAGGACGCACCCGACGCCCCACCCGAACGTGTAGACCTCCCACCCCTTGTTGGGCAGCGACGGCGTGATGGCGTGCGCGAGCCCGGGCAGGTTGGGCGCGAGCGCGCCGATCCAGGCGGCGTACCCGCGCCAGTGGATCCCGAACGTATACGAGTACGGGCCCTTCGGGTCGTACAGGTCGCGCACGTCGACCCGCCCTTTGCGGACGAGGTAGAAGTCGGTCGCGATGATGCAGGCGAGCGGGCCGAGGATGACGCTGTAGCTCGCCAGGAAGTTGTAGAACGACGCCGACCCGTTGACGACCTTCCAGGGGTTGATTGCGATGGCGAGGATGCCGGCGAGGATCGAGGAGCGCAGGATGGTGAGGTACCGGGGGAGGAGGGCCGTGAGGTCGGTCGCGAACGAGATGCTGTTGGCTGCAGCGAGGAGGGACCTGCGTCAGCTCCTTGACGACGACGGGCTGGAGTGCGTGCGCGCGCGCGAGAGAGAGAGAGAGAGAAAGAGAGAGAGAGAGAGAGGAAGAGGACGCGCCTGAGATGTTGACGCCGAGGGTCGAGAAGAGGAACATGGCGGCGGCGAAGAACTTGGCCGCCCGGCCCGCCGAGTCGTGACCCCAGAGCGAGACGAGCGTTGCCGCATCCCACGCCTCGACGCCGTACAGCTTCTGCGCCGCAGCAGTCGCACAGACTCCGCATGCGACGGGCCACGTCCCGGTGACCGGCACGATGAGGATCTGCCACCAAATCGACTTGGACGAGTTGGAGAAGCGAGAGAAGTCAGCAATATTGATTTGGACGGTACTGCGGGAGAACGAGCGTCAGCAGAGTGTACGAGAGGCGAGGGGGAGAGTTGGGCGATAGGGGGAGGGAGGGGTCCGTGCGAGCGACTGAGGGAGAGAGTTGCAGCGCACCTGTAGAGACCGCCGATAGCGTTGAGGCCGGCAAAGACGGCCGCCGCCTTGCCGTGAGGGGTGAGCGAGCCGTCGAACGGTCCGTTGAGCGACGGCGCGTCGCCCTTGGTCGCCGCGAGCGCCCAGAAGCAGATGGCGCTGTAGCCGATCGGGCAGATGACGGCCTTGACGAGGAACAGGAGGCGGATCTTGTGGACCGGAATGCAGCTCACTGTCGAGAAGAAAGGACGAGTCAGCTCGAGCACGAGCACGAGGTGAGCAACGTGGAGCGAGACGACGCACCCGGCGTCTGGATCGCCCAGTACAGGAGGAAGCCGCCCAGTTGCTGCGTCGTGATGCCGAGGTCGGCGGGCAGGGTGTTGTCGATGCGCAGGTACGAGGGCCAGATGGCGCCCAGGAGCTGGGCGGCCATATTGCCCGCAAGGTAGGTTTGAATGGCGAGCTGCGGCAGGACGGCGTCAGCATCATCAAGGGAAGCGCAGAGAGAGAGAGAGAGAGCGAGGACGCACCCAGAGGAGCGAGAGGATGCAGCGAACGAGGATGGCCGGGAAGCTGCCCCACGGCCCGAGCGACGCCCTCGCGAGGACCGGGAACGAGACGTGCATCAAGGACCCGATCCTGCCGTTCACCGCGATGATGATGCCGCACAGAAGGAAGCCAAAGAACGTGATCGGGATGGCTTCGCGCGCCGTCATGCCCATGGCGATGAGAGAGGCGCCGAGCGACCACTGCGAACGAGAGGATGAGGACGTCGGTCAGGGCATGTCCCAGCTGGCTCAGAAATAGTGCGACGACGCACCGAGGCGGGGCTGAACTGGTCGGACGCCCTGTCGAAGCAAAGACAGGGTCAATGCGCGAGCGCAAGAGGCTGCGCATGAGCGCGAGGACGCACCAGTACGAGATGATCGAGAGCATGCCCCAGGTACGCTTCTCGCGAGGGACTGGGTCCAGGTCTGCGAGCGAGGGGAGGGAGGGGACGACGTCGTCAGGAGGGGCGGCCGTCGAGAGGGAGAGCGCGAGGAGGAGGACGCACCCTTGTTGGACCAACGCTCGGCTCCCTTCCCCTTCCACCCAGCTTCCTGCTCCACCTTCAAGATGCTGTCGAGTCTGCGGGGAGGAAGGAGGGGGTGGAAGTTGGGCGAGGAGGGAAGCCGTCAGTCGGGGACCTCTGGAAGGACGAAGAGGCGCAGGCGGGGCGACGTACTTGCGCAGGTAGTCCATGGACGGGCTTGAGCGACGATGTCGGTGTCGGCTGCGAGGATGAGGGAGGCGTGCGAGAGGGAGAAGCGTGCTGATAGAGGATAGGGAGACGAAGAAGAGGAGCGACAGAAGGGCGAGGACCGACGATACGGGGCCTCTCTTTCCTCCTGCCGCGCACGACCCGATTGCCCTTCCGCCTCGTCGGCTCGTCGGAAGAAGCGAAGAAAGCGAGTCTGGGGAAAGAGCCGACGAGGAGGGCCTGACGATCTCGGCGACGAGCAGGATCCATCGCGCTCCGACCTGCGCGACAGGGCTCGTCGCCGACAGCACCCTCGATCGGTCTCAATGCCGCGAGCCGAGCACCAGCCTGGGCCGGGCGAGAGGCAGCCGCTGTACGAGCTGAAGCCGCGATAAGGGAGCGAGTGCACCCGTCCTGGGCAGCACTCGTCCCGCCCTGCACTGCAGCCGACGCCCAGCTGACAAGAATGCGCGTCGCGGTCCTTGTGACCAGCTGCGCTCGTCGGGGAGCGAAGGCGAGGGCGGAGGAGCGGGGAGGGAGAGCAGCGTCGGCGGACGAGGTCGGGCTGGGCGAGTAGGCCGTGCTGGGCCCTGTGCTGCGGCTGTAGGTCGTCTGTCGGAGTACTAGGGAAGGCTCGGGTGAGCAGCAAGCCGCTCTGGTGCTGAGAGACGGGAGGTTGGACGAGGAGGAGAGCGTGGAGCTGATGAGCTTTCGCTGCTCGCGCTCTCTCTCGCTCGGACAGGTTCGAGATGGCTAAACTGTGCAACTAGATCTTGAGAAGAGAGTCGTGCCTGGGAGCAAGGCTGAGAAACGATCGAGGCCGCTGTCAAAGTCCAGGACGACGGCGGAGGAAGCTCTCGCCGCTCGAGCGACGACGACGCAGGGTTCGATGGGTATGCAGCCTTCCGCACGGATGCTACAAATGAAGACGAAGACGACTGGGACGAAGACAAGACGCAGGAGAGATGTAGAGGAGCGGGAGAGGTTGGAGGGTGAGGGTGAGGAGCGTGAGGATGGACGGCGCCAGCCAGCGGCGACGGCAAAGAGATGGTGACGGGGATGCTGAAATAATGGCAGTGAGGTCGAGATGTGGATGTGGGTGTCGGGCGAGGCGAGTCGGACGATCAGAAGAGCGGGAAGAGGTGGCCGTGAGGGTCGGGCCCGGTCGAGCCGTACTCGCTGAGGTCGACCTCTGCAGCGCGAAGCAGATGACCGAGTCAGCATCCCTGCGACGAGGAAGCAAGAGGGGAGGAGAGAGGAGGGAAGAGACGCACCTGGGTAGGCGTCAAAGTTGCTCGCGTCCCAGTCGCCGTCCACCTTGGGCACGTACGGCGCCGGAATCTCCTTGCGGTACAGGCGCTCCCAGTCGACCTCCTGGAACCAGACGTGGCCGAAGATGTCGCGCGAGCCGTTGGCCAAGTTGCCGAAGCGCTTGGTGATGTCGTTCGTGAGGAGCGACTTGAGGAGGTCCTTGGCCTCGGGCGTGAAGTAGGCCGGGTACCGGATCTTGCCCGCGATGATCTTCTCGTACAGGCGCATCGGGTTCGAGTCCTCGGTGAAGAAGGGCGGGTAGCCGGCCTGCGAGGAGCGAGAGTCAGCTCGACGCCCTCGAGCCTGTCTTTGAGGAGGCGAGCGAGAGGAGACGCACGAGCATCTCGAACATGAGGACGCCGAGCGCGTACCAGTCGACGCTCTTGTTGTAGCCTCGCGACTGGACGATCTCGGGCGCGAGGTAGTCGGGCGTGCCTGCGAGGTGGGAGGCGCACAGGCAGCGGCGTCAGCGCCTCGGCGACGACGAGGCAGACGCACGCAGGAGAGAGCGCAGGACGCACCGCACAGCGTCCACGTGATGTCGGGCACGTGCTTGGCGAAGCCGAAGTCGGTGATCTTGACGTGGCCGTCGGCGCCGAGGAGGATGTTCTCGGGCTTGAGGTCGCGGTAGATGATCTCGAGCGAGTGCAGGTAGTCGAGCGCGAGGGCGACCTCGGCGGCGAAGAACTTGGCGACCGGGTCGGGGAAGCGCTGCCAACAAGAGCGAGGAGGAGGAGGTCAGCGTCGTGCTGCCGAAGCTCGAGCGCAGAGAGAGGGGGGGAGAGGCGGACGCACCTGGCTCTTGCGCAGCAGGGAGAAGAGCTCGCCGCCGGCGACAAAGTCCATGACCATGTACAGGTTCTTCGAGTCCTTGAACGTGCCCCACAGGTTGACGAGGAACGGGTGCCGGACGCGCTCGAGCATCTCGCGCTCCGAGTTGGTGTGCTCGACCTGCTTCATCTTGACGACGCGCTCCTTGGACAGGACCTTGATGGCGTACGAGCGCTGGTTGTGCTGCGAGCGCACGAGGTGGACGCGGCCGAACGAGCCCGTGCCGAGGGTGCGGATGAAGGTAAAGTCGGTGAGGCTGTACCGCGACGACGTCTTGCGCGAGGCCGACGAGCCGTGCGAGGGCGTCGGCGAGAGGACGACCTGCGGTGTCGGCTCGGGCTGCCGTGCGAGCTGGCGCGAGGCGTGCGTCTGATGCCCGTGCCCGGCCGCCGCCGCCGCCGACGCTGCCGCCGCCGGCTGCTGCTGCTGCTGCTGCTGCTGATGCCGCGCCGTCGCCGACTGCGGCTGCGCCTGCGCGTACCCGTGCTGCTGCGACGAGGCGCCGTAGTGGCCGGTGCCGGCGTCGACCATGTCGGCGTCGTCGACGCTCATGTGGTCGCCGTTGAGCCCGAGCCCGCCCATCTTGCCCTGCACGTCGTCGTACCCGCGCTGGTCCTGGTACCCGCCGCCGCTGCTACCGCCGTACGGCTCGTCGCGCCCGCTCTTCTGCGCCGCCGCCGACGACTGGTAGCCGTAGTCCTGCCCGCCGGCGCCGCCGTAACCCGGTCCGCGCATCGTCGCGCTCTGCGGTCGAGGCACCGACTGGTGCGAGCTGTGCGACGTCGATGCGGCGTCTGCAGGTGCGGGAGGAGGAGGAGGAGGATGGGAACGCGCGATCGTCAGCACTTGAGCCTCGGCGCAGCTTCAACCGGTCGGACAGGAGGAGGGAGAGAACGCACAGCCGGCTTCGACAGGACTGCGCGGTGGACTCGGCAGGCCCGAGGGCTGCGCTTGCGGCTGCGACGAGTAGGCGGCCTGCGGCTTCTTGGAGTAGTCGGTCGTCGAGATGGCGGGCGGGGGAGCTGCAGCGCCGGCCGCGTTGGGCATCGGGCCCGAGATGGGCGGCGGCGCCGCCTGCTGCTTGGGCTCGGCCTTCTTGCGCGACAGGAGGCCCATGGGAACGACGTGCCGCTAGTGCGGTGGGCGGGGACGACGGCGAGGGGCGAGGGGCGAGGGCGCGGCTGGGACGACGCTCGAGGTGGGAGCTGCTGGTCGGGCGAGGCGTGCGGCGGGCGGTGCGGCGCGCGGGGCGAGAGGGCGGACGTCCGGGCGAGGACGAGACGAGCTCGTCGGGTCGGTGTGGGCGTGCGGTTGGCCTGGAGCTGGCGCTGCGGTGTGTGGGGGGAAGAGCTGGCGGGCTCGGCGGGCGACGAGCGAGGCGGGTGGGGCGTGCGAGGGAGCTCGAGGCGAGGCGGTGGACTGGGCGAGGGGGGAAGCCTGGTGCTGGACGAGGGCGGAGGGCGAGGGCGCAGAGGCGGCGACGGCGCTTCGCAAGGCCGCGCTCGCTCGAGAGGGAGGTCGACCAGCCTCCAGATGCGCCGCGCCGTCCGAGAGGGGAAGGCGGCCGCCGTCCAGCCCCTCCGCGCGCGCGGAGAGCTCGGCTGCGGATTGACCTCGTCGCAGCTGCCATTCAGGCGCGCCGCCGTGCTGTGGTCGCGCAGAGTTGGACGCTGAGAGGAGCTCGCTCTGGACACGACCGGCGTCTCCGCGGAGCGTTGTCCGAGGAGCCGGCCGACGGACGCCGGTCGCTCGGCTCGCGGCGAGCAGCTCTCGCTCATCTCCTCGCCGCCTCCTCGCCATCTCGCTCTCCCGCACCAGCTGCTGCACACGAGCCCTCGTCGCTAGCCTCGCACACCGACCCATCTCACGACCGCGCCCGACCACCGCCCGCACCGCGTCGCCCTCGCCTTCGCCCTCGCACTCCAGCCGCTCAGCATGGCTCCTCCTCTCCCTCGCGTCTTATGCCTTCCAGGGTTCAGCCAGAATGCCGTCATCTTCAGTGAGTCTGCCTGTCCGCCCCATGCGCTCTAGAGCTGATGGAGCTCTCCTCCCGCCCCGCAGGTGGGCGCATTGGCGCCCTGCGACGAGCCCTCAAAGACTCTGCCGAGCTCGTCTTCGTCGACCCGCCGCACGTCCTCGAGATGCCGACCGGCGACGCGTCCGACTTCAAGAACAAGTACGACTCGGACGCCGCAGCTGCGCCGACGTCGGACGCCGACACGCCGCGCGCCTGGTGGTTCGCCGAGTCGCGCGAGGACGGCCAGTACCGCAAGTTCATCAAGTTCGAGGAGACGCTCGTCTACCTGCGGCACATCCTCGAGACGGAGGGGCCGTTCGACGCGGTCTTCGGGTTCTCACAAGGCGCGGCGTGCGGCGCCATCCTCACGGCGCTCGTCGAGCAGCCGTCGCTCGACCCGATCTTTGCGGCGCCGAGCCAGAACCCGGACGTCAAGTGGCCGCCCAGGCCGTTCTCGTTCGCGGTCCTGAGCGCAGGCTTCTACCCGCTCGACCCTCGCGCCAACGCGTGCTTCAAGACGGGCACCAAGCCAAAGACCCCGACGCTGCATGTCCTGGGTCGAGTGCGTCCTCTCTCTCTCTCTCTTGCCGTCGAGCTGCAGGGCTCGTCTCGAGTCGTCGAGCTGCAGGGGCCATCGCTGACCTCGCTCTTCCGTGCGCGCAGGGCGACACGATCGTCGGCGAGGGTGCGTGCGCTCTCTCTCCCTCTCGCCGGCAGCCGCACACTTGAAGTTCTTCTGCTGACTCTCTGACCCTCTCACCCTGCAGAACGATCCGTCCCGCTCACCGAGGCGTTCGAGGGTGCTCGCGTCGAGTGGCACGACGGCGGTCCGTCCTCGTCCTCCTCGTCCTGGCCTTCCTCCTCGACGCGATCCCTTGCTCACGAGCATGCCGCCTCTCGCAGGGCACCATACGCCGAGCAAGGCGAGCTGGCGCCGGTTCTTCCAGGCATACTTCGAGGCGTTCGGCGAGGGAGGAGGAGGAGCAGAGGCGGCCGCAGCGTTGGCGTCGCCGTCGGCGGGGGGTGCAGACACGCCGGTCGAGGCGGGGGGCAAGCTGTAGCTGTCGAGTCTGTAGAGCGCTGCACGGCATAGAACTTGCGCTAGGGATTGAGCGCGGAGCAAGCCGGCCTTTCTCTCCTCTGCCGCCGGACCGCTCGGTGGGGGACTCCGTCGCGGGGAAGCCAGGTTCCGCTCGCCGCTCGCTTCTCTCGCTCTCCCTCCACCACTCGCCGAGATGCTCCACCACTCGGAAGTCGCCAAGCACGCCGACGCCAGCTCGCTGTGGCTCATCGTCAAGGGCCAGGCGTACGACCTCACCGAGGTGAGCCTCGCTCCTCCTCGTCCACCTCGAGCTGCCGGTGGCCAACCGGCTCGCGCGCAAAGCCGCTGACTCTGCTTGCTCCTCGACCGCAGTTCGCTCCCGAGCACCCAGGAGGCAGCAAGATCCTGCTCAAGTACGCCGGCAAGGATGCCACCGAGGTCCGTCTCCTCCCCTCCTCCACTTCCTCCCCCCACCAGCTCCCCTTCGACCAGCTCTCGCTCGCTTCCGAGCATCTTCTCTCCTCAAGGCCTCGAGCTGACCATCCCGCTTGCTCTCTCTCCCCCTGCCCGCAGGCCTAGTGCGTCCAGTCTCGTCGTCGCCCCGACCTTGCCGCCGACAGCCGACTGACTTCGTCTCCCTGCGCGCAGTGAGCCGATCCACCCTCCCGGCACGCTCGAGCAGTACCTCCCCAAGGATAAGCACCTCGGTGACGTCGACCTCACCGGGCTCGAGATTGTCGCCAAGGAGGAGACGCAGGAGGAGAAGGACCGAAAGGAACGCGAGGCCAACAAGCCGCCGATCGACGAGTGCTTGAGCCTGTACGACTTCGAGGTGCGTCCCTGCGCCGAGCTCATCGTGCGGTGCTGCTGCTGACGAGCCACCTCTCCTCGCAGGCCGTCGCCAAGTCGGTGCTGCCGACCGCCGCCTGGGCCTACTGTGCGTCTCGCCTCGTCGCTGCTCTGCGCGCTCTCGCCGTCGAGCTGACCCCGTCCCACCACTGCAGACTCATCCGGCGCCGACGACGAGATCACGATGCGCGAGAACCGCAACGCGTACCAGCGCATCTGGTTCCGACCGGCCATCCTGCGCGACGTCGAGAAGGTCGACTTCTCCTCGACGATCCTCGGCCACAAGGTGCGTCCCGCTTCCTCGCAGTCCCGCAGATCCTCAGGAGCCACACGCTGACCCGGACTCGCCTTTGCAGACGACGCTGCGTGAGCTCCGAGCGCTTTTTTCCGCAGCGACCTTCGACCCGTCCTGACCTCGTCCTTCTCGCGCGCAGCCATTTACATTACTGCGACTGCGCTCGGCAAGCTCGGGCATCCCGACGGCGAGAAGAACCTGACTTGGGCTGGCGCCGAGCAGGGCATCATCCAGGTGCGTTCGCGCCGTCCCTTTCCCTCCTCCTCCTCTTCACGACTCCGTCGGCCTCGCTGACCTCCTCCTCCCCGCAGATGATCCCGACTCTCGCTTCATGTTCGTTCGACGAGATCGTCGACGCCGCCAAGCCCGGGCAGGTCCAGTTCATGCAGCTCTACGTCAACAAGGACCGCGAGATCACCCGCAAGATCGTGCAGTGCGTCCCGCTCGCCCTTGACCTGCTCCCTGCACCTCGGCTTTCGCTCACACCGTCTTTGTGCGCGCAGGCACGCCGAGAAGCGCGGCATCAAGGGACTCTTCATCACGGTCGACGCGCCGCAGCTCGGTCGGCGCGAGAAGGACATGCGGCAGAAGTTCGCCGACGAGGGGTCGAACGTGCAGCGCACCAAGGGCGAGTCGGTCGACAAGTCGCAAGGTGCGGCGCGCGCCATCTCGTCGTTCATCGACCCGAGCCTGTCCTGGAAGGTGCGTCTCGTCCTGCGCTCGGCCCTCCTCCTCTCGTCCTCCTCCTCTCTTCGCCCTCGGCACGAGAGCGCCTCGTCGGCAGCTCTCCCTCGGGACCTCGACACGTCCAGAGATGCTGACGGTCTTCCTGCATTGGCGCGCGCAGGACATCCCCTGGTTCAAGTCGATCACCAAGATGCCGATCGTCCTCAAGGGCGTGCAGCGGTGGGAGGACGCCGTCCTCGCCGCCGAGCAGGGCCTCGCCGGCGTCGTCCTCAGTAACCACGGCGGTCGTCAACTCGATTTCGCGCGCTCGGGCATCGAGATCCTCGAGGAGGTCATGCGCGAGCTGAGGCGGCGCGACTTGCTCAAGAACGGGTTCGAGGTCTAGTGCGTCCCGCCCTCCTCTCCTTCCTCGTCTGTTCGGCGTACAGAACTGATGCAGATGAGCCCCTCGCAGCATCGACGGCGGTGTGCGCCGTGCCGGCGACGTCCTCAAGGCGATCGCGCTCGGCGCGACCGCAGTTGGGATCGGTCGCCCTTTCCTCTGTGCGTCGCGCTTCTTCCTCCCTCCTCGTCTCCTCCTCCTTCCCGAAAAGCTGCTTCCTCTGATCGACGTCAAGTCGGTCACTGCCGACGGCGGCCGCTAACAGGAGACTTCCACTCGCTCGCGCAGACGCCTACTCCGCCTACGGTCACGAGGGCGTGTCGCGCGCCATCCAGATCCTCAAGGACGAGATGGAGATGAACTGCCGCCTCATTGGCGCGCCGACGCTCAAGGACGTGACGCCCGACATGGTGCGTGCCGTCCTCCTCTCCCTCACCGTCTCGTCGGCGCTGACGCTCGTCGCCCTCGCAGATCGACACTGCTGCACTCGGGCACCGTATCGTCGAGGGCGTGCCTGACTACCTCATGCGCGCCAACTACGAGCCTCTCGCTGGCGGTGCGTCGTCGTTCCCTTTGCGTCGCTCGAGCGTCAGGCCCGCGCGTGCCTCGGCCGCTTCGTCCGAGGCGGCGGTTGAACCGCTGCCTCTCACCTCCGCGTGCTGACCCTGGACTCGATCTTGCCTGCAGTCGGCAACGGCCTCGGCGCGCAGCCCCGGCTCATCTCGAAGGAGGCCAAGGCGCTGTTGTAGACTCCCCCTCTCGTCCTGACTCGTCGTGCTCCTCTCTTCGCTCCCCCTGTTGCTCTCGACTATTGCCAGACTGCAAAGATACTATGTGCTGCCAGCCCTGAGCGTCACGAGCCCGAGAAGGAGAGCGGACCCTTGCTCGGCCCCGACGACCTCGCCGACCTCGCTCGCGGGCCGGCCGGCGCCTCCCCTCTCGCTCCCACCTCGCTCGCCGGGTGCCAGGCTGCCCCGGGCACGCGCTTACATCACCACAAGGCCGCGTCCAGCACCACCGGCAAGGCCGCGCGCCGTCCAGCGCCCTCCACCTCGACCGCCTCGGCTTCAGTTAGATGGACCTCCTGCCGCTCAACACGCTCACGCTGAGCCTGACGGGCTTGTCGACCATCGGCAAGACCTTTTTCAAGCACTACATCCACCGCAAGAAGATCTCGAGCGAGACGTGCGTCCTCTCCCTCCTCACCCCGCTCGACCTCTCGCCGAGGGGGAGCCGACCTCGCCGCCAGACGAGCCCGTTCGCTGACGCCGTGCTGTTGCTCCGCCCGCAGTAAGGCGCGCGAGAGCCTGCTCTACGATGAAGCCTTCAGCGTCATGCGGTGGTTCGTGCGTCGCGTCGTCCAACCTCTTCTGCTCCGTCCTCCTCGCCCTCGCTGACTCCTGCCTCTCCTTGCCGCAACAGTTCGACAAGTCGATGATGCACACGGTCGAGGAGATGCAGGCGTTCGGCAACAACTTCGTCCCGGCGCCGTTCTGGGTCCGCGTCATCCGCGTCACCATCCCGCTCTCGACCCGCATCGACGCCGGCAAGTACCTCATCGCCGGCCTCGGCGACGACGACGTCGAGAACGTGATCGGCGGGCGCGAGTGGTGGCAGCGGACGTCGCACCCAGAGAGCGGCGTCTGCGGCGAGTGGATTAGCCTCAAGCGGGACTGGGAGGGGCTCGAGGCCGAGGCCAAGGCGCAGCGCGCTGAGCGGGCGAGCGGCAAGGGCAAGGACGGCGAGAAGGAGCTCGAGGAGCGGCTGCGGCAGCTCAAGGAGGAGGGGCGCGAGGACGCCAAGCGCAGGCGCGAGGCGGGCAAGGGCAGGTCCCGAGCCACGTCGTCGGCCACCCTCTCACGCTCGACGCCGCAGGACGAGCTCGAGTCGGAGCGTCGGGCGGCGAGCTCGCAGCGGCAAGCGCACGGCGGCGAGGCGTTCCTCGACCGCACGGCGACGCACCACCACGAGGAGGACAACTGGACGAGCGACCTCGACGACATGCCCGTCACGCTCGCCATCCACGGCGGCGCGCACTTCTTCGGCAGCACCAACACGCACCGCTACTGGTACTGGCGTCTCGCGCGCAAGACCGAGGGGCGCCTCTTCTCGGTCGACTACCGCCTCAGCCCCCAGTTCCCTTTTCCCTGCGCCCGTGCGTCTCTCTCTCTTTCCCTCGCTCGCTTGACGCCTCGCCAGGACTCGAGCGCTGACTCGCTCCTCTACAGTACACGACTGCCTCGCCGCCTACCTCTACCTCATCCGGCCGCCGCCCGGCGCCAAGCACCGACCTGTCGATCCGGCGCGCCTCACCATCTGCGGCGACTCGGCGGGCGGCACCCTCGCCGTCGCGCTCCTCTGCCTCATCCGCGACGCAGGCTTGCCCGCTCCAGCAGGAGCCATGCTTATCTCGCCCTGGGTCGGTGCGTCCATCCCGCTCGAGCCTCCTCTTCCTCATCAACCTCGTCCTGACGCCTCGTCGCTGCAGACCTCACCCACAGCTTCCCCTCGATTCTCCAGAACACCGCGACCGACGTTCCTCGTGCGTGGAGCTACACTTGAATGATGCGCTCGGTCCCGCTCTCGAGCTGACTCGGCCATCGTGCTCGCAGCTCCCTACGGCTTCAGCATCTTCAAGCCCTCGACCCTCTGGCCGCCTCCACCGCCCGAGTTCCGCAAGCGCGCTGCCGAGTCGACGTCGCTCGCAGGGCTCAAGAAGGCGGCGCACAAGTTCCAGCACGGCTCGTCGTCGTCGTCCCCGAGCGACGGCGCCGCAAACCCGACCGTCGGGTCCGCCGAGCACCACGGCCATCGGTTCGGCACGCTCGCGACGCACAACAAGGCGCACGCGCTCGCCGACGCCGTCGAGAACCTGCCCGAGGACGACGCTCAGCGAGCCGAGGAGACGGGCGACGCGGCGCAAGGCGCAGGGCCCAAGACGAGCACGGGCGGCGCGCAGAACAAGGCCGAGCTCGCGCACGTCATCAAGGTCAACGTCGACGGCCAGGAGGTCGAGCTCGTGGACCAGATCCAGCTGTACGCGACCAACGAGCAGGTGCGCTCGCTCCCCCTCCACACCTTCTGCGCCTTCGAGCCTCGCTGACGCATCGTCCTGCGCTCGCAGCTCGCCTACGCCTACGTGAGCCCGATCTGGCAGCCGAGCCTCGGCGGCCTCCCGCCGCTCTACATCCAGGCCGGCGACAAGGAGGTCCTGCGCGACGAGATCGTCTTTGTGCGTGCTCGTCCTCCCTCCCGCTCCTCCTCACGTTCGAGCGAGTCCTCACGGGCTCCTGTTCGCCTGCAGCTCGCGCATCGCGCTGCGCACCCGGACCGCTACCCTGTGCGCGAGGGCATCCTCAAGCAGAACGCCGCTCGGACCGAGAAGGCCAAGAGCTATCCGCCGACCAAGGTGCGTCCCTCCTTCTCCCTCTTCCCTCTTCCACAGCCGCAGATAGTGCATCATGCTGACGTTCGTCGTCGCGTGCAGGTCCACCTGCAGATCTACGACGAGGTCTGCCACGACCTGCCGCTCTTCTCCTTCACGACGCCCGCCAAGTACTGCTACCGCGCCATGGCCTCGTTCGCCAAGTGGGTCACGACGCCTGCGGGCGAGGAGCCTCAACCGGTGTCGGCCGCTGGCATGCGCCTGCCCGTCGAGCGCAACCCTGCTCACCCGGACAGCGCCTCGGTCGGCGGCACGCCCGACCGCGGCGACTCGATCCCGTCAACCTCAGCACCCTCGGTCCGCTCGACGACCGCCTCTGTGCGCACCAGCGGCCGCAAGCAGCGCAAGAAGCGCACGCCGCCGCCGCCGATCCCCAACCTCGAGAAGACGATCTACTCGGGCACGCAGCCGTTCAACCGGCCCGAGTACGTCGACAACATGATCCGCGAGCGCGTCTCGATGACGGGCGTCGTGCGCCCGATGGAGCCCGAGGGCGAGATGAGCATGCTCCAGCTCGACCCGGAGGACGTCGGCCTCATCAAGGAGGACGCCGCGCGCCGGTACCTCGCAGGCAGTGCGTCCCTCTCCCTCTCCCTCACCTGCGTCGGCTCGGTGAACCACCCTGACGCTCCTGTCCTTCGTCCTGCAGAAGCAATCGTGCAGCGCAAGTTCAAGAAGACGTACGAGAAGGTGCAGCAGAAGCGCGAGCGTGCGTCCTCGTCCTCCTCCCTCGCTCGGACCCCTCTCGGCGAGTCAACCTGACGCTGCGCCCGCTCTGCACGCAGGCCACCTCAAGAAGTCGATGCGCGAGGAGGCGACCCGCATCACCAAGCGCGTGCAGCAGCTCGAGAAGGAGCAGGAGCAGGACCGCAAGAACGGCAAGACGGGCTCGAGCGGCTCGATGAAGCCCGACCCGGGCGCCGTCGACCCAGGCCGGCCCGAGCGCGTCACGCACTCGCCCGAGCCGCTCGACCCGGAGCAGCAGCAGGACGAGTCGCCGTTCGGCCTCGACGGCGTGTGGAACCTGCACGGCGAGCGTCCGCCGCCGTCGAGTCTCGCCGGGCGCAAAGACACGGTGCGCTCGCCTCTCTCGCTCTTCAGTCCGCTCTCGACCTTGCTTCTAGAGCTAACGATGATGCTCTCGACCTGCAGGCCGAAGCGCGCAAGCTCGCCAAGGTCCTCGACGAGCACTACTCGCGCTTGCACGGCCTCGCGCTCTGGTCCCAGGTGCGCTCGCTCCCTGCTTCGCCGGCCTCTCACCTCGCCTCCTGACTCTTCCTCGTACGCTCGCAGATCCAGGACTATGTTGGCCCGCTCGCACAAGGCGCCGCCGACCGAGGCGGGCGGCGCGAGACGGCGACGACTTAGGCCGACTCGACGAGCTACACCCTCGGCCGGCGTGCAGCTCTGCGCCTCGTGCCTCCAGCCCTAGACTACCACCTCACGAGCATCTCCTGATACCCCATACGCGGCTGTCGATCCCTGTACGACTTGTCGAGCCTGTTGCACTTAGACTAGTTGGAGCTCTCGGCGACGGGGCGGGCATTGAAGCTGAAGCTGTCCTGCCTCGAGAGGCTCGTGCTGGCCGTCGTCCCTCGGAGAAACTCATGCTGCTCTCGCTCTCGCTTCAGCTCTCGCGCTCGCTCACGAGTCGAGGCTCAAGCGAGAAAAAGCATTGCACGTCGCGCACGGCCCGCTCAGTAGTACCTCGCCCGCTTGTACGCCGGCTCGAGGAAGAAGCCCTCCTGGCAAGCGTTGCAGTCGTACCCGTCGCCGTTCGGGTGCTGCTCGTCGCGCCCGCACTCGCTGCAGTGCGTCTGCACCGACTCGGACCGCTCGCGCTGCCTGCGCCGCTCGAGCTCGTCCTGCCGCAGGCGCTCGCCCAGGACCCGCTCAATCGCGCGCCATTCCTGCTCGTACGCCCAGCTGACGCGCACGCCCTTGGCCGGCGCCTGCTCGAGCCCGACCCACCTCGCGCCGGCGGGCAGCCCGCCCGACTGGTCCCACGCCGCGCGCACCTCGCCGCTGAGCGAGCCCGTGCGGAACTGACAGCCGTTGGACGCGATGACCTGGGTCGCGACCTTGGCGCCGACGAGCGGGAGCGTCACGCCCTGGAGGCGCTGCGCGACGTCGGCGGCCGAGGCGGCGTCGCGGAAGGCGAGCATGATGGCGCCCGTGCTGTGCGTCGCTTGGCGGATGGCGAGCGGGCGAGGGAACGAGTTGTTGGGTCGGCGCGCGCAGAGGAAGGCGAGGATGAGGGCGGGCGTGACGTGCGAGGGGAGGTTGCCGAGGCGGACGATGTGGAACCGGGCGTGCAGGGCGCTGTCGCAGAACGGGCCGACGTCGAGCCTGTCGAAGTCGAAGTAAGGGCCGGGCGGCGCGAGGTCGGGCTGAGGGGGAGGAGGCGAGAAGGGCGTCGTGGTCGACGAGGACTGGGTCGGGAGCGGCTTGGCGAGGAGGTTGACGGGGTAGCGAGGGGTCATCGACGGTCCAGCTATCGCGCCGGCGTCGGTCTGTAGCTCGAGGGCGAGTCAGCCGAGACCCTGGCTGGTACAGCAGGACGAGGGAGAGGGTGACTCACAGGGTCGAAGAAGCCGCGAGAGCCTTGCCGGACCCCCTCTCCCGCCCGGAGCCCGTCGCCGCCGCCCGTCTGCACCACTGCGTCCTTCATCCTCGACCGCTGCTCGCGCCTAGCCTGCTCGAGGGCGTCCCTCGCCCGCTCGAGCACCCTGAGACGAGTACGCGCCTCCTCGAGGCCGACCTCCTCGCCGCGCTCGCTGGCGGCGACACGCCGCTTGACGAAGTAGAGCTCGGCGCGCAGGTGGTGCTCTGGCTGGGCGAGCGGGTGGTACTTGACGAGGGCGAGCTGGTAGCTCGGGAGCGAGGCGATGTCGTCGAGGGGGAAGTCGAGTCGGGACAGCTCAAAGCCGGGGTAGGGATCCATGAGGACGTCGGGGTACGGCTGTGCTGCTTGGTGCCGGGCTCGTGCTGGCGCTGGCTGAGGGTGCGAGGTCGAGGCGGGGAGCGAGAGCCGGATGTTGATGAAGACGAGGACGGCGAGAGGAGGGACCGGTGGAGCTGGTCGAGTGTGCTGAGCTGTGCTTCTTGCAGTGCACTCGCGTAAGCCTGAGCCTGGCAGGTCGAAGTGCCGGCAGGTCGTGAGGAAGGAACGAGGTCGAGCCGTGGTCGCGGCGAGAGAGGCAACGCGGAGCTCGCACAGCTCTCTTTTGCTCGCCCGTGCGCAGTCTATCGCAGCTTAATGACACTCTCAAGCGACTGCCCGGTCGCTACAGAAAGGAGAGGGTCGTCGGCGTCGTCTCACGGCGGTGCGAGCGCCAGCAGCTCACGCTCAGGCGAGGCTCGCTCGTGAGGGTGCTCGAGTCCAGCCTCTCCGTATCTTATTCGGCGCCTGCACTGCTGCAGGTACCCGCCGATGTCCAGCTCGAAGGTGCTCTGCGGCGTGATCGAGCAGCGGCGCCGCCCCTCATCCTGCTCGTTGACCTCGACCTCCGCTCGAACGCGGTCAAGTGGGGCAACGACTCGCTCCGCTCGTCATGACGAGGGAGACGTTGGAGAAGGAAGAGAGGAAGAGAGCTGCAGGGCCGAGGCTGCGCTCGAGCGCGCAGCAGCAGAGCCGGCAAGCACTGCAACTCGACGTCAACGCGCCCCTGCAGACGAGCCATCGGTCGAGCCCTCAGCGATAGCGGCCTGTCGAGCGAAAAGGAGCTCAAGTCAGTCTCAGACCGCAGCAGAGCGATCGGCGGAGCCGGACACGCCGCCCGACGGCTCGTGAGAGGAGAGGGGAGGTCGCAGAGCGAGCAGGATCCCTCCTGTGAGGCGTGCGCTCAGCTCGCGCGCGGCCGAGTCTGTGTCGGATAGTCCTGGAGTCCATCACACGGGCCGGCTGAGGCTTTGCGCTGTGGCGGAGCGCGGAGGAGGACGAGAGCGTTTCGAGGGAGAGCACAGCGAGGAGGAGGGCGGCGGTCGGCGGTGCGGCTCGTTGGCCGGGTTGCGGGGCTCGAGCAGAGGCACGAGCTATGCACCGTGTCACTTCGAGCATGGCGAGTGGTGTGGAGTCGTTCGAGCCGACCCTCGTCGTCGTCGTCCTCCTCCTCGTCCTCCTCGCCTCTCCGCCCCGCTCTCTCGCCCTCGCTCCTCTCCAACAGGGCAGCACTCGACGCCACCATGAGCGCCAGTCCCAACACTGCGCTCCTCGGCCTCCCTCCCCTCCGCCCTTCGCCCCACAAGCAGCCCTCGTTCTCCCGCTCGCCATCGTCATCTGCCGTCCCCAAAGCCTCGACCGCCACAAAGCGCGCACGCTCGTCCTCGATCGTGTCCGTCCAGGAGGTCGCAGACACCTACGACGACCAGCTCGACCAGGCCGCCCTCAACAACATCAACGCAGACTGGGTCAACTACAAAGGTCCGTTCCGACCCACCTCTCTCCTCCTCCCTGCCCTCGGGCATGCCCGTGGAGGCCTGCGATACCGTCTCTGCACCTGTGCGAGTAGCTGCAGCGCGCGCAAACTCAGCCTGGTGCCGTCTTGCGCAGCCCGAACTGACCCCCTCCTCCTCCTCCTCCTCCCCGGTCCCCGGTCCTCTCTCGCTCCACCGCCGTCGCTCGCCCGCGCAGGTGCCTGGCTCATCCATGTCGTTCTCATCGCCTCGGCCATCCTCCTCCTCGAGACGATCCCGGGCATGTCGCAGGACTTGACTTGGACCATCGTCAACCTCGGCTACCTCTCGGTGCGTCGTCTCTCTCTCCCCCTCTTCAGCCTGCACGAGCAGCTCGCTGACCCCGAATCCGCTCTGCAGGTCTCCTACGTCATCTTCCACTACGTGACGGGCGTGCCCTTCGACATGACCAACAACTCGGGCGCGTTCGACAACCTCACGCTCTGGGAGCAAATCGACTCGGGCGCTCAGTACACGCCGGCCAAGAAGTGGCTCACCTCGGTCCCGATCTTCCTGTGCGTCCCGCTCGACCCTTTCCTTGACGCGCGCGGGCCGAGTCCTGACCTGCTCCCCCTCGTCTCGCACAGCTTCCTCCTCTCGACCCACTACACGCGCTACGACTCGCACCCGGCACTCTTCACTCTCAACCTCGTCGCGCTCCTCTTTCTCGGCCTCGCGCCGAAACTGCCTGCGTTCCACCGCCTGCGGATCAAGTTCTTCGACGCCGGCGAGGGGGCAACTCCCGGTGCGTCGGCGCTTCTCCTCCTGCCCGCACTGCGCGCTCGTCTGTACGATGCGTCGAGCATGGCCCTTACCGAGCCAGCGCTGACCCCCTTCGTGTCCCGCCTGCAGATCCCTCGGCACCGCCGACGCCCAAGGACGAAGAGTTCCGCCGCTGAGCCGCTCGTCCGCCTCGTTCGCGCTTCTTGGGCCTCGCAGAGCCATCAGTTCCTTCTCCTCCTCCCCATCTTCATGTACTCCTACACTGCCAGTGTCACCGGCGCGCGCTCCATCCCCCCGCCGCGTTGTTACCACTCCTCCTTTCCTTCTCTCTCTCCCCCCTCCTCGTCCCTCGCCCTCTCTTCTCGTCCTCTTGCCCGCCCACTCTTTGTCCAGTCTCGGCTCTCGCCTCGCCGATATACTTGTTCCCTTCCACGACGCATCCCCACCCCTCGCAATAATCTCGCAGTTGGTTTCTTTCGTCGCTCGGGCTCGAGCTCTCGAGAGGGTCGTGCGCGAGAGAGCAAAGACGCG
>Ga0308169_10000614_pt1 | contig 49305 bp, 39 predicted proteins | sample PhyBR1_2_FD_202139 | JGI IMG/M metagenome (GOLD analysis project Ga0308169, IMG submission 202139) | Phyllosphere microbial communities from UC Gill Tract Community Farm, Albany, California, United States - DLSLSB.R1 | ecosystem: Host-associated > Plants > Phyllosphere > Unclassified | place... | reverse complement strand
GGTGAGACCAGGTGGGTGCGCCCGCCCTTGCCCTGGCGGCCTTCGAAGTTGCGGTTGGAGGTGGAAGCACAACGCTCCCCTACCTCCAGCTGGTCCGGGTTCATGCCCAGGCACATCGAGCAGCCCGCGAAACGCCATTCGGCCCCGAATTCCTTGAAGACCTTGTCCAGGCCCTCTGCCTCGGCTTCCAGGCGGACGCGCGCGGAGCCGGGCACCACCAACATCCGGATGTTGGGGTCCTTTTGGCGTCCACGGATGATGTCCGCAGCGGCCCTCAGGTCCTCCATCCTGGAGTTGGTGCAGGAACCCAGGAAGACCGTGTCCACCCGGATGTCCTTCATCGGCGTGCCGGCTTCGAGTCCCATGTACTGCAGGGCGCGTTCCGCGGCCGCCTTGGCGTTCTCGTCGCCGAAATCCTCGGGCGACGGAACGGCCTCGGACAGGGACACGCCCTGGCCGGGGTTGGTGCCCCAGGTGACAAACGGCTCCAGCGTGTTCGCGTCCAGGTCAACCTGGACGTCGAAGGTGGCATCGTCGTCGGTACGCAGGGTGTTCCAGTACTCGACGGCGGCATCCCACTCCGCACCCTGGGGGGCATGCGGCCGGCCCTTCATGAATTCGTAGGTGGTCTCGTCCGGGGCCACCATTCCGGCGCGGGCGCCGGCCTCGATGGACATGTTGCAGATGGTCATCCGGGCGTCCATGGACAGGGCGCGGATCGCGGAGCCGCGGTATTCCAGGACGTAGCCCTGGCCGCCGCCGGTGCCGATCTTGGCGATGACGGCGAGGATGATGTCCTTGGCAGTGACGCCGGGGCGCAGGGTGCCCTCGACGTTGATGGCCATGGTCTTGAACGGCTTCAGCGACAGAGTCTGGGTGGCCATGACATGCTCCACCTCGGAGGTTCCGATGCCCATGGCGAGGGCACCGAAGGCACCGTGCGTGGAGGTGTGCGAGTCACCGCAGACCACGGTCATGCCGGGCTGGGTGAGGCCCAGCTGTGGACCCACCACGTGGACGATGCCCTGCTCGGCGTCGCCCAGGCTGTGCAGCCGGACGCCGAACTCCGCGCAGTTGTTGCGCAGGGTCTGGATCTGGGTGCGGCTGGTGAGGTCGGCAATCGGCTTGTCGATGTCCAGCGTGGGGGTGTTGTGGTCCTCCGTGGCAATGGTCAGGTCCGGGCGGCGCAGCTTGCGACCGGCCAGGCGCAGGCCTTCGAAGGCCTGCGGAGACGTGACTTCGTGGACCAGGTGGAGGTCGATGTAGAGAAGGTCCGGCTGGGCGTTGGCACCGTCGCCGTCACCTTTGCGCACCACATGTGCGTCCCAGACTTTCTCGGCCAATGTCTTTGCCATGGCCATCTCCCTTCACTGCTGTTTGGCTGATGAATCCAACTGAATCAGGACGGCTCCGCACTGCGCCAGCCGAAAGATTTGCATCTCAGATATTGAGACGGCAATATCATTACATGGACAATTCTAGTGGAGTCGGTGTCATTGATAAAGCAGCCCAGGTGCTTGATGCCCTGGAGGCCGGTCCCACCACACTGGCGCAGCTCGTAGCCGCCACCGGCCTGGCCCGGCCCACGGTCCACCGTCTCGCCCTGGCCCTGGTCCACCACCGCCTGGTCAGCCGCGATATCCAGGGCCGTTTCGTGCTGGGCAGCAGGCTTGTCGAGCTCGCCTCCGCTGCCGGCGAGGACCGCCTGATCGCCTCCGCGGGCCCTGTGCTGATGCAGCTGCGCGACGCCACCGGCGAAAGCGCCCAGATCTTCCGCAGGCAGGGTGACTGGCGCGTCTGTGTCGCATCAGCCGAGCGCCCCATCGGCCTGCGCGACACCATTCCCGTCGGCACGCAACTGTCCATGAAGGCCGGCTCTGCCGCCCAGGTCCTGCTGGCATGGGAAGACCACGACCGGCTGCTCGAGGGACTCCAGCAGGCCCGCTTCACGCCCACCGTCCTGGCCGGAGTACGACGGCGGGGCTGGGGACAGAGCCTTGGCGAACGCGAGCCGGGGGTCGCCTCCGTTTCGGCACCCGTCAGGGGTCCGTCCGGCCGGGTGATTGCCGCCGTCTCCATTTCCGGTCCCATCGAGCGCCTGACCCGCCAGCCAGGGCGCCTGCATGCCGAAGTCGTCTGCAATGCCGGGCGCATCCTGACCGAGGCACTGCGCAAGAACAACGACTAGCCGTAACAGCGAGGCTCATTACCGCTCCCGCGGCTTCCTGCGCCGCTAGGCTGTGCCCATGGGCAGCTACGCAGTGTTCCTCCGCGGCATCAACGTTGGCGGAATCAATATTAAGATGGCGCACCTCCGCGAAGCACTGAAAGACTCCGGCTTCGCCGACGCCAGGACCCTGTTGGCCAGCGGGAACGTGGTGCTCTCCAGCAGCCTTGACGCGGCTGCGGTCAAGCAGGAATGTGAAAAGTGCCTCCGCGCTGCTTTCAGCTACGAGGCGTGGGTGGTGGTCCTGGACGCCGGGCGGATTGCGGACCTCGTCGACGCCTGCCCCTATCGCGGAGACGACAAGTCCACCCACACCTACATCACCCTGTCGTCGGACACGGCCGTGCTTGATGAACTGGAAGCGGCAGGGGCTGCCCTCGAGGGCCAGGACCAGCAACGGCTGGGGCCGGAGGCGCTTGCCTGGCTGGCCCCCGCAGGCGGAACCCTGGAGAGCCCTTTCAGCAAGATCAGCGCAAAACCGAAATTCAAGGCCGCCACCACTACCCGCAACCTGCGCACCCTCATTAAGGTCCGGGATGCTGCGGCCTCCCTTGCAGGGGCTTCCTAGGTTGCGGCTTTCTTCAGGGCCTTGTTGAAGGCTGCCAGCCGGGCGATTTCCTCTTCCACTGGCGTCACCACCAATTCCTGGGCCGCTGCCGCAACGGCACTGTTGAGCCGCCGTCGTGCCCTTGCTGCACGCGCGCGGGCGGCTCCTGCCGCAATGAACCGTCCCGTGACGGCCAGGAGGATTCCCAGCGCCAAGCCGAGGGCAATCATCAGCGTGGGCACCGGCCACCCCTCAACGCGCGGCACCTCGGGGACCGGCAACTGGAGGTACCCCAGGCCCGCCAGGACGCCCAGCCAGCCCAGGCCGCCCACGAGGGTCAGCAGTGCCAGCCACTGCACAACATTGAATGCGCCCCACCACCAGGCCCTGCGGTTGGCACCAAGGTCGGTCCCGGCAATGGCCTGGTCCAGGGCATCGGGCAACCGGTCCCGGCCGGTCCGCGCGGCGTTCCTGATGGCAGCCCGCCAGGGGCCGGGCGCACCCGCACTGGCCGAATCCGCGAATTCCCGGACCGCCGCATCAGAGCGCGCACGCTCCGGGGCGCCGGCCGGCGGCAATGACGTCCTGTTCAAGGCGGCGGGAGAGCTGCTGCGCAGGTTGAGCCGCCGCAGCGGGTCCGCCCGGAACCTGGCGAGCCAACGGGTCACGGGCAAGCCGGTGCGCCGTACGGACTCCAGGCGGTAGGACTGCCCCACGGCACGCACCACGGCGGGGACGTTGGCCGCCACGGCAAGTTCCTCCGCCAGCCGCGTCCTTGCCCCTGGTCGGACACCGGCTGCCTCCCCTTCACCGGAAACGCACCGCAGGCCCTCCGCCGCAGCGGTGACGTCGGCCTCCAGCCGCCGGGACTGCGCCTGGCGCTGCACGGCAACCTTGCGGATTGCCGCCCGTACTTCCGCGATCCCCGTCCCGGTCACGGCAGAACACGGCAGGATCCCCACCTGTCCCAGCCCTTCAGCCGCGAGGATCGCGTGCAGTGAATCAAGCACCGGCTGCACGTCACCCGGAGGCAGCCGGTCCACCTGGTTCAGGACCACGAGGGTCACGGCGCCGTGGGAAGCGTGCGGAGCCAGGAAGCCGTTGTGCACGGCAGCATCCGCATACTTTTGGGGGTCAAGTACCCAGACCAGGACGTCCACCATGCCCACCATGCGCTGCACGATCTCCCGGTTGGCCGCATGTGTTGAGTCGAAGTCGGGCAAGTCCAGCAGGATCAGCCCTGTTTGCTCATCGGCGAAGCCGTCCACCGGAGCCGAGTGGTGCCGGTTTCCCACCTCCAGCCAGTCAAGGATGGCATCGCTGCCCGCTGCTCCCCAGACACCCGCCAGCGGTTCCGATGTGGTGGGCCGGCGGGCTGCCGCCGTCGCAATTTCCGCTCCGCTGACGGCGTTGAACAGGGAGGACTTCCCGCTGCCCGTTGCCCCGAAGAAACCCACAACGGTGTGGTCGCCGGACAATGACCGCCGGGAACTGGCGCGCTCCAGGACGCCGAAGACCTGCCGCAGTGCGTCATCCGGGAGGATCCCCTCCCCCAGTTCCCGGGCGTCCTCAAGCGCCTGGAGCCGGCCGTCCAGCCGGGAGGACTCCCGGGTCCCGCTGTGGCGGCTCACGCGTTCTCCGCCAGCCGGGCCAGGTCCCGGGCCTGGGCTGCCAGCCGCTGCGCCTGGGCCCGGTCTTCCTCCGGCAGGCGCAGCAGGAACTTCTGTTCCTCGTCCGCCAGCAGGAGGCGGCAGCGCCTTGCCAGGTCTTCACGTGCCCTGTCTGCCATCCGGCGCACCGCGTCCTCGCCAAAGACCGCCTCCAGCAGACGCTGGCCCACTACGGCGGTTCCCCCGGCCACGCCGATTTCCAGTCCGGTCAGCCCTGCCGTCATCGAGAACACCACAATCATCAGGGCGGCGCCCAGCCCGTTGATGCCAAAGGACAGCCACCGCGCCTGGGTGCGCTTTCCCTGGCCCTCGGTGCGGATCAACTCCATGAGCGCTTCCTGCCAGGCGCGGATTTCGGCTGCCGCGCGGTCAGCGAAGCCCGGTCCTGCGCCGGAGAGGTCGTCCGCACCGAGCAATTGCCGGCCCGCCGGGTCGGAGCGCCAGCGCCGGTCGGTGTCTTCCGCGGCGTTCGCTGCTTCGTCCACGATCACCGCCTGCAAACCGGTTTCGATCGCCGCCTCGACGCGCACTGCCGGGGCAGGCTCGCCGCGGAAGAACGCTCCGAGCCGGTCCCTGAAACGTCCCACGTTTTGCTCAAGGACGCGGAAGAACTCCCCCGTGCCCACAAAGTCCTGCCAGCGGGCCAGTACCTCTCCCCGCAGCAGGGCACCGTCGCGGGTGGCCTCCAGGATGCGGGCGGCCGCATCCGCGTAGGCCGCGGCGGCGTCGGCTTCGAGGCGGGCGGCCGCTTTGTCCTGCTCACGGACCGCCCCGGCGATGCCGGCTACGCGGCCGGCCAGTGCCCGGACGGTGCCGTTCAGCGTCCGGCGCGCCACCGCGGCCCGTCCCGCGGCGTCGGCAGCCAGCGCCGCCACCCACTCCTGCAGTTCATTGACCGCGCCGGCAGGCAGCATTCCGGCCGGATCCAGGATGGTTTCGGCGATGATGAACAGGCGGCTCTTGGCCAGCCCCTCGCGGTCGAGCAGTCCGCGGAGGTCCTGGCTCACCTCCTGCTCTGCTCCCGGCGGCACGCGGTCCAGCACCACGGCAACGGTGATGTCCCGGGCAGCGGCGTCGAGGAGGAGTTTCCACGGGACCGCGTCTGCGTACCGGTTGGCGGTGGTGACGAAGATCCAGAGGTCTGCTGCAGCCAACAGTTGACCCGCGAGCATGCGGTTCTGGTCAGCGATGGAATCGACGTCGGGGGCATCCAGCAGGGCGATCCCTGCAGGAACGGCGGGGTCGGCGAGCAGCACGAGCGAAGCAGCAGCGTCGGCGCCCCGGCCACCCGGTTGGCCGGCGGAGGCGGGACTGCCGGCGAGGGTCCCGCGGATCCGGGCCAGGCCAGGCAGGACGCGCGGGCCCTCGAACCATGTGGCCTCTGCGGGGTTGTGCAGCAGGATGGGCTGGCGGGTGGTGGGCCGGATGGCGCCGGCCCTGGTCACGGGATGCCCCACGAGGGCGTTCACCAGGGTGGACTTGCCGGCGCCCGTGGAACCGCCGACGACGGCGAGCAGCGGGGCGTCCAGGCTGCGGTACCGGGGGAGGATGTAGTCATCCAGTTGGGCAAGGGCGGCCGCGGTTTCCCTCCGCGCCTGGTCCACACCGGGCAGGGCAAGCGGCAGTGAGACGTCATCCAGGCCGCCGCGGATCTCCTCCAGCAGCGCCACCGCCGCGGCGGCGTGCTGCTCCGGCTCGGTGGTGCGGCCTTGCTCGTTGTCGGAGATCACAGCAACATCATGCCAGTTGAGGCGTCGAGGAGACCGGACCCGCGCGTCGGCCGGCGGGGATTTCCCGCGCGTCTCCAGCCGGAAGTGATGGGGCGTTTCCACAAACACGGCAGGAACTGATGGGGCGTTCCCCGTTCTGCAGCAGGACGTGATGGGGCGTCTTAACCATCACCCCGTATACGGACAAACAAAAATGGCCCCGGGCTGTTGCCCGGGACCATTTTGATGGTGACCCCAGCGGGATTCGAACCCGCGTTACCGCCGTGAGAGGGCGGCGTACTAGGCCGCTATACGATGGGGCCGAGTACTTTCGACAGCGTTTCCGCTGTTCAAGCTCAGTGAGTATTTCACACACTTTGCTGTGGTTTCAAATCGGCAAACCGACCGGAAACCTGCTGTTTTGGGGCTGAAATCAGCCTTCAAACCAGAGCTGGGATACCAGGACTCGAACCTAGAATGACGGTACCAGAAACCGTAGTGTTGCCAATTACACCATATCCCAAGGGCACTTTCGGGCCGGTTTTCAGGGCGTTTTCCCTGCTCCGTGCGCCTCAGCACGAGAAATTACTTTACCCGAGACTTTCGGCTGGCACAAATCGGGAAGTGCGCAGGCAGGAAATCCTTCCGCAGCCGGTCCACCGAAACCCTTGCAACTGGCTCGAAACTATGGTTACCCTCGAGTAAGTTACCCATCGGTAACAACTCCCCGCCCTGTTTAGGGCCCCACGAGGAAACGGGAACGCCTTACAAACCACGGTCCATACCGCCGGGCAGCGTCGTCCGGCGGAACGTTAGGAAGTGTCAGCGTTGACAACCCGCACTGAAACCATGGCAGCAGCCATTCCCGGAACCCGGTCCCAACCCATCGCCATCATCGCGCTCTCCGTGTTGCTGGCCCTGTTCATAGCCTTTTACACGTACCTCACGGGCCAGATCTCACATGGCGCCGCGCAGCTGATGGACGGCGCCGAACAGGCGGCCTCCGGAGCTGCCCAGCTGAAGGATGGTTCAGGCCAGCTTGCCACCGGCGCCGGCGCCGCAAACAAGGGCGCAGCCCAGGTGGAGGACGGCGCGGCCAAGGTCAAGGAAGGCAGCTCCGCACTCAATGCCGGGGCTTCAGCCCTCCAGACGGGCGCCGGCAAGATCTTTTCAGGCGTCCGGGACCAGCTGGCCCCGGGGGTGGACAAGCTCCACGCCGGCACCACCAAGCTCCAGAATGACGTCCAGAACAAACTCGTGCCCGGCGTCTACCAGGTGGATGACGGGGCGCGGAAACTGCAGGCAGGCGCCGTCGCCCTTTCCGGGGCCCTGACGCCGACGCCGGCCGGCAACGCGCCGGACAACCTTGCCGACGGCGCGGGGCAGCTGGCAGCGGGTACGGGCCAGCTCGCCGCCGGCGCCGGGCAACTCGATGCCGGCGCCACCAGCCTCAGCGCAGGGACTGCGGCGCTGAAGAGCGGAACAGCCCAGCTGAAGGGTTACCCCGGCGCGGGCAACGACCCCACGAAGGGCGACGGGCTCGCCGCGCTCAGCCAGGGGCTGGACCAGCTCGAAGCCGCGGCGAACGGTCCCCAGGGCCTGGTGCCACTGGCCGTGATCAAGGACCAGATCGCCAAGCTCGCCGACGGCGGCCGGCGTGCCTACGCAGGAGCCGGGCAGCTCGACGCGGGAGCAGCAAAGCTCAATGACGGTGCCGGGCAGCTTAAGGCCGGAACCGGCAGTTTGACAGCGGGGGCAGGCCAGTTGAACGACGGCGCGGGGCGGCTCAAAGCAGGTTTCGCAATCCTCGCGGAAAAGCTCAATGCGACGGACCCGCAAAACCCCGGCGTGGTGCTGGGCACCTCCATGCTGGCCGAGGGAACAGCGAAGATCCGGATGGGAATGGACGGCGTCCCGGGCGACCCCGACCGGCCCGGGCTGATCTACGCCGCCAACAACCTCCAGGATGGAACCACCAGGCTCAGCGCGGGCATCAATGGCGACGGCGATCCCGCGAACCCCGGCCTGCTGGCGGGAACCCAGGCGCTCTCCGACGGTACGGTGGCCCTCAGCGGCGGAACCAGCCAACTGCAGTCAGGTTCCGCCCGGCTGGCCGATGGAACCGGGCAGCTCGCCGACGGCAACGGCAAGCTCGATGACGGGTCGGGCAAGCTCGCTGCCGGGGCCGGAAAGCTTGCCGACGGCAACGCGCAGATAGCCGCCGGCACCAAGGAACTGCACACCAAGGTGGCCGCCGTGTCGCCGTCGTCGTGGCTGGACAACCCTGCCGTGGCACTTCTGCTGGTCGCGTTCCTGGTGGCCGCAGCCGCCGCAGCGTACCTGATCCTTCGGCGGCGGGCCCTGCGGGCCCGCGCGTAGCCCGGGGGGTCTTCCCCGGCCGGTTCCTAGACGAACAGCGGGAGAAGGTCTGCCAGGGTGCTGACGGCGGTGCCGTCGAAGCCCTCGACAACTTCACCTGCCCTGTTGAGCCACACGCCTGCCAGCCCTGCCGCCGTCGACCCTTCAGCGTCCAGCAGGCGGTTGTCGCCCACGTAAAGAGTCTCGGCAGGGCTGGTGCCGAGCAGGCGGACGCCCTCAAGGTAGATCGCCGGGTCGGGTTTGGCGACGCCCAGGGTGTCCGTCCCCACCAGGTACTTGACGCGCTCCAGGCCGGCGCCGTCAAGCTTGGCCCGCTGGTAGTCGTGGACGTTGTTGCTCACGGCACCGTAGGGAATCCCGGCCCGGTCCAGGGCATCCAGCAGGGGCGCCACGTCCGGGAACGCCTTGACGTAGGCAGGCTGCTTTTCCATGTAGGCGCTCAGCCACTGGTGCGATTCCACGCCGTCGGCAAGTTCCACGCCGAAGTGGCCCAGGGCTGCCCGGCCGCGGAGCAGCCGCTGCTCGTTGAATGTGATCTCCCCGGCCAGGTACCGGTCGTAGTAATGCGTTGTTTCATGCGTGAAGATGCGCCCGAACCGCTCCCACCCGGCCTGGTCAAGGCCGGGCAGGAGGTGTTCGCTGACTTCCCGCAGGGCGGTGGTCATGGAGTACTCGAGGTCCACCAGGGTGTCGTCAATGTCGAACAGGACGCCGCGGACAACGCCGAAGTGGATGTCCGGGATTCCAGCCGCTGCCTCGCTGGGAGCCGTCATCAGCCGCGGAAGGCGCGGAGCCGGCGCAGTGAAGACTCCTTGCCCAGGATCACCATGGACTCGAACAGCGGCGGCGACACGCGGCGGCCGGAGACGGCGGTCCGCACGGGGCCAAAGGCAAGGCGCGGCTTGATCCCCATGTCTTCCACGAGCGCCTGCTTCAAGGCGGACTGGATGTTCTCCGCGGTCCATTCCGCCAGCGGTTCGAGCGCGGCGATGGCGGCATCGAGCACCTCGGGAAGGTTGGCGGGAAGGCCCTTGCGCGCATCATCGGCAACGTCGATGGCGTCGTCGGCCTTGAACAGGAAAGCGAGCATGTCCGGGGCTTCACCCAGCAGGGTGATGCGCTCCTGGATCAGGGGTGCCGCTTCGGTGAGGATGTCCTCCTCCCGGTCCGTCAGGATTTCCCCGACCAGGTCCGCTTCGCGCAGGTAGTGGGCCACGCGGTCGCGGAACACCTTCGGCTCGAGCATCCGGACGTGGGTGCCGTTGATGGCTTCGGCCTTCTTCAGGTCGAAGCGGGCCGGATTGCCCAGGACGTCGTGGATGTCGAAGTGCTCCACGAGCTGGTCCACGGTGAAGATGTCCTCGTCCGCGCTGAGGGACCAGCCCAGCAGGGACAGGTAGTTCAGGAGGCCTTCGGGAATGAAGCCCCGTTCCCGGTGCAGGAAGAGACTCGACTCGGGATCGCGCTTGGAGAGCTTCTTGTTGCCCTGGCCCATCACGTAGGGCAGGTGGCCGAATTCGGGCATGTACTCGGCAACGCCGATGGCGTACAGCGCCCGGTACAGAGCGATCTGGCGGGGCGTCGAGCTGAGCAGGTCCTCGCCGCGCAGGACATGCGTGATGCCCATGAGTGCGTCATCCACCGGGTTGACCAGGGTGTACAGCGGAGCGCCGTTGGCCCGCACCACGGCGAAGTCGGGCACGGATCCGGCCTTGAACGTGATGTCCCCGCGGACCAGGTCGGTAAAGGTGATGTCCTCATCCGGCATGCGCAGGCGGAGGACTGCCTGCCGGCCCTCTGCCCGGTACTGTGCCAGCTGCTCATCGGTCAGGTGCCGGTCAAAGCCGTCGTAGCCAAGCTTGGGGTCCCGGCCGGCGGCACGGTGTCGGGCCTCGATCTCCTCGGGGGTGGAGAAGGATTCGTAGATGAAACCGCCATCATGCAGCCGCTTGATGACGTCCTGGTAGATGTCGCCGCGCTGGGACTGCCGGTACGGCTCATGCGGGCCGCCCACCTCAACGCCCTCATCCCAGTCGATGCCGAGCCACTTCAGCGCGTCCAGCAGCTGGTGGTAGCTCTCCTCGCTGTCCCGCGCCGCGTCCGTGTCCTCGATCCGGAAGACCAGCGTGCCCTTGGTGTGGCGGGCGTACGCCCAGTTGAACAGGGCGGTCCGGATCAGCCCGACGTGCGGGGTACCCGTGGGCGAGGGGCAGAAACGGACCCGGACGGGGGTTTCTGCGGTGACGGGCGGGATGGAGGCGGCAGGTGAGGAAGAAGCGATACTCATAGTGGCTTCAACTTTACCCGCCTGCCCGGGTGCCTCCCTCCCGCGACGGGACCGGCCTAGCGGCGGACGATGGGGTTGGAGAGCCGCCCGATCCCCTCGATCTCCACCTCGAAGCGGTCGCCCTCCTTGACCAGCCCCACGCCGGCAGGCGTGCCGGTCATGATCACGTCGCCGGGGAGCAGGGTAAACGCCTGGGAGACGATGGACACCAGTTCGCGGACGCCGCGGATCATCTGGCTGGTGCTGCCGTCCTGGCGCACCTCGCCGTTGAGCCTGCCCTGGATCTGCAGGTCCTCCGTGTCCAGGTCCGTCTCGATCCAGGGCCCCAGCGGGGCGGAGGTGTCGAATCCCTTGGCGCGGGTCCACTGCAGGTCCGTCTTCTGCACGTCGCGGGCAGTGAGGTCGTTGCCGCAGGTGTAGCCGAAAATGACGTCGTGCACGCGGTCTTCCGGGACGTCCTTGCAGATGCGGCCGATCACCACGCAGAGTTCGGCTTCGAACGAGACTTCCTCGGAGAATTCCGGCAGCACGACGGGGTCGTTCGGGCCTACGACGGCGGTGTTCGGCTTGAGGAACAGCAGAGGCTGGGCGGGTACCTCGTTGCCGAGTTCCTTGGCGTGCTCCACGAAGTTGCGGCCGACGCCGATGACCTTGCTCCGGGGGATGATGGGGGCCAGCAGCCGGACGTCTTCCAGCTTGTGCCGCACGGAGGTGCGCTCCACTCCGTTGAAGAAGGGGTCGCCGTGGATGACAGTGATTTCCTCACTGCCCGGTTCACCTTCCACAACGCCGTACAGGGGATCGGAATCGACTACAAACCTGGCAATACGCATGGCTCCTACCCTACCGTCCCAGCTGCACCGCCCTGCCCCTCACCGCCGCGGCGCAGGTAGGAAAGCTGCGCGGCAACGGAGAGTTCGGCAGCGCGCCGGACGGAAGGTCCGACGTCGGCATAGACGGCGTCAGCAACCTCACCAACGGATGCGTCCCGGCCCAGCCGGTCCAGCGCGGAGCGGATCTGCGCCAACCGTTCCTCCCGGTGCGCCCGGTAGCTGCGGGCAATGGCTTCAAGGGACGGCAGGACCGGCCCGTGGGCGGGCAGGACAGTTGCGGGCCCGAGCGCTTCGAGCCGGACCAGGGAGGAAAGATAATCGCCCAGCGTGCCATCCGGAAAGTCCAGGACGGTGGTTCCGCGGCCCAGGACGGTGTCGCCGGTCAGCACCGAACCGGCCTGCCCGTCGGCGGGGAGGTGGAAACAGACGGAGTCGGAGGTGTGGCCGGGCGTGGCCAGGACTTCGATCTCCACCCCGGCTGCCCTGAGCACCTCACCGTGAGCCAAGGGGTCTCCCCCGCCGTGGCAGTGGCGGGGGTCGGCCGCACGGACCGGCGCGCCGGTCAGCCCGTGCAGGCGCGCGGACCCGGCCGTGTGGTCCGCGTGGCGGTGGGTCACCAGGATGAGTTCGACGGCGCCGGCACGGGCAAGTGCGCCCAAGTGCGTTTCGTCCTCCGGTCCGGGATCAACGACCACCACGGAGGCACGTCCGGGGGCACCCAGGATATAGGAGTTGGTGCCGTCCAGGCTCATGGGGCCGGGATTCGGGGCAAGGATGAACTGCGAGAGCCGGGAGCTGCGCTGGAGGCCCGGGCCGGAAACAGAGGTCACTGACCCATCCTTTCATCCATGGCCATCCCTCCCCCAGCCTGGCCGCTGCGGGCCGGCGGAATAGAACTACGGCCGCCCCGGGTTGGCACCCAGTGACAGCAACACGATCCCCTTAGGAAGCCTGAATCTTTCATGAGCACTGCAACACTCGCAGACCTTCTCGCCCAAGCCGGCACGGACGGCCACGACCACTCGGCCACCGAAAAGGCCACCGGCCTGCTGCACGTCCACAACCACGCCACGGGCAGCATTGTCTGGTTCCCCACGTGGAAGAAGTTCCGTGAGACAGCCGACTGGACGGAGGCCGTCGCCGCGATCACTGCGGAACTGGAGGGCGCATCCGCACCGGCGGACCAGGCCGGCGCCGCAATCCTGGCCGCAGACCTCGAAACCCTGCTGGACCTGGCATCCCATTCCAGCGACGCCAACGTGTTCGTGCAGGACAACCTCACCCGCCACCTGACCCGCACCTGGGCTGTGGCGGACGCCGTGGCCAAGGCCGACAACAAGGACCTGTTCACCGACGGCACCACGCCGTCCGTCTTCGCCGGCTACCCGTACGACGTCTACGCCCAGGATGGCGGCGTCTTCGCCACCACGCTGTGGAACGACATCATCGACGCCCGCCGCAACCGTGCTCTGGCGGAGGAAGCAGCCCGCAAGGCACTCAAGCCGGTCTCGCGCAAAGCCATGAAGAACGCCGCCCGCAAGGCAGCGCGGCGCTGAACCCCCGTCGCCGGCTGTAACGCAGAACGGCGCCTGCCGGACCAAAGCCCGGCAGGCGCCGTCGTACGTCACAAGGTGAGTCAGGCCAGCCGGGTCAGCCAGCCGTGGGTGTCCGGCTCGGCGCCGGTCTGGATGCCCAAAAGCTTTTCGCGGATGGCCATGGTGGTCTCCCCCGCCTTGGCATCCTCGGAGCCAATGAACTCGGTGGTGTCCTTGAGGACCCCGATGGGGGTGATCACGGCCGCGGTGCCGCAGGCAAAGACCTCGGTGATGTCGCCGGAGGCAACGCCGTCGCGCCATTCGTCCAGGGTGATCTTGCGCTCCGAAACCTCGCGGCCCATGTCCTTGGCCACCTGGATCACCGACATGCGGGTGACGCCTTCCAGGATGGTGCCGGTCAGCGCGGGGGTGGCCAGCGAGCCGTCCTTCATGACGAAGAACACGTTCATGCCGCCCAGCTCTTCCACGGCGTTGTCGTTTGCCTGGTCCAGGAACAGCACCTGCTTGCAGCCGTTGGCCTCCGCCTCCTGCTGCGCGATGAGGGACGCCGCGTAGTTGCCGCCGCACTTTGCGTCGCCGGTGCCGCCGCGGCCGGCGCGGGCGTACTGCCGTGAGATCCAGATGGACACCGGCTTCAGCTCGCCGCCGAAGTAATTGCCTGCGGGCGATGCAATGACGCGGAACGACACCTCGCGGGCGGCGCGGACGCCCAGGAAGGCCTCGGTGGCGATCATGAAGGGCCGCAGGTAGAGGGCCTCGCCGTCGCCGGCGGGAACCCATTCCTTATCGACGGCGACCAGTTCGCGGATGGCGCCGAGGAAGTATTCGGCCGGCAGTTCGGGCAGCGCGAGGCGGCGGGCGGACTTGTTCAGCCGCGCCGCGTTGGCCTCGGGCCGGAACGTCCAGACGGAACCGTCCGCGTGCCGGTAGGCCTTGAGCCCTTCGAAAATCTCCTGGCCATAGTGGAACACGGCTGCGGAAGGGTCCAGGACAATCGGACCGTAGGGTTCAATCCGGGCATCGTGCCAGCCGCCGTTGCCGTCCGCGTCAACGCTGTAGTCGACGATGGCGGTGTGGTCGGTGAAGTAGTTGCCAAATCCCGGGTTTGCCAGGATGGCTGCACGCTCTTCGGCGGACTTCGGGTTCTCCGAGGGCTGCCGGGTGAATTCGACGCCATGGGCGGTCTGAGTCATGGTTCCTCCACGATCGGCCGCCCCTGGTTCAGCGCTGAACGGCGGGGCGGCATTTGGTGATTCGAGACAAGCTTACGCCCGATGCCGGAGGCCCCGGCGCGGGCTAGAGGCCGGCGGCGATGGCGTCGCCGATGGCGCTGGTGCCGCGTGCGGTGCCGTCGCGCTTTTCGACGTCGGCAACCACGGCGGCTTCGATCCTGCGGGCAGCTTCGGTGTAGCCAAGGTGGTCCAGCAGGAGGGCCGCGGAGAGGATGGCCGCGGTGGGGTCGGCCTTGCCCTGGCCGGCGATGTCCGGGGCGGAACCGTGGACAGGTTCGAACATGGACGGCGCGGTGCGGTCCATGTTGATGTTGCCCGATGCCGCCAGGCCGATGCCGCCGGTGATGGCCGCGGCGAGGTCGGTGATGATGTCGCCGAACAGGTTGTCCGTGACGATGACATCGAAGCGGGACGGGTCCGTGACCATGAAGATGGTGGCGGCGTCCACGTGCAGGTAGTCGTGGGTGACCTCGGGGAATTCCTGGGCCACTGCTTCCACGGTGCGCTTCCAGAGGTGGCCGGCGAAGACCAGGACGTTGTGCTTGTGCACCAGGGTGACGTGCTTGCGCTCCCGGGCGCTGGCGCGGCGGAATGCGTCGCGGACAACGCGCTCCACGCCGTGCGCGGTGTTCAGGGACACCTCGGTGGCAACCTCGTGCGGGGTGCCCGCGCGCAGGGTGCCGCCGTTGCCGACGTAGGGCCCTTCGGTACCCTCGCGCACCACGATGAAATCGATGGTGCCGGGGTTGGCCAGCGGGCTGCCGACGGTTCCATACAGCCGGGAGGGGCGCAGGTTGACGTAGTGGTCCAGGCTGAAGCGCAGCTTAAGGAGCAGTTCACGCTCGATTATGCCGGACGGGATGCGGGTGTCGCCCGGAGCGGCCCCGACTGCGCCAAAGAGGATGGCGTCGCGGGTCTTCAAGTCTGCGAGGACGTGGTCCGGGAGGGTCTCACCGGTGCGCAGCCAGTGCTCGGCACCAAGTTCGTAACGCGTGGGCTTGAGCTCCACACCTTCCGCGGCCACAGCCTTTTCCAGGACTTTGAGGGCCTCGGCGATGACCTCGGGGCCGATGCCGTCGCCGGGAATAACTGCAAGATCGATGGAGGATGCGCTCATGTCTTCAGGGTAGCCAAACCATCCATATGCTGGTCAACCCGTCTCATTTTCTGGACACAAGCGCATCCCCGCGCGCCGCAGGAGGACTACTCCCCCGGTTCCTCGAATTTGGGGAAAACGGGTGCGGGCGCCGGCAGCGGAGTGCCCGGGACGATCGGGGTGGCGATCGCAGCAAACAGTCGCGCGTCGCCATCGGCCTGGCCCAGGGCGTCCAAAACCCTGGCCGTGGCGTGCGGCATCACGGGCTGGGCCAGGACGGCCACGATCCGGAGAACCTCAAGCGTTACGTACAACACGGTATTCATGCGTTCGACGTCGGTCTTCCGCAGCACCCAGGGGGCCTGCTCGGCGAAGTACGCGTTGGTGTGGTGCAGCACGCCCCAGATGCCTTCCAGCGCGCGGCTGAACTCCTGCTTGTCGAAGGCTGTGCGGGCAGCGTCAAGCAGGCCGTTGGCCTGGTCCAGGATGGCAGTGTCCGCGGCCGTGAACTCACCCGGCACGGGCACGGCAGCATCGCAGTTCTTCGCCACCATGGACAGGGACCGCTGGGCGAGGTTACCGAAGTTGTTGGCCAGGTCGGCGTTCATCCGGCCCACGATGGCCTCGTGGTTGTAGCTGCCGTCCGCGCCGAAGGGAACCTCGCGCAGGAAGAAGTACCGCACTTGGTCCAGGCCGTACCTGGCCACGAAGTCCGCCGGGGCCACAACGTTGCCCAGGGACTTGGACATCTTGACGCCGTTGTTGTGCAGGAATCCGTGGATCATCACCCGTTTGGGCAACTCCAGTCCGGCGCTCATCAGGAAGGCCGGCCAGTAGATGGCATGGAACCGGGAGATGTCCTTGCCTATGATGTGGACGTCCGCAGGCCAGAACTTCCGGAACGCCTCCGATCCGGTGTCCGGGTACCCCACACCGGTGAGGTAGTTGGTGAGCGCGTCAACCCAGACGTACATGACGTGCTTGTCATTGCCGGGAACGGGAACACCCCAGTCGAAGGTGGTCCGGCTGATGGACAGGTCTTCCAGCCCGCGCTTGACGAAGCTGATCACCTCGTTGAACCGGTACTGCGGCGCACCGAACTCCGGGTGGGACTCGTAGAGGGCCAGCAGTTTGTCCTGGTAGGCGGAGAGCCGGAAGAAGTAGCTCTCCTCCGCCGTCCACGTCACTTCGGTGTCCGTCTCTTTCGAGTAGCGCACGCCGTCGTCCTTCACCACCGTCTCATCCTCGGCGTAGAAGGCTTCGTCGCGGACGGAGTACCAGCCTTCGTATTTGTCCAGGTAGATGTCGCCGTTGGCTTCCATCTTCTTCCAGATGGACTGTGATGCAGCGTAGTGGTCCGGGTCGGTGGTGCGGATGAACCGGTCGTAGCTGATGCCCAGGGCGGAGTGCGCGGCCTTGTAGGCCTCAACGTTCCGGTCCACCAGCTCCTTGGGCGTGATGCCTTCCTTCTCCGCGGCCTGGGCGATCTTCATGCCGTGCTCGTCGGTACCGGTCAGGAACATCACGGCATAGCCGTCCAGGCGCTTAAAGCGGGCCATGGCGTCGGTGGCAATGTACTCGTAGGCATGGCCGATGTGCGGCACGCCGTTGGGGTAGGTGATGGCCGTGGTGATGTAGAACGGCGTTTTCTCTGAAGCTGTCACGGTCGGACGGTTACCTTCGGTACGGAGGAGTGGGCTAGATCAGTTCTGTCAGGGTATCGCTGAGCCGGACCAGTTCGTGGTCGTGCGAGGCCACCAGCACGGCGATGCCGTCATTGGTGGTGTCCTTCAGGATGCTGATGATGCGGTTGGCGGAGGCACGGTCCAGGCTGGCGGTGGGCTCATCCACTACCAGGACCCTGGTGCCGAGGATCAGGGCGCGGGCAATGGCCACGCGCTGCCGTTCACCGCCGGACAGCTGCGCCGGGCGGTGCCGCATGCGCCGGCCCAGTCCCACCAGGTCCAGCAGGTCCTTGGCCATGTCGCGCCGCTGGTCCACCTCGCCGTCGGGAACGGCGGGCAGGAGGACGTTCTCGAGGGCGCTCATTCCGTCGATCAGGGCACCGCCCTGATCGACGTACCCGATGAGGGCACGACGGCGGTCGGCGATTTCGTCGTCGCCCATGCTTTCGAGGGAATCACCTTCCCAGAAGACACGGCCCGACGTCGGCAGGGTCAGTCCGGCGCCGACGGTCAGGATGCTGGTCTTGCCGGAGCCGCTGCGGCCGGCGACGCAATGCATTTCGCCCGAGTGCAGCGTCAGGTCGAAGCCTTCGACGACGCTGACGGCATCGGCCCCGCCCTTTCCGCCGCCGTAACGAATGGTGATGTCGCGCATCTCCAGCGGGGTGGCGTGGTCCGCCGATTTGACGATGGTGTTGGCCCGGGTCTGCAGGGGGACCTCGTTGGAGCCGCTCCTGCGGCTGCGCTGGACGTTCGTCGGGTTTGTCATTGGACCACTTTCGTTGCAATCGGTATCCAGCAAATTACAGCCAGCAGGCCCGCCACCGCAGCCCAGATGGCGGCATAGGGGGCCAGCAGCAGGCCGATGCCCAGGGCGCCCAGCACGCCCACGGGCAGGGCCACGGTTCCCACCAGCGCGTTTTCGAACAGCCGGACCTGTCGGAGCATGTCCGGGTTCCAGCCCATGGCCTGGAGGATGCCCAGGTACTGGCGCTTGGCGTTGAGCTCGAACCGGCCCGTCACCAGGGTCAGCACCAATCCCACTGCCACGCCGGCAAGCGCCAGCAGGATACTGGGCAGGGTGACGCTGGCCGCGGCCAGGCCACTGAGCGCGCTGGCCCCCGCTGCCCGCGGGATGTCGATCAGCAGCGCGATCAGACCGCCCACTGCCGCACCAAACACGCCGACGGCGACGGCCAGGGCAACGGTGTTGAACTTGTTCGTGGACAGCTGCCGGTTGGCGAAGGTCAGCGGGGAATCGACCGGGATGAGCCTCTCGTCATGCTGCGGCTCCTGGTCGATCTCGTCGCGGTGGCGCAACTGCTGGGCCGCAAACAGCGCGGCACCGCAATACAGGACCAGGACGGCAGCACACACCAGTGCTGTGGCCAGGCTCCAGCTAAGCAGGCTCAACAGGATGCCTGCCGCGGCAAGCAGCACTGCCCCCACGCCGAATTCCTCCAGCACCCAGCTGCGGATCCGCCGCTGCGTCCAGCCCATGGCCCGCAGGGTGCCCGCTTCGCTGCGGCGCTTCCGGATGTAGCTCACGGTGGACGCGCCGGTCAGCAGGGCCGCCCCGCACAGCGTCAGGAAGAGCAGGGTGATGTTGGTTCCGGAGAGCGCTCCCGTTACGGCTTCGGCGGCGTTCTGCCGGACCCAGGACTGCTTCACGGTTCCCAGCGCGGACTCCTTGCCGGCTCCGTCCTTGGAGTAGCCGGGGACGAAGATGCTGGTGTCCTCCCGGGCCGAACCGGCCACCACTGTGGCGTCCAGGCCCATGTCGCGGATCTCGGCGGCAAGCTTCTCAACCTCGGGCTGGGCGTCCTTCCAGCTGCCCGGCGCCTTGGCGCGGACGCGGACGGCATCGATGACGGCGGCGTTCTGCTTGTAGCCGCGGGCTGCTGCCAGGCCGTAGTAGTCGGTGATGGCACCGGCCGACTGGCTGGCCAGCCCGGTGGCGCTCAGCGAAGGCTTCAGCGCGGCGGCGGGAACGTCCTTGCCCGCCGCGTCCTTGACCAGGGTGAACGGTGTGGGATCGTACCCGCCCAGCGGAAGCTTGTTCACGTCACCCGAAGCAGCCTCTACCGCGGCGGGGTCGAAGGTGCCATAGACCATGGGCAGCGGCTGCGCTGCCTGCTGCTGGCCGGTGGACAGGTTGTCCCGGTAGGACCGTTCGTCCACCGGGTCGCGCTGGGTCTGGTCAACGGGGGCACCGCTGGCGGCCTTGTCCGGCAGGCGGTTGACGGTGACCCAGTCGCCCGGCACGGCGGTCTTGTCCACGGCGCCGTTGGCAGCAGTGCCGCCGTCGGTGTACTTGGGGGCGCCGGCAAAGTCGGTGCTCCACTTGGCGGGTGTGTAAAGGCCCGGGTTGAAGTTGCCGTTGCTGCCCAGGAGGGACGAATGGTCCGTGGAACCGGGCCAGGACAGGACGAAGGGATCCTTTGAAACGAAAGGCAGGTAATCCTTGCCCAGCGACTTGGAAACGGTGCCGACGTCCTTGACGACCTTGCCGGCGTCGTCGATTTCTTCGATCTTGACGTTGTACTTCAGGTCCAGCGACGTGCCGGACCGCACGATCAGGGGAACAGCCTGGGAGCCGCTGGTCAGCTGGCCCGTGCGCTTGGCCTGCTGGTACTGGGTCATCAGGGGTGCCCAGTACTTGAGCTTGACGCCCAGGAAGTCCGGTCCCTCCTTGAGCTGGTCCATGCTGATGCCGTTGGTGAACAGCCCTTCCAGGTAGCGGCCCACCGCGCCTGCGTCCCGTGCATCGGCTGGCGGCGCCTTCTCCAGCGGTGCCAGGAAGTCGCCGGCGGAGCCCAGGAGGGCACGTTCGGCGGCGGGGTCCACGGCCACGACGGATTCGGTGACCTCAGGTGCCAGCGGCAGGGCAACGGAGAGGTTGAAGAGGTTGTGTTCGGATCCACCGGCGGGGGCGGGGAACTTGATGCCGGTCTCCCCTGCCGGGGCGGCGATGCGGATACTGCTGCCGCCCTGGGCCTTCTCCTCCACGAGGCGGGCCTTGCCGAGGGTGCCCTCGGCAGTGGTCTTGAAAAGAGTCTGTTCGGAGTTGCCGTCAGAGCTGACCGCGCTGGCAGTAAGCCGGTACTTCTTGGCGGCATCGGTCAGCACGGATTCGGCGGCCGGCCACTTGTCCGGGGCGGTGGCGCCGGCGGCCTGGTCCGCGGTGGCGGTACCGGCAAGCCCGGCGTTGTAGCCGAGGTAGTCCATGGCGTCGAGCCGGGGTGTTTCCAGGTTCTGGGTGACGCGCGAGACCAGGCTGATGGGGGCGGCCACTGACGTGCCGGAGAGCTTCCGGATGGAGTCCAGCTGGTCGAAGCCGATGCCGCCGGCGCCATTGGCGATCTCCGGCTGCAGGAGGGCTCCGGAGGGGGCCTTGGCCTGGACCAGGATGTCGTAGAGCCCCCTTGAGTTTTCATCGACCGTCCGGTTGAGCGCAGCCTGGGACTGGCTTTGGACGAGGACCGACAAGCACATGGCTGCGATCAAGATGGCCGCGGTCAACAGCAGCACCCTGCTTCTGATGAACCTCTGGACGGCGTTCATGGAACTCCCTGAAACCTGGATTGCGTGCGCACGCTTCCATCCGCCCGGGCAGACGTGGAGCATGGCGGACGGATGTGCAAAAGGTATTGGCCGGCCTGCCGGCTACGGTCCTGAATCAGGACCAAGCCATTGTAAGCAGACCGGCCAATCATACGTGGCTCCGCCGGGACGAACCCCTGCGGAGATGCGGTTTACGGCGTTTCGGCCGGTGTGTCGCGCTAGTCTTCCAGGTCCACTTCCCGGACCATTTCAGCGCCGATGCCGGCCTTGATGGCATCCAGCACTTGCTGGGGAACGGAGCTGTCAATGGTCAGCAGGGCGAGGACCTGGCCGCCCTCGTTGGAGCGGGCCACCTGCATGCCGGCAATGTTGATGTTGTTCATGCCGAGGATGTGGCCGATGGTTCCAATGACGCCCGGGCGGTCCGTGTAGGCCACCACCACCAGGTGCTCGCTGATGGGGATTTCAACTTCGAAACCGTTGATGCCCACCAGCTTCTCGATCTGCTTCGGGCCGGTCAGGGTGCCGGACACGGAGATCTGGCTGCCGTCGCTGAGGGCGCCGCGCAGCGTCAGGACGTTGCGGTAGGACTCGGTCTCCGGTGTGGTGATCAGGCGGACGTTGATGCCGCGCTGCTCGGCGATGACGGGAGCGTTGACATAGGACACCTGCTCGGTGACGACGTCGGCGAAGATCCCCTTCAACGCGGCCAGTTCAAGCACCTTGACGTCGAGGGAGGAGATTTCGCCGGCCACTTCCACGTCGAACTGGGTGAGGGATGCGTGGGTCAGCGCCGTGAAGATGCGGCCCAGCTTCTCGATCAGCGGGATGCCCGGGCGGACGTCCGGGGCAATGACACCGCCGGCAACGTTGACGGCGTCCGGCACCAGTTCGCCGGCGAGGGCCAGGCGGACGGACTTGGCAACGGAGACACCGGCCTTTTCCTGGGCTTCGTCAGTGGAGGCGCCCAGGTGCGGGGTGACCACGACGTTGTCGAGCTTGAAGAACGGCAGGTCGGTGCTGGGCTCCTTGGCGAAGACGTCCACGCCGGCACCGGCGATCTCGCCGTCCTGCAGGGCGGTGAACAGCGCTTCCTCGTCCACGAGGCCGCCGCGGGCGACGTTGACGACGTATGCGGTCTTCTTCATCTTCCTGAAGGCGTCCGCGCCCAGCATGCCGACCGTTTCCGGCGTCTTGGGCATGTGGATGGTGATGAAGTCGGACTGGGCCAGGAGCTCGTCCAGGGTGACCAGCTGCACGCCGAGCTGTGCGGCGCGGGCGGAGGTGATGTAGGGGTCGTAGGCGAGGATCTTGGTGTCGAAGCCCTTGAGCCGGGCTGCCACCAGGGCGCCGATGCGGCCCAGGCCGATGATGCCGATCTTCTTTTCGAAGAGTTCGATGCCCGTGTACTTGGAGCGCTTCCACTCGCCGTCCTTGAGGGCGGCGCTGGCCTGCGGGATGTGGCGGGCGAGGCTGAGGATGTGGCCGACGGTGAGTTCTGCCGCAGAGACGATGTTGGACGTGGGGGCGTTGACCACCATGACGCCGGCCTGGGTGGCGGCCTTGATGTCCACGTTGTCGAGACCAACGCCGGCGCGGGCGATGACCTTCAGGTTCTTGGCCGCGGCGATTGCTTCGGCATCAACCTGGGTGGCGGAGCGGACCAGGATGGCGTCTACGTCGCTGATGGCCGAGAGCAGCTGGGAGCGGTCGGCGCCGTCGGTCTGGCGGATTTCAAAGTCCGGGCCGAGGGCCTCGACGGTGGCGGGGGAAAGTTCTTCGGCGAGCAGTACTACGGGTTTTGACACGGCTGATCCTCTGCGTTGCAGTCCTGGGGATGGAAACAAGTCTAGGCCGACGGAAAGGCCGGGCTCACATTGTTAAGTGTGAACCCGGCCTCACCGTTGCCATCTATGTGGTTGTCCTGGCAGCCTTAGCGGGCTGCGGAGCCTTCCACGTAGTCGGCGTCCTGCTGCTGCCAGGAGAAGAGGGCGCGCAGTTCACGGCCGACTTCCTCGATGGGGTGCTGCTCAGCCTTGGCGCGGAGCTCCTTGAACTCCACGCCGCCGTTGTCCTGGTCCTCGATGAAGCGCTTGGCGAAGGCACCGGACTGGATGTCGGCCAGGACGGCCTTCATGTTTTCCTTCACGTCGGGGGTGATGACGCGCGGGCCGGAGACGTAGTCGCCGTATTCAGCGGTGTCGGAAACGCTCCAGCGCTGCTTGGCGATGCCGCCTTCCCACATGAGGTCAACGATGAGCTTGAGCTCGTGCAGGACCTCGAAGTAGGCGATCTGCGGCTGGTAGCCGGCCTCGGTGAGGGTTTCGAAGCCGTACTGGATCAGCTGGGAAACGCCGCCGCAGAGGACTGCCTGCTCGCCGAAGAGGTCCGTTTCGGTTTCTTCGGTGAAGGTGGTCTTGATGACGCCGGCGCGGGTGCCGCCGATGGCCTTGGCGTAGGACTTGGCCAGGTCCCAGGCGGAACCGGAGGCGTCCTGCTCGACGGCGATGATGTCCGGAATGCCGCGGCCGGCTTCGAATTCGCGGCGGACGGTGTGGCCGGGTGCCTTCGGGGCGACCAGGATGACGTCGACGCCTTCCGGTGCCTGGATGTATCCGAAGCGGATGTTGAAGCCGTGGGCGAAGGCCAGGGCCTTGCCCGGGGTCAGCTTGTCCTTGATGGACTCGGTGAAGATCGAGCGCTGGTGCTGGTCCGGTGCCAGGATCATGATGACGTCGGCCCATTCGGCGGCGTCGGCGACGTTCTTGACCGTGAAGCCTGCGTCCTCGGCCTTGGCGATGGACTTCGAGCCTTCCTTGAGCGCGATGACAACCTCGACGCCGGAATCGCGCAGGTTCTGCGCGTGGGCGTGGCCCTGGGAACCGTAGCCAACGATGGCTACCTTGCGGCCCTGGATGATCGACAGGTCGGCGTCGTCGTCGTAGAACATTTCAGTCACTTGCGTAACTCCTCTTGAGTGGTTGTAGATAGTGGTCTTGCGGTGCTGCGGTTACGGGCGCGGTCCCGCCGTGGCTGGGCAGCCTAGGCGGAGCGGAGCGCCCGGTCACTCATGGAGCGGGATCCCCGTCCAACGGCCAGGGTGCCGGACTGCACAATTTCGCGGATGCCGAAGGGCTCGAGCACTGAGAGCAGTGCCGTGAGCTTTTCGGGATGGCCGGTGGCCTCAATGACGACGGAGTCGGTGGACACGTCGACCACTGAGGCACGGAACAGGTCTGCGGCCTGGGTTACCTGCAGGCGTGTTGCGGCATCCGCACGTACCTTGACCAGGATGTGGTCGCGCTGTACGGAAGATTCTGGGGTGAGCTCAACGATCTTGATGACGTTGACCAGCTTGTTGAGCTGCTTGGTGACCTGTTCGATGAGGTCGCCGTCGGCGTCGACCACCACCGTCATGCGGGAAACACCCGGCACCTCGGTGGGGCCAACGGCCAGGGAGTTGATGTTGAAGGCGCGGCGGGCGAAGAGGCTGGCGACGCGGGTCAGGACGCCGGGCTTGTCCTCAACCAGGACGGAAAGTGTGTGGCGGCTCATGCTCAGTCTTCCTCTTCCCATTCCGGGGTCATGTTGCGGGCAACCTGGATCTGGTCGTTGCTCACGCCGGCGGGCACCATTGGCCACACCATGGAGTTGGGGCTCACCACGAAGTCGATGACCACGGGGCGGTCGTTGATCTCGAGGGCCTTCTGGATGGTGGCGTCGATGTCCTCTTCGCGTTCAACGCGGAATGAGGCGCAGCCGTAGGCCTCCCCCAGCTTAACGAAGTCCGGGATGCGGACGGTGTCGTGGCCGGTGTTGAGGTCGGTGTTCGAGTAGCGGCCCTCGTAGAAGAGGGTCTGCCACTGCCGCACCATGCCCAGGGAGGAGTTGTTGATGACAGCAACCTTGATGGGGATTTTGTTGATGGCGCAGGTGGCCAGTTCCTGGTTGGTCATCTGGAAGCAGCCGTCGCCGTCGATGGCCCAGACCACGCGGTCCGGCTCCCCCACCTTGGCGCCCATGGCCGCCGGCACGGCGTAGCCCATGGTGCCGGCACCACCGGAGTTGAGCCAGGCGTGCGGGCGCTCGTACTTGATGAACTGGGCAGCCCACATCTGGTGCTGGCCCACGCCGGCCACGTAGACGCCCTGGGGTCCGGTCAGTTCACCAATGCGCTTGATGACCTTCTGCGGGGCGATGAGGCCGTCGTCAGGTTCCGTCCAGCCCAGCGGGTAGGTTTCCTTGAGGTTGTTCAGGAAGGCCCACCAGGTGGTCAGGTCCGGGGTGCCGGAGGCTTCGAACTGGCTGCGTACGGCCTCGGTCAGTTCCGGGATGATTTCCTTCACGGAGCCGACGATGGGCACGTCCGCGGTGCGGTTCTTCGAGATTTCGGCGGGATCGATGTCGGCGTGGATGACCTTGGCGTTCGGCGCGAAGGTCTTCAGCACACCGGTGACGCGGTCATCGAAGCGGGCACCGAGCGTGATCAGGAGGTCGGACTGCTGCAGGGCGGTCACGGCGGAAACGCTGCCGTGCATGCCGGGCATGCCAACGTGCTGCGGGTGCGAGTCCGGGAAGGCGCCCTTGGCCATCAGGGTGGTCACGACGGGTGCGCCGGTCGCTTCCGCGAGGGCGCGCAGTTCGGCGGAAGCATGCGCCTTGACCACACCGCCGCCCACGTAGAGGACGGGCTTGGTGGAGGCGGCGATCAGCTTGGCCGCTTCCCGCACCTGCTTGTTGTGGCCCCGGGTAACGGGACGGTAGCCGGGCAGGTCGATCTTCGGCGGCCAGGAGAAGGTCATCTGGCCCACCTGGGCGTCCTTCGCAACGTCAACCAGCACCGGGCCGGGGCGGCCGGTGGAGGCAAGGTGGAAGGCCTCAGCCATGACGTGCGGGATGTCATTGGGGTCGGTCACCAGGAAGGAGTGCTTGGTGATGGGCATGGTGATGCCCACGATGTCGGCTTCCTGGAAGGCATCGGTGCCGATGACGCCGCTGGAGACCTGCCCGGTGATGGCCACCAGGGGCACGGAGTCCATGTGGGCATCCATGATGGCGGTAACGAGGTTGGTGGCGCCGGGGCCGGAGGTGGCGATGCAGACGCCCACCCGTCCCGTGACCATGGCGTAGCCTTGCGCGGCGTGGCCGGCTCCCTGTTCGTGACGGACCAGCACGTGGTTCATGGTGGAGGCCATCAAGGGGTCGTAGGTGGGCAGGATCGCACCACCGGGCAAACCGAAAATGTCGTCGACGCCGAGTTCTTCGAGCGAGCGGACGATTGCTTGCGAGCCGGTCATCACCGTCGGGGGTACGACGTTGTTCGGCCCAAGGACAGGAGAGACGGCAGCAAGATCGGCGACGACGGCGGCATGGTCAGCCGTCCGGTCGGCGCGTTCCGGAGCCTTGGCGGCTCCAGCGGACTTGGTGGCCATCAGCGAGGGGCTGATGGGCGATCCTTTGCTCATCGGACTCTTCCTTGTGGATCTTCTGTTGGTTTTGGAACTGGTTTGAAGCGGAGGAAATAAAAAAACCCCTCAGCCTGGTGGCTCTGTGAGGGGTTCGCGCGTGACGGTTCGTTACCAGTGGAGGCTAATGTGCCACGCGCTTGGTAAGGACGACGACGATGCCGGTAACGAAAGTCATGCGTTCAGTTTTCCCTCTCGGCGAGATCAGTGTCAACGAGCAACAACCCTATCTCACCATGTGGACAACGCTGTCCACCCTTTGATCCTATCCCGACGAATGCGGCGCCCGCGCCGCATCCGTCGGGGAGGGATCACACTCCGGTGTAGGCGCCCTGGCTGGCGCTGTGGACCAGCTTGGCGTACTTGGCCAGCACGCCCTTGGTGTACCGGGCCGGGAGCGGCTCCCAGCCCACCTTGCGGGACTCAAGTTCAGCTTCGTCCACCAGCAGGTCGAAGGTGCGTGCGGCAATGTCCACCCGGATCCGGTCGCCGTCCTTCACGAAGGCGATGGGCCCGCCGTCGACCGCTTCAGGCGCCACATGGCCGATGCACAGTCCGGTGGTGCCGCCGGAGAACCGGCCGTCGGTCAGCAGCAGGACGTCCTTCCCCAGGCCGGCGCCCTTGATGGCCCCGGTGATGGCAAGCATCTCACGCATGCCCGGTCCGCCCTTGGGTCCTTCATACCGGATGACGACGACGTCGCCCGCCTTGATCTCCCCCTGGTCCAGGGCGTCCAGGGCGCCCTGCTCGCGCTCGAAGACGCGGGCGGTCCCTTCGAAGACGTCGGCGTCGAATCCGGCGCTCTTGACCACAGCACCTTCGGGAGCCATGGTCCCGTGCAGGATGGTGATGCCGCCGGTCTTGTGGATGGGGTTATCCAGCGCGCGCAGGATCTTGCCGTCCACATCCGGCGGGTTGATGGCCTCGAGGTTTTCGGCAACGGTCTTGCCGGTGACGGTGAGGCAGTCGCCGTGCAGCAGGCCGGCGTCGAGCAGTGCCTTCATGATGACGGGCACTCCGCCGATCCTGTCGACGTCGGTCATGACGTAACGTCCGAACGGCTTGAGGTCACCCAGGTGCGGGATCCTGTCGCCGATGCGGTTGAAATCGTCCAGGGTCAGTTCCACCTCTGCCTCGCGGGCGATGGCCAGCAGGTGCAGGACGGCGTTGGTGGAACCGCCGAATGCCATGGTGACGGCAATGGCGTTCTCGAACGCCTCCCGGGTCATGATGTCGCGTGCGGTGATGCCCAGGCGCAGGAGGTTGACCACCGCCTCGCCGGACTTGCGGGCGAATTCGTCACGACGGCGGTCTGCCGAAGGAGGGGCGGCGGAGCCGGGCAGCGACATGCCCAGGGCCTCGCCAATGCAGGCCATGGTGTTGGCCGTGTACATGCCGCCACAGGCGCCTTCGCCGGGGCAGATGGCTTTTTCGATGCGGGTAAGGTCCTCCATGCTCATCTTGCCGGCGGCGCAGGCACCAACCGCTTCGAAGGCATCGATCAGCGTGACTTCCTTCTCAGAGCCGTCCTCGAGCTTGACCCAGCCGGGCATGATGGAGCCGGCATAGAGGAAGACCGAGGCGAGGTCCAGGCGGGCAGCAGCCATGAGCATGCCGGGAAGGGACTTGTCGCAACCGGCCAGCAGGACTGAGCCGTCAATCCGCTCGGCCTGCATGACGGTTTCCACGGAGTCGGCGATGACCTCCCGGGACACCAGCGAGAAGTGCATGCCCTGGTGGCCCATCGAGATGCCGTCGGAGACGGAGATGGTGCCGAACTGCATGGGGAAGCCGCCGCCGGCGTGCACGCCTTCCTTGGCGCCCTGGGCGAGCCGGTTCAGCGAGAGGTTGCAGGGGGTGATTTCGTTCCACGAACTGGCCACACCTACCTGGGGCTTGGCGAAGTCGTCATCGCCCATGCCGACAGCCCGGAACATGCCGCGGGCCGGGGCCGCATGGATGCCGTCGGTCACCACCCGGCTGCGGGGCTTGATGTCGGGCTTGGTCGCAGTTTCGGTCTGGGCGTCGCTCATGGGGAAAGTCTAGGGCTCCGGCCCCCGCGAAAACGACCGTGAATCCCGGAGGGCGCCGGATTCGGCGGAACGCCCCCGCCGGCCGACAGACCGGCAGTCCACCATGTGGGACGCTTCCGCCACCGTCCCCCGTCCCGGCCGCCTCCCCCGGCAACAGGGCCACCGCCGCCCGCCACACCCGCGCCGTCTCTGGACACCTGTGGTGACCCGACGTAGCGTCGGGGACAGGATACCCAGCCATTTGGAACGAAGGGCTTGCCATGGACATTGTTTTCTGGATCATTCTCGTAGTGGTCATTGCCGCCGTCATCTTGTGGTTGCTGAACCGCAATAAATCAGCCGGTACTTCGAGCGCTTCGGCGGCGGGCACCCGCAGCGACAGGCCCCGCAGTGACGGAGCTTTGGAAGGAGGCAGCGCTGCGGCGTCCGCCGAGGCTGCGGGCACCACGGGCATCCCCACGGCAGCGGGATTTGGCCGGCCCGCCGAGCCCGCCGCACCGGCCACGGCAGAGGAACCCCTCGATTCGTCAGCTTCATCCACGGGGCAGGACCAGGCGGACCAGGCCAGGGCCGAGGACCAGGCGGAGTGGGAGACGCAGTGGTCCGAAGCGGGCAGCGGCCCCCGCTCCGGATCCTCTGCCACGGGTGAGGCGGCGGCTCCCCTGGCGGCGTCGGACGCGGAAACCCGTGATGAAGCAGCCGCCCAGGCCGCAGCCCCCGCCCCTGCGTCGCCGGAGCAGGAGGCCCAGTCGGCGGCCCGCCCCGCCCACCATGACGAATACACTGCACCCCACGCCCCCACGCTGCCCGGTGCCGAGTCAGCTGCAGTGGAAAGCGCAGACGACGACGGCGGCGCGGCGGCGGAACCGGCCGGCGTACCGGCGTCGCAGCACCGGGCGGAGACGCCTGCATCCCCGGCATCACAGGAAGCGGCGGCCCCGCAGGTTTCCCACGGTCTCCGGGGCGATGCCGCGGAGACTGAAATGCTGGACCGGACACAGTCCTCCGCACTGGTGGAGAACGGGGCGGACCACAACCAGCCTTCCGGGCAGGAAGATGGCATCACAGCCACCGCGCCGGCCGGGCACCTCGCGGCCGATGAGCCGTATGGCGCCGGTTCCGCGGCTGCGGGCCCGGACGGCAGTGGTCCCGTGGACTACACGGTGAAGGGTGATGCTTCCGAGATGGTCTACTACGAAGAAGGACATCCCGACTATGAGCAGACCAGGGCGGAAGTCTGGTTCGAGTCCGCTGCGCATGCAGAGGCCGCGGGCTTCCGGGCTCCCCGGCGCAAACGGCTCTACTAGGAGGAAGGCCCGCCGCATTGCGGCGGGCCTTCCTTACTTTTCGCGCCACTTTTCGGACCGGCTGGCCGGTCCGTTCCGGATTGCACGGCGCCTGCCGGCCCGGCGCGCGTTGCACCTGTGCCTTCTTGGCGTGTCCTGCCTCTGCCTGGCCCTGGCCGCCTGCACCGGCCCTCCCAGGCCCCCGGCGCCGGCCACGGACACCGGCACCCCGGGCACCGGGCCCGGAACCGCCGTCGCCCTCCCCGCCCCCGGAGTACAGGAGCGGTTGGACCTGCAGCTGGACACGCCCTGGTCGGCGGTCTTCCTTCCGGACGGCACTGCCGTCATCTCTGAGCGGGACACCGCCCTGATCAAGGTTGTCCGGGACGGGAGGGCCACGGCCCTCGGCAGGGTGCCCGGGGTGGTGCCAGGCGGCGAAGGCGGCTTGTTGGGCCTGGCACTCTCCCCGGACTTTGGCACGGACCACTACCTCTACGCCTACGTGACGGCACAGGACGACAACCGGGTGGTCCGGCTGACCCTCAACGGCACCGGCGATGGCCCGCTGGCGCTCGGCCGGCCGGAGACGGTCTTTTCGGGGATACCAAAAGCCGAAACCCACAACGGCGGCCGGATCCGCTTTGGCCCGGACGGCCTCCTGTACGTGGGCACGGGCGACGCCCAGCGACGTGAGCAGCCGCAGGACCCAAACGCCCTTGGCGGCAAGATCCTTCGGCTCACCCCCGACGGCCGGCCCGCGCCGGGGAACCCGTTCGGCAACGCCGTCTACAGCCTGGGGCACCGAAATGTCCAGGGCCTGGCCTGGGACGGGTCGGGCCGGCTCTGGGCCAGCGAATTCGGACCGGACGTGGACGATGAACTGAACCTGATCCTGCCGGGAGCCAACTACGGCTGGCCGGAGGTCACGGGCGCGCCGCACCGGGCCGGGTTCCAGGATGCCAAACTTGTGTGGCCTTCCACCCAGGACGCATCTCCCAGCGGTCTGGAGATAACGGGGGGCACCGCCTACCTGGGTGCCCTCCATGGCGAAAGGCTGTGGGTGGTGCCGCTGAACGGCACGGAAGCCGGCAGCCCTGTGGCCTATTTCACAGGCAAGTACGGGCGGATCCGCGACGTGATCCTGGCCCCGAACCGCCGGTTGTGGCTGCTGACCAATGGCGAAAACCCTGATTTTGCACTGATTTTGCGGCCCTTGCCGTGAACTGGACGACCGATGGGGTGCCGATTTCACTTGCACCAAAAGTTCGTGTAGAGTTTCATGTCGTTGCGGAGATCAACGGGAAAGAAAAAGCCCGGAGATGAAAGCAAAAAAGATGCACCTCTAGCTCAATTGGCAGAGCAATTGACTCTTAATCAATGGGTTCCGGGTTCAAGTCCCGGGGGGTGCACCACTGGGAAAACAGCCCCTGGTTTGTGGAGACACGAACCAGGGGCTGTTTTGTTGTGCCCGTGCACTTTATCGATTGCTCCGTACTTGTCGTTTAGGCCAGTCATAAGGACAACTACGGAGCAATCGACGGGGGTGAAGATCAGGGGTGCGACGACTGCAGGCGGCGGCCGGGCACAAGAAAGCGCGGCCCGGTTCACAAACCGGGCCGCGCTTTCCGTAGAGGCAGCGGCAGCTACTTTGCCACGTTATCCATCAGGGCGCCGGCATTGGCGGGAGTGGTGGAGAACTGGCTGGCCAGCTCACGGACCACGGCCTTGAGCTCCTGGCGCAGCAGTTCTGGATCGATCGACGCCGATGCGAGCACGGAGCGCTCCATCTCCACGGCCTGGGCAACTGCCTCCTTGCCCTGCTCCGTCAGCGACACCACGTGGCTGCGGCGGTCCGAAGTACTGCGCACACGTGCGATATGGCCGTGGGCCTCCAGCCGGCTCAGCGTCTTGCCCATGGTCTGGGCCTGGACACGGACATATTGCGCCAATTGGGCCTGGGTCATGGGTCCCTGTGCGGCAAGGACCTCGATGGCAATCACACCGGCGTGGGTGAGTCCGATGGCACCAAGTTTTTCATTCCATGAGTGTTCTACGAGGCGCGCAGCAGTGGACAGGAGGCGCCCTGTGGGCCAGTGATCCATATCAGGCATAGCAGCAAGTATAGCCAAGTGCCGATTAGCACTCGGTCCACCTGCTTACTAGGCTGTTGTGTCCCGCCCGCAACAAGGAGAAAAACAATGGCTGAAAGACTCGTTACCGGTGACAAGGCGCCCGCTTTCACCTTGCCCGATTCAACCGGCAAGGCCGTCAGCCTGGAGCCGCACCACGGCCGCTCCACCATCGTCTACTTCTACCCCGCGGCGGCCACTCCCGGCTGCACCAAGGAAGCCTGCGATTTCCGGGACAGCCTCGCCTCCCTGCAGGCCGCCGGCTACGAGGTCCTGGGCATCTCACCCGACCCCGTCGACAAGCTCGCGAAGTTCTCCGCCAAAGAGGAACTGACGTTCCCGCTGCTCTCCGACGCGGACCACTCAGTGGCGGAGGCTTACGGCGCCTGGGGCGAAAAGAAGAACTACGGCAAGACATACCAGGGCCTGATCCGCTCCACCGTGGTGGTGGACGCGGACGGCAAGGTGGCGCTGGCGCAGTACAACGTCCGGGCCACGGGCCATGTGGCCAAACTCCGGCGGGACCTCAACCTGGACGCCTGACCTGACTGCCCTGTCGGCCGACCGGAAAGGCCCCGTCGGCTGACACGGGCTGACCCGGGCCGGTCCCGTGGCAACGCTACAATGGACACTGGCATCCGCCGTCGAACCTTGAGGTTGACGGCAGGAGGCCCCGCGCGAGTGGTGAAATTGGCAGACACGCAGGATTTAGGTTCCTGTGCCTTCGGGCGTGGGGGTTCAAGTCCCCCCTTGCGCACATTGGAATCCCCCGGCTTCGGCCGGGGGATTCCTGCGTTAAGCACAGGCGTCCTGCCGCCGGTTTCTGCCCCGAATAGAAAAACTCCGAGGATCCACCCATCCGCCGCCGCCCACCCGGCGAATAGCCATTGAGACACCAGCCAAGGGCAGGTGCTTACCGAAAGGCAGACTGCACGCCGTGGACACACAGTCCGGGCGGCAGGACGAACAATCCTAGGAGAACTGAAATGCAGACCTTCAAGCGCACCACTTTCACCGTCGCAGGCGTTGCAGCGGCCGCTCTGCTCAGCCTCACGGCATGTGGCGGATCCGGCAGCACCTCCGGTTCCTCGGCGTCGTCGGCGCCGATGGCATCCTCCCCCAGCTCCAGCATGGCCTCGCCGTCCAGCTCCGCCATGGCCTCGCCGTCGGCAAGCTCCATGGCAGCCTCCATGGATCCGGCCGCCAACCTGGTCGGTCCCGGCTGCGCCGCCTACGCCAAGCAGGTACCCACTGGTGCAGGCTCGGTTGAAGGCATGGCCCTCGACCCGGTGGCCGTCGCCGCCTCCAACAACCCGATCCTTACCACGCTGACCGCGGCGGTTTCGGGCAAGCTGAACCCCAAGGTGGACCTGGTTGACACCCTCAACGGCGGCGAATTCACTGTCTTCGCACCGGTGGACGACGCCTTCAAGAAGATCGACGCCGCCACCATCGACACCCTGAAGACGGACGATGCCCTGCTGAGCAAGATCCTCACCTACCACGTAGTGCCCGGCCAGATCACCCCGGACAAGATCGCCGGCACCCACGCAACGGTTGAGGGTGGCTCCGTCACCGTCACCGGCAGCGGCGACAACCTCAAGGTGGACAACGCCAACGTCATCTGCGGCGGTGTGAAGACCAAGAACGCAACTGTCTACCTGGTCGACTCGGTACTGATGCCGAAGTAGCCCTGATCCCCGGGCAGGCACTCTCAAGGCCCCATAAGGCCGGGTCCGCTGGCAACCAGCGGACCCGGCCTTGGCGCGTCACGCCGCTGCCTGGGACGGGCCCCAGGCGCAGTCCTCTAGACTGGGTCCCGGCCCGCAAGCGGCGGAACCGGCAGCATCCAGAGGTGATAAACGAGTGCCCAGCAGTACATCGCGGCGGACGGTCATCAAAGCCGGCGCCGTCCTCATGGCTCTGGGCGTGACCTCATGCACGGGCATCCCGTCCCCCTCCCCCACGTCCGGGACGCCCAGCTCGCCGCCGGCGGAGCCTGATGCCACATTCAATTTCGGCACCGCCGCCCAGCCCCTTGGACTGGACCCCGCGCTGTCCAACGACGTGGAATCCCAGCGCATCACGCGCCAGATCCTTGAAGGACTGGTGGGCGTGGACCAGACCACCGGCAAACCCACACCGCTGCTGGCTACGGAGTGGAACGACTCCAACGACGGACGGACCTATACCTTCAAGCTCCGCACCGGGGTGACGTTCCACGACGGCACGCCGTTCAACGCCGACGCCGTCTGCGTCAACTTCAACCGGTGGTTCGCCTTCCCTGCCGAGCTTCGCCAGCAAGCCCCGGGGAGCTCCTTCAAGGACGTCTTCAAGGCGCACGCGGACGAGCCGGAGCTGTCAATCTTCAAGAGCTGCACGGCGGTCTCGGCAGACACGGTCCAGATCGACCTCACGCAGCGCTTCACCGCGTTCCTCCCGGCGCTGACCCTGCCGGCCTTCGCCATCGCGTCGCCGGCAGCCCTCGCCTCGGGTAAGGCGGATGTCCTGGACCAGAACCGGGGCGGCCAGGTGATGTCCGCGTTCGCCACCAAGCCCGTCGGGACCGGTCCCTTCGCCATGGGGGCATGGGGCAGCGACAGCGTCACCCTGGCCACCAACAAGGAGTATTGGGGTGACCGCGGCCAGATCGCCACCATCAACTTCATGGCGTACAACCACCCACAGGCCCGGCTCCAGGCCCTGCTGGACGGCACCATTGACGGCTACGACGCCGTGACGGTGGGAAACTTCGACCAGTTGGTCAAACGCGGCAAGCAGATCGTCCAGCGGGACCCGTTCTCGGTGATGTACCTGGGCATGAACCAGGACATCCCTGTCCTCCAGAACCAGAAGATCCGGCAGGCAGTGGAGCTTGCCATCGACAAGGACACCCTGATCCGGAAGTTCTTCATCGACAACACTGCCAAGGCCACGCAGTTTGTGCCGCCCAAGATCAGCGGCTTCAACAACGACGCGCCGGAGCTCGGCCACGACCCGCTGAAGGCCAAGGACTACCTCAAGGAGGGCGGCTACGCGGGCGAGGAACTGAAGTTCTACTACCCCATGAACGTCACCCGCCCTTACCTGCCAACACCCGAGAAGGTCTACGCCGAGCTCAGCCGCCAACTCACCGCCGTCGGATTCAACATCCGGCCCGTGCCCGTCGACTGGTCCGACGGCTACCTGAGGAAAGTCCAGTCCGCCGGCGACCACGCTTTCCACATCCTTGGCTGGAACGGTTCCTACTCAGACGCGGACAACTTCGTTGGCCCCTTGTTTGGGCAGAAGAACGGCGAGTTCGGCTACCAGGATCCGCAGGTCTTTTCGAAGATCAACCGGGCGCGCGGACTGCCCGACGGGAAGGAGCGCGATGAGCTTTATCACACCATCAACGCCCAGATCGCCGCGACCGTGCCGGCCGTTCCCATCGCCTTCCCTATCTCGGCGCTGGCGCTGTCGGACCGGGTGCTCAACTACCCGGCATCGCCGGTCTTAAACGAAGTTTTCACGAAGGTCCAGCTAAAGCCTTGACGGGCCGCGCCAATTTCAGTATGCGGGCCGCACGGGGATATTCTGTGACAGCCAGAGCCGCTGCAATCGGAGACTGATCGTGACCTTCATTTCCAAGACCCCACACGCCGACGTTGTCCTGATAGGCGGCGGCATCATGAGCGCCACGCTGGGGGCATTCCTCAAGCAGCTGGAGCCGGACTGGACCATCTCGCTGTTCGAACGGCTGGACCAGCCGGGACTCGAAAGCTCGGACCCGTGGAACAACGCAGGAACGGGCCACGCCGCCCTCTGCGAACTCAACTACTCCCCCGCGGCCAAAGACGGCTCGGTCAACCCTGCCAAGGCACTGCTCATCAACGAACAGTTCCAGCTCTCCCGCCAGTTCTGGTCCCACCTGGTGGACAACAACCTGATTGGTTCGCCCAAGGGCTTCATCAACACGGTCCCGCACATGAGCTTCGTCATCGGCGAGGACCACACCCGGTTCCTGAAGAGCCGCTACGAGGCCCTGAAGCCGCACACCCTGTTCCGGAGCATGGAGTACTCCGAGGACCACGCGCAGATCGCCAAGTGGGCACCCTTGATCGTCAAGGGCCGCGATCCGAAACAGCGCATCGCCGCCACCCGCGCCGCCGAGGGCACGGACGTCGACTTCGGGGCCCTGACCCGCGAGCTGACCACGTACCTGGGGAACAACGGCGTCGAGGTCAACTACGGCCACGACGTCACCGGCATCTCCCGCGCGTCCGACGGCGGCTGGGACCTTTCGCTGAAGTACCCCAAGTCAGGCGAACACGGCAAGATCCACGCCAAGTTCGTCTTCGTCGGCGCCGGCGGCGGAGCCCTGCACCTGCTGCAGGCCTCCGGCATTCCCGAAAGCAAGGGCTATGGCGGCTTTCCCGTCTCCGGCCAGTTCTTCCGCTGCACGGACGAGGCCATCGCCGCCCAGCACAGCGCCAAGGTTTACGGCCAGGCTTCCGTGGGTGCTCCCCCCATGTCTGTCCCGCACCTTGACACCCGTTACGTCAACGGAAAGCGTTCGCTCCTCTTCGGCCCGTACGCAGGCTTCTCCACCAACTTCCTCAAGAACGGCTCCTACCTGGACCTGCCGCTGTCCATCCGGCCGGGCAACATCATCCCCATGCTGGCCGTGGCAAAAGACAACATGGACCTCACCGCCTACCTGGTCAAGGAAGTGGTCAAGAAGCACGACCAGAAGGTTGAGGCCCTTCGCGAGTACTACCCCGAGGCAAAGGGCGGCGACTGGGAACTCATTACCGCCGGCCAGCGTGTACAGATCATCAAGAAAGACCCGCAAAAGGGCGGCATCCTTCAGTTCGGTACTGAAGTGATCGCCGGCCGTGACGGCTCCATCGGTGCGCTCCTGGGCGCCTCGCCGGGGGCGTCGACCGCTGTCCCCATCATGATCGAGCTGCTCCAGAAGACGTTCCCCAAGAACTTCAAGGGCTGGCAGTCCAAGCTCAAGGACATGATGCCCGGCTACGGGGTGAAGCTGGATGAGAATCCTGACCTCGCCGCGGAGCTGGAACGGGCCACGGCCAAGTCCCTCCAGCTGGAGAGCGTTTCCGCCAGCCGCTGACCCTGCCGGGGCCAGCGGCTGGCACCCCCAGGGCATGTACCAGTCACTTAGACCCCCAGGAGTCCACCCATGTTCCGGCTGGCCCATCTTTCCCTGGCGAACCGGGCCCTGATCGCACTGATCACGGTCTTCGCCTCGGTCTTCGGCGTGATCACCATGTCGTCACTGAAGCAGGAGCTCATCCCTTCGATTGAGTTCCCGCAGATCACGGTGCTCAGTTCAATGCCCGGGGCCTCGCCGGAAGTCGTGGACAAGCAGGTCAGTGGTCCGCTCGAAAAGGCGCTCAATGGCGTGGAGGGGCTGGAATCCACCTCCTCCACGTCGCGCACCGGCGTTTCCCAGATCACCATGGTGTTCACGTACGGCTCCAACCTGGACCGGGCCCGGAACCAGATCGACCGGGCCATTTCCAACGCCAAACGGACACTGCCCGCCGATGTGCAGCCGCAGGCCATCGCCGGAAGCATCAGTGACTTTCCCATCGTCTTCCTCGCCGTTTCGTCGGACAAGCCGCTCAGCGAGCTGAACGCCGACCTGCAGCGGCTGAGCGTACCCCGGCTGCAGAAGATCGACGGCGTCCGCAGCGCCGATGTCACCGGCGGCGCGTCCCAGCACATCGAGATCCTGCCCCGACCCGACGCAATGGCAGCCAACGGCGCCAGCCTCACTGCCATCCGCGACGCCCTCTCCAACAACGGGGCGCTGGTCCCCGCGGGCACGCTCGAGGACCAGGGCAAGACCCTCTCACTGCAGATCGGCAGCCCCGTCGATTCCCTCGATGCCATCAAGGCCCTGCCACTGTCCGGCGCCAAGAACGCGGCGACCATCGGCTCGGTAGCCGATGTTTCCCTCAAGGACGACGAGCGCACCTCCATCACCCGCACCAACGGCGCCGAGACGCTGGCCGTCTCCGTGACCAAGAAACCCGAGGGCGACACCGTGGCGATCTCCCACGCGGTACGGGATTCGCTCAGCGACCTGGAGGCCGAACTGGGCTCGAACGCCAAGTTCACGCCCGTCTTCGACCAGGCGCCGTTCATCGAAAAGTCCATCAAGGACCTCACCACGGAAGGCTTGCTGGGCCTCGGTTTCGCCGTCGCCGTCATCCTGCTCTTCCTGATGTCCGCCCGGTCCACCCTGGTCACCGCGGTGTCCATTCCGCTGTCCCTGCTGATCACCTTCATCGGCCTTTCCGCCACCCGCTACTCCCTGAACATCCTGACGCTGGGCGCCCTCACCATCGCGATCGGGCGCGTGGTGGATGACTCGATCGTGGTGATCGAGAACATCAAGCGGCACCTCAGCTATGGCGAGGAGAAGTCGACGGCGATCCTTACCGCCATCAGGGAGGTGGCCGGCGCCATCACCGCCTCCACCCTGACCACGGTGGCGGTGTTCCTGCCCATCGCGTTTGTCGGTGAGCTGGCCGGTGAACTGTTCCGGCCGTTCGCCCTGACAGTCACCATGGCCCTGCTGGCGTCGCTGCTGGTATCCCTGACCATCGTTCCGGTGCTGGCCTACTGGTTCCTGAAGAACCCCAAGGGCGCCCCCGCCGGCGCGGCTGCAGGCTCCCCGGAGGCCCGGCGCATTGCCGGCGAGGCCAAGGCAAGGGCCCACGACGCCGAACAGCGCAGTCGCCTGCAGCGCGGCTACCTCCCTATCCTCAGGTCCACGCAGAAGCACCCGGTCATCACCCTGGTGGCAGCAGTCCTGGTCCTGGGTGCCACCGGCGCCATGACCCCGCTGCTGGCCACCAATCTCCTGGGAAATTCGGGGCAAAACAGCCTGACCGTGCGCCAGGTGCTGCCGGCCGGAACCAGCCTGGCCGACACCAGTGCCGCCGCCATCCGCCTCGAAGGGGTCCTGCGCGGCATCGACGGCATCAAGGATGTCCAGGTCACGTCCGGCAACGCCCAGGCCGGCTTCGCCGCACTCACCTCCACCGGTTCCTCGAACTCCACCTTCACCGTGGTCACGGACGAAAAGGCGAACCAGGAAAAGCTCCAGGACACCGTGAGGTCGGAACTGGCGAAGGTGCCCGACTCAGGCAAGGTCTCCGTAGGCACCCAGCAGGGCGGATTCGGCACCTCCTCCACCGTCGACATCACGCTGAAGGCTGCCACCAGCGCCGACCTGCAGTCTGCCAGCGACACCATGGTGGCTGCCATGACGGGCGTGCCCGGCACCAGCGAAGTGGCCAGCAACCTTGCTGCCAGCAACCCCGTGGTGCAGGTCAAGGTGGACCGGGCCAAAGCCACGGCCGCCGGCCTGAATGAGGAACAGGTGGCCGGCGTCCTGGCCTCCACCATCAGCCCCATCCCGGCCGGCACGGTCCGGATCGACACCAATGACTTCCCCGTCCGGATCGGCCAGGGCACGAAGTTCACCAGCATCGATGCCGTCCGGAACATCCCGCTTCCGGCGGGCGGCCGGCCGGTGACGCTGGGAAGCATCGCCGCCGTGGAGCAGGTGGACGTCCCGGTCTCCATCACTGCCAGCAACGGTGAGCGCACCGCCAAGGTGTCCATCACGCCGTCGGGCTCCAACCTGGGCGCAGTGAACACCGAAGTCCAAAAGCGCCTGGCCGATGTCCAGCTGCCGCCGGGAGTCACCGCCACCATCGGTGGCGCCACCACCCAGCAGGCAGAGTCGTTCCGGCAACTGGGCCTGGCCCTGCTGGCAGCCATCGCCATCGTGTACGTCATCATGGTGGCCACGTTCAAGTCGCTCATCCAGCCGCTGATCCTGCTGGTCTCGGTTCCCTTCGCGGCCACCGGTGCGGTGGCCCTGCTGCTGCTCACGGGCGTGCCGCTGGGCCTGCCATCGCTGATCGGCATGCTCATGCTGGTGGGCATCGTGGTGACCAACGCCATTGTGCTGATCGACCTCATCAACCAGTACCGGCAGCCGCGCGACGGACGGCCGGGGATGAACGTGGCGGACGCGATCACCAACGGCGCGCGGCAGCGCCTGCGGCCGATCCTGATGACCGCCCTTGCCACGGTCTTTGCCCTGACCCCCATGGCCCTGGGGCTCACGGGCGGGGGCGGCTTCATCTCGCAGCCCCTGGCCGTGGTGGTGATTGGCGGGTTGGTGTCCTCCACGGCGCTGACCCTGGTCCTGGTCCCGGTCCTGTACCGGCTCGTCGAGGGACGGCGCGAGAAAAAGGCGCTCCTCCGGGACCTGAAGGCCCGTCCCGAATTCGGCCCGGGCCCTGACGTGGAGGACGAGTTCCGCGACTGGACCACCGGCCAGGTGCCCAAGGTCAGCGGTCGCCGCGCTGCCCCCGGCGGCGCTGAATAGTCCGGCATTCCCTGACCGATGCCCGTACCGCCCCGCGGTGCGGGCATCGGCGCATTAAGCGGACGAGACGCGCGGGAATAATCCCTGCCGCAGGGCGTTGCAGGAGGCAATAGATGCAAATGCATCTAAATTGGTTTACACTTAAACCAAGCCAGCAAGTCCAGGAACGGAAGGGCACATCATGCAGATCGGTGTTTTCAGCGTCAGCGACATCACCACGGACCCCACCACGGGCCGCACTCCCACCGAGCACGAGCGCATCAAGGCCTCGGTGGCCATCGCCAAAAAGGTCGAGGAAATCGGCATGGATGTCTACGCCCTGGGCGAGCACCACAACCGGCCGTTCTTTTCCTCCTCCCCCACCACCACGCTTGCCTACATCGCAGCACAGACCGAGCGGATCATCCTCTCCACGGCCACCACGCTGATCACCACGAACGACCCCGTGAAGATCGCCGAGGATTTCGCCATGCTCCAGCACCTGGCCGACGGCCGCGTGGACCTGGTCCTGGGCCGCGGCAACACCGCCCCGGTGTACCCGTGGTTCGGCAAGAACATCCAGGACGGGGTGGAACTGGCCATCGAGAACTACAGCCTCCTGCGCAAGCTGTGGGATGAGGACACCGTCAACTGGAGCGGCAAGTTCCGCACCCCGCTGCAGAACTTCACCTCCACGCCCCGCCCGCTGGACGGCGTTGCCCCCTTCGTATGGCACGGTTCCATCCGCACCCCGCAGATCGCGGAAGTGGCCGCGTACTTCGGTGACGGTTTCTTCGCGAACAACATCTTCTGGCCCAAGGAGCACTACCAGCAACTCATCGGCCTCTACCGCGAACGGTACGAGCACTACGGCCACGGCAAGGCGGACCAGGCGATCGTTGGACTCGGCGGGCAGTTCTTCCTGGGGAAGAACTCCCAGGACGCGGTCAAGGAATTCCGCCCGTACTTCGACAACGCCCCCGTGTACGGCCACGGCCCGTCGCTCGAGGACTTCACGTCCCAGACGCCACTGACGGTGGGCAGCCCCCAGGAAGTCATCGAGAAGACGCTGACCTTCCGCGAGTACTTTGGGGACTACCAGCGCCAACTGTTCCTCATCGACCATGCGGGCCTGCCCCTGAAGACCGTCCTGGAGCAGCTGGACCTGTTCGGCGAGGAAGTACTCCCGGTGCTGCGCAAGGAATACGCTGCCCTCAAGCCGGCGCATGTTCCCGAGCCACCCACCCACGCAGGCCGCGTGGCCGCCCTGCTGGCTTCGCAGGACGCCGAAAAAGCCACCTCGGAGGCGTGATGGCTGCGGGCGGATCCGACTCGCCGATGCGGCTGGCTGCCGAAACGTGGGAATCGCTGTTCCGGGCGCAGGTTGCCGTCATGCGGAGGCTGCAGTCCGGGCCGGCATTCCGGAAGCTGGCGGTGAACGAGTACGACGTGCTGTTCACGCTCAGCCGGTGTCCGTCCGGCTGGCTCCGGCTCAACGAGCTCAACGACAACGTCCTGTTGAGCCAGTCCAGCCTGAGCCGGCTGGTGGAGCGGCTGGAAAAGCGGGGGCTGGTGGCCCGGATGCCGGCGCCCGAGGACGGCCGCGGCATACTGCTTCAGCTGACGGACGAAGGACGGGAGCTGCAGAAGGAAATCGGCCGCGAGCATGTCCGGGACATCTCCGCGCTGGTGGGCCCGGCGCTGACCGCCGGGGAGCAAAAGGAACTGATGCGCCTCACGGACAAGCTGCGGAATTCGCTGGGCCAGCTGCCAAAATAGGCCCGTTAGGCACTCCGGCCGGTCTGCCTAACCGGCCGGCGGCACCGGCCGGCGGGTGCTCCCCCGCCGGCCAGCCAAGCTGCACCCGGTCAGCCCAGCTACACGAGGCCCACCACGCTGCACCCGGTCAGCCCAGCTGAACGAGCCGGGAGGGATCCTCTTCCGGCAGTTCCCCGTTGACCACGGCCGTGACGCGCAGCTGGTTCAATGCCAGGCTGCCGCCCACCGTGGAGAGGAAGGCCGTATCCGATGAGTCCCGGCCCGCGGTGATCCTCAGCATCGACTCCCGTGGGGCGAGCCCGGTGGGGTCGATGACGTGCCAGGCGCCGTCCACGTAGGCCTCGGCCACGGCGTGGAAGTCCATGGGACTCAGTCCGGGCGCGTAAACGGCCGCAAGGCGGGCCGGGATGTCCTTGGAGCGGAGCAGTGCGATGGCCAGGTGGGCGAAGTCGCGGCAGACGCCGCGCCTGCTCAGGAGCGTCTCCACGGCACCGTCCGTCCCGCGGGACGAGCCGCTGATGTAGCGGAGCTCACCGTTGACCCAATCCCGGACGGCGCGCACAAGCCCGGCCCCCTGGACACCCTCGAACTCGGCGTAGGACGTGGGAAGCAGCCGGTCCGATTCGGCGTAGCGGCTGGGCCGCACGTACCGGATCCGGTCGGCCAGGCTGGCATCTTCCGGGACGCCGCGGCCTCCCACGGTAGCGGAGTACTCCACGCTGACATCGGTGGGCGCGGCGAACTCCATGTAGTGGAAGCGGCCGCCGTGGTGGTCGGAGATCTCCGTCAGCGGAACCTCTTCCCCGCCGGCCATGACGGACAGGGATTCTTCAAAGGATGAGTACCCGCTGTTCCTCGCGACGGCGATGGCCATGGCCACCTTCGTGTTGGCGTTGGTTTTGAAAGCCAGGCGTGCGGAAACAGAGCGTTCCATGTCTCTCCGGGGGTGTTGGGGGCGGACGGGAAGGCCGCGCCCCGGTACCTGGTGGGTGCGGGCGGCGGGACTAGTTTTTGACCTTCAGCGACATTAGCATCCGCTGCACATTGGCGAAGTCGGAACTGTCGTTGACGTACTGGGCTGCCTGAGCGAGCGTATCGAAGGCCTGTGCCGGGGCCACCTTTTCATCGGGCGCGAATGCCTTCAGGCCCACGAGGTCGCCGAACGATAAGTCGCCTTTGCCGTCCGGGCCACGGACCACGTTGCGCAGTTCGCACGCCCGGCCGTCCGTGCCGCCCACGAGGTTGGTGATGCCGTAGGACCCGAAGTAGCGGTACCCCTGGATGACCCGGTAGACCATCCGCGGCGGGATGGTTCCGGCTCCTCCCTGGGCGGCCAGGTCGAACGGAACGCTGCTGATTACCGTGTACGGGTGCCGTGCGTCGTCCGGGCAGTCAGGGGACGACGGCGGCAGTCCGGTCCGGAGCGCGGCCACGAAGGTTCCGTCGGGCTTCTTCACGTCGACTTTCAGGCCGCCCGGAAGGACGCCTTCCTCCGGCGGCACCGATTGGGCGATCCAGTCCGACGGCAGGTCGAAGCTGACCGACTTTGCCGGGTCCGAGAAGGTCTTCCAGGAAGCGGCAGTAGCCGCGGCCCGGGGTTCGCCCGGCGTTGCGGAAGCGGAGGCCGGTGAGCTGCCGGCGGCGTCCGGAGCGGCCGACGCCGTTCCCGGGGCCGCTGATGCGGAATCCCCTGGTCCGGAAGCCGCGGATCCGGACGTTGCTGTTCCGGACGTTGCCGATCCGGTGGTTGCCGGCTGGGCCGTCCATCCCGGGCCTGCCTGTTGCGGCCCGGAGCAGCCGGCCAGCAACACTGCGGCGGCCACCAGTGACATGGCGGAAGGAACTGACGATCGCGGCGTGCCTGTCATGGGAGCCAGCCTAGCGCCGGAGCACCCGCCCCCGCGGCCGCCACGGCGGTGTTTCCTGCGCTTCCGGCGCTGCTCCCCGTCTGTCCCCGTGCGCCCTCCAGCCGCGCACCGGCCCCCGTGTCGCCGTCGGACGTTCCCGGCCCTGCCCTGCGACTAGGCTGGGGATATGGCGGAAGATCAGCTCGGCGCAGCAGAAGACAATCCCGCGGACATCTCCGCCCTGGACATCGTCGACTGGCGGCTGCGGACGTTTGCGCTCTACGACAACGTCCGCCGGATCTCCGCCGACAGCCCGGCCGAGGCGCACTCTTACTGGCGCCACCAGCGCGACCTCATGTTCGGCACGCATCCGGCCTCGGCGCTGACTGCCGCGGACAAGGCCCGCTTCTCCGGCCTGAAGACTGCCGACTACGATCCCATCTACCGGTTCCACGTGCCCCTGACCAAGGAAGGCGCCGGCCGGGAGATGAGCGTCGATACCGGCACCGATGGCGTGGTGCACTTTGTCCGGCTGGGAACTTTCGACCTGCCCGAAATGGGCCAGCTGGCCGTATGGAAACTCCACGGCTACGGCGGGGGCATCTTCGTTCCGTTCCGCGACGCAACGGCCGGCCAGCCGGGTGGAACCTACGGTGCCGGCCGCTACCTCCTGGACACCATCAAGGGCGCTTTCCACGGCGTGAACGGCAGCGGCCCCGGCGCCCGGTACGTCCTGGACTTCAACTTCGCGTACAACCCGTCCTGTGCCTACAACGACGCGTGGGCGTGCCCGCTCCCAGGGCCGTCCAACCGGCTGGCGGTGGAGATTCCCGTCGGCGAGCTGTACTGATTCATGGCGGTTATTTCCGGACGCCCTGCGCGCCTTCCGTTCCTGCTCCCTGCCTGCGGCACTGATCGCGCCGCCGGTGCCGCCGCATGAGGGAAGGTGCGGCCGCGCCCCCAGTCCAGGAATCTCCAGTCCAGGAATCCCTTGCCAGGCGCTCGCCCGCCACGAGGCATTACCGCGGGATCCTGCGTTTTCCGGTCATCCGGCAATTGCTGCGCTTCTCCGGGGTCGGTGTCATCTGCACCGCGGCCTCGCTGGGACTCTACGCGCTGCTGCGGCCGTGGCTTGGCGCCCAGCTGGCGAACGCGGTGGCGCTGGTCCTGACGTCCCTGTTGAACACGGCCCTTAATCGGCGGCTGACATTCAAGATTGCGGGCCAGCAGCGCCGCACGCGTGACCACCTCAACGGCATGGTGGTGATCGCAGTGGCCCTGGTGATCACCGGCAGCAGCCTGGGCGTGCTGCACTGGTTCAACCCGGATGCCACTGTGGGCGACGAACTGGTGGCTACAACGTTGTCCGGCTTCGTGGCCACCGCGGTGCGCTTCAGCATGCTGCGGCACTGGATCTTCCGCCGCGCCCGCCACCGCTGACCGGCGCGGGCACCCGGCTAGCGGCTGTGGCCCGCGCCCAGGTTCTTGACGCCGGCGACGGCGGCCCTGACGGCGGCGGCTGCATGGTCCAGGTCCGCCTGGCTCACGGAGGAATCGAAACTGAAGCGGACGGCGGTCTGGGCCACCTCGGCGGACACTCCGAGGGCGGTGAGCACGGTTGAGGGCGCATCGGAGCCGGCGGCGCAGGCGGAGCCGCTGGAACAGACCACGCCGCGGCGTTCAAGTTCCAGGAGCACGGACTCACCGCTGGTGCCGGGGAAGCAGAACGAAGCCACGGACGGCAGCCGTTCACTGGGGTGGCCGGTGAGGACGGCGTCCGGCACGCCGGCCAGGACGTCGTGGATGAAGCGGTCGCGCAGGGCGGCTACCCTTTCACGCTGCACTTCCTGGTGGTTCCTGGCCAGCCCGAGGGCGGTAGCCAGGCCAACCGCTCCTGCCACGTTCTCCGTTCCCGACCGCCGGCCCCGCTCCTGTCCGCCGCCGTGGATGACCGGTTCCAGGCGGGTGCGGCTCCGGACGAACAGCAGGCCGCAGCCTTTGGGTGCCCCCAGCTTGTGGCCGGAGATGCTCATCGCGTCCACGCCCAGCTCCCGGGTATCCAGGGGCAGCCAACCGGCGGCCTGGACGGCGTCGGTGTGGAATGGGATGCCGTGCGCGTGGGCCAGTTCCGCGAGCGCGGCGATGGGCTGGACGGTGCCCACTTCATTGTTGGCGTACATGATGCTCACCAGCGCGGTTTCCGGCCGAAGCATCCCCGCCAGTGCCGCGGGTGTGACGCGGCCCGTGCCATCCACCGGGACCACGTCCACGGTGAAACCGTGGAAGCGTTCGAGGTAGCGCGCGGATTCCTCCACGGCAGGGTGCTCGACGGCGCTGATCACCACCCGGTCCAGGCGCGGGTCCGCCGCCTGCCGGGCGAGGGCAATTCCCTTGACGGCCAGGTTGTCCGCTTCCGTTCCGCCCGCCGTGAACACCACTTCGCCCTGCCGGCAGCCGAGCACGCCTGCAACGGCCGCCCGCGCCTGCGCCAGCGCGGCCGCGGCAGCTTCACCGAGGGTGTGGTGGCTGGAGGGGTTCCCGAATGACCCCGTGAGGTAGGGCCACATGGCGTCCAGCACTTCGCGGCGCACCGGTGTTGTGGCGGCGGCGTCGAGGAAGATCACGGCGGTGTCACCCGGCGGCCAGTTCGACGTCGAGGCCCAGGTCCAGGGCTGCCACGGAGTGCGTGAGGGCGCCCACCGAGATGATATCCACGCCCGTGCCGGCGATGGCCGCCACGGTGCCGGGGTTGACGTTGCCGCTGGCCTCCACGGTGGCCCGCCCGGCGACGAAGGCAACACCTGCCGCGAGCTCCTCCAACGTGAAGTTGTCCAGCATGATGGTGTCCACGCCGGCGGCCAGGACGGGTTCGATCTGGTCCATGCGGTCCACTTCGACTTCGAAGTGGGTGGTGTGGCCCAGCTGTGCCTTGGCGGCCAGCAGGAGGGCGGTGAGCCTGGCCGGATCCCCGCCGGTCATCACGGCGAGGTGGTTGTCCTTGGCCAGGACGGCATCGGACAGACTGTACCGGTGGTTCGAACCGCCACCGCACCGCACCGCGAACCGTTCCAGGACGCGCAGGCCGGGGGTCGTCTTGCGCGTGTCGGTGATCCGGGCGCGGGTTCCCCCGGCCAGGCGCACGAACTCTGCGGTCTTGGTCGCGATCGCGGACATCCGCTGGACCAGGTTAAGTGCCACCCGTTCCGCGAGCAGCACCGAGCGCGCGCTGCCACTGACCCGGGCGAGGTGCGTGCCGGCGTCGAACGTTTCCCCGTCCGCCACGAGCAGCTCAACCCGGGTGGCGGGGTCGACCAGCTGCATTGCGTCCCGGAACACGGTGGCCCCGCTGAAGACGCCGGGGACCCTGGCGTTGAGGACGGCGGTGGCGGTGGCGCCGGCGGGAATGAGCAGTTGGGAGGTGATGTCCCCGGAGGGTGCGTCCTCGGCGAAGGCCCGTTCCAGGATCTCCCGTACCGGTGCGGACGGAAGGGTGAGGTCCAGGGCCGGGCGCAGGGCGGCCGCCTGGTCGATCATGGCGGGTTCAGTCATGGAGCAGGCTCGCTTTCGGGCGGAGGGAGGACGGATGGTCGGATGGTTCCGGTATGTCGCTGCGGTAGTGCGCGCCCAGGGATTCGGCCCGCTTCAGGGCGGCAGAGACGAGCAGTTGAGCGGCCAGCAGGAGGTTCCGGTCCTCGTACACAGCAGGATCGGCAGAGTCGGCAACAGCAGGAGGACAGACGACGGCGGCCCAGGCGGCAAGGGTGCCGGCAGCCGAAGCCAACAGCTCCCCGGACCGCAGCACCCCGGCATTGGCAGTCATCAACCGCCGAAGAGCCCCCCGCGAAAAGGGCTCCCCGGCCACGTCTCCCCCACCGAAGCTGGACGGCCAACTCCCGCCGGGCTCACCTGGGCGGTCCGCCGCGCCTTCTAAAGCAGCAGGGACGGCGCCGTGCGCACTTGCGTTTCGCGGCAGGGGTGCGGAAGCGTGCGTCCAGCGGAGGCCGCCCGCGACCGAGGCAGCACGCGGAGCATCGCTGCCGCGGGACGCGTCCCAGCCCCGGTCACCGGAGAGGAAGTCTTCAACAGCGCGGCGGCCGAAGACGAGTCCCTCCAGGAGGGAGTTGCTGGCCAGCCGGTTTGCCCCTTGGACGCCGGTGCAGGCAACTTCGCCGGCCGCGTAGAGGCCGGGGATGCTGGTGCGGGCGTGGAGGTCGGTGGCGACCCCGCCCATCCAGTAGTGGGCGGCGGGGGCGACGGGGACCAGTTCCCGTGTCCAGTCGATGCCGGCGTCGAGGGTCCCGCGGGTGAGGGTTGGGAACCGTTGCTGGAGGAAGCGTGCGCCCCTGGCCTGTTCGATGGGGCGGGCGTCGAGGTAGACGTGTCCGTTGGGGTCGCCGAGCTTGGCCAGGTGGAGGGCGATGCTGCGGGAGACGACGTCCCGCGGGGCCAGTTCGGCATCGGGGTGGTACGCCTTCATGAAGCGCCGGCCGCCGGAATCGAGCAGCACGGCGCCTTCGCCGCGGACGGCCTCGGAGATCAGCAGCGGGCCGTCGAGCCTGTCGGGGTGGGCGGTGGCGGCGCTGACCAGGCAGGTGGGGTGGAACTGGAAAAATTCCAGGTCTGCGGTGGCAGCCCCGGCGCGGACGGCGAGCGCCAGGCCGTCGGCGGTGGCGACGGCGGGGTTGGTGGTTTGGGCGAAGAGCTGGCCGGCACCCCCGGTGGCGAGCAGGACGGCGTCCACGTCGAGGCGCGCGTGCCGGCCGGCGTGAAGGTATTCCACTCCGTCCACGCGGCCGTCCCGGGCCAGGAGCGACGTGACGTGGGCCCTGGTGAGGAGCGTCAGCCTGCCCTCGTCCCGCCGGGACAGCACGGCCTGGATGAGGGCGCCGGCGACGCGGGCACCCGTGGCGTCCCCTCCCGCGTGCAGGATGCGCGGGGCGCTGTGGGCCGCTTCCAGCCCAAGCGCAGGGCCGCCGTCGTTCTCTGTGTTTTCATGTCCGGCGCCTCCCTCCCCCGTGTCGAAGGCCACGCCGTAGCGCTGGAGGGCGGCGATGTCCTGGCGGGCTTGCGTGCACATCAGCCGGACGGCATCCTCGTTGCAGTGGCCGGCACCGGCCCGGAGCGTGTCGGCGATGTGCGCGGCAACGGTGTCCCCCGGCGCTGGCACATCCAACACCGCCGAAATGCCGCCCTGCGCGTACCAGGTGTTGCTGTTGTCCAGGCTGCCCTTGGTCAGCAGCACCACGTCCACGCCGGCGTCGGCAGCGAGCAGTGCCGCGTAGAGGCCGGCGATGCCGCTTCCGACAACGGCGAGGCGGCGCGTCATCACGGCCTCGCAGCGAGCATGCGCTCGAGCGCCGTCCTGGCGTTGGCCTGCACATTGTCGTCCACGGTGATGCGGTTGACCACGCGGCCGGCCACCAGTTCCTCAAGTACCCAGGCCAGGTAGCCGGGGTGGATGCGGTACATGGTGGAGCATGGGCAGATGACCGGGTCCAGGCAGAAGATGGTGTGCTGCGGGTACTCGGCGGCCAGCCGGTTCACCATGTTGATTTCGGTGCCGATGGCGAACGTGGTGGGCTC
>Ga0308169_10000611_pt1 | contig 49424 bp, 46 predicted proteins | sample PhyBR1_2_FD_202139 | JGI IMG/M metagenome (GOLD analysis project Ga0308169, IMG submission 202139) | Phyllosphere microbial communities from UC Gill Tract Community Farm, Albany, California, United States - DLSLSB.R1 | ecosystem: Host-associated > Plants > Phyllosphere > Unclassified | place... | reverse complement strand
CGAGCTTCCCCCGCTCAGCTCATTGACGTCGAAAGGACTTACTTGATCGCAGATCCTGTTCGTCCACCTCCCGAACGCGTCGACCTCGCCCGTCCCTCCCGGCGCACCGACCGTCCTCCCCTCGGTCGTCTGCCTTCCGCTCCGACCGGCGCCGGCAGCCGCACCCTCCCCTTCCTCGCCCGACGCTCCTCCATCTCCGCCTGCCAAGGGCCTCACCCTCCCCGCCGTCCCGACACCGCCAACGCCGCTCCCCCTCCCCACATCCTCCCTCGTCCCCGCCGCGCCCGGCACGACTCTCGGCACCGTCGCCCCCCCTCCACCTCCTTCCGGCACCGTCGAGACGCCAACACCCCAAGCCACCATCGACGCCCTCGTCACGTCCCTCATCCCAACCCTCCCCGCCAACGACCCCTCGAGCACGACCGCGCCGACCGCCTCGAACGGGCCCGCCGCCGCCGCCGCCGCAGCGGCCGGCGCAAGCGGCGGCAAGTCGGCCCTGCAGGACGAGCTGCGCCTCGCGGCTTCGTCGAGCGCCGCCAGAGGGAGCGGCGCACCGGGCGAGGGCGGGCTCGTGCGCGAGCGCGAGGTGAGCCGCGCGGCCGTCGGCGCGTGCCGCAGCCGGGGCGGGCGCGCCGAGACGGTCTTCGTCGTCGCGTACTGCGCGAGGGCTGCGAGCCGGCGAGCCACGGGCGCGGGCGGCGCGAGCAGGCGCGGGAGCAAGGTCGGCGGGGCAAAGGGCGAGGAGGAGGGCAAGGCCGCGGGCGAGTACGGCTCGAAGAAGGATGAGCCGGCCAAGGTCGAGTCGAGCGGCGAGTTCGACGACGACTTTGCCATGCTCGCCGACTTTACAGCGCTCGACGAGGCGTTTGGCGGCGGGTCGACCGAGGCCGAGGCGTCGAAGCAGGACGAGGCGGCCGCCGCTGCGCCCGAGGTCAACGGCTCGAGCGCGCGCGAGCTCGAGGAGGAGAAGGAGGAGCTCGAGCGATGGGCGAGGGCGCTCGAGGGCGATGAGATGGACGCGCAGGACGAGTGGAGGGTCGAGTTGGCCGAGGTCAAGGTCGAGATGGCAGCCATCGATGGTCCTCGTGCGTCGAGCTCCTTCTCCGAGTCTCCGAGTATCGTGAAGGTCGGGCTGACGCTTTGACATCGCTCGCAGGTCTCACCGTCCGACCTCAACCGCCCCTCTTCATCAACCCTGCGCCGGCCTCCTCGAGCGGCGACGACGACAGCACCTCGTCCATCCCCTTCTCCGACCCTGTCCTCACCCACCTCACCTTCCTCGGCGACGTCTCGCTCCCGCACCCCCTCCAGCTCACGTCGCACTCGCCCTCCCTCGCGTCGGACGGGTCCGAGCCCGCCGTCGACCTGTGCCTCCTCGCCGTCGTCGCGCACCCTACTCGCCCCTCCTCTTCCTCGCCCTCCCACGCCGCGCCGACGCCGCAGTGGCGCAGCACTCTGTCGTCGTACGCCCTCTCGCGCGAGGACGCCTACCCGCTCAGCGAGGCGTTCCACTCGCTCGAAGGCCGCAAGCTCGACGCGCCCAACGCCGTCGAGGGCGAGGGCTCGTGGGCGGCACGGCACGTCGTGCGTCGAGGGGTCGGCAAGGGCGAGGAGGGCGTCTTGTGCGCGATCGAGATCCGGCCGGGAGGAGGCGAGTGGGCGAGCGTGAGCGGCGTCGTCGCTGAGCTGGCCGACGGCGGCGAGGGTGTGCGCACGAGGGTACTGCGAGTCAGCTCGTGCGTCTTATCTACTTTCGCCGAGGGTCTGGAAGAGCACTGACTCGAACCTTGTGCAGGGTCACGCTCGAGCCGCTCGACAAGACGGCCGACGGTGCCGAGGACGAGTCGGTCGCTCTCGCTCTGCCCGGTGCTCACCGTGCGTCTCCTCTCCCTCACCTCCTTCCTCTCCTGTATGCACTCACTAATCCTCGCACTCGCAGTCTTCTCGGCCCTCACGACCTCGCCCAACGGCGCCCTCCTCTGCGCCATCCCCTTCTCGACCTCGTACGCCTCGTCACAGCCAGTCCTCGCCGCAGCACCTCTCGGCCGCCGTGACGACCTACCGCACAAGCTCGCGACGAGGCTCGCCATCGGCATCGCCCGGCAAGGCGACGTCGGCGACTTGGTCGGGAGGGTCCGAGGATTGGGCGACGCCGGTGCGTCGCACACTTGCTCTCGTTCGCTGCACGCTTCCCTGAAGAGCAAAGACTGACTCATCCGCCCGTCGAAACGCGCAGGAGCTTCCCTCTCCGTCGTGCAGCGCGCCCACGAGATCTTGCGGGCCATGGTGCCCGCCGAGGCACAGCTCGACGCTTCGGCCCTCGGCCTCGAGCTGCTCGGCGTCACAGCTTCGCTCTTTCGGTGCGTCCTCGCGCTTCTCATCGTTCTGTCTGCCCGCCTCGTCGAATCCTCGAGCTGACGTTGGCGAGCGCGCAGGGACGTGCCTGAGCTGCAAGAGCGGGCCGAGACGGCCGAGCAGATGCTCGAGCTGGCAGCGTGCGCGAGGGCGCTCAAGCGTGCCGAGCGGCGCGAGCGAGGTGCGATCGTCGGAGCGTGGAAGCCAGACCTCGGTGCGTTCTCGCCTTCCTCGCCGTTGACGACTACCTCAGAAGCTGATGCCAACGTCGACTCGCTGAGCGCAGACGCCATCTGGCCCGTCGTCGGTCACTGCGTATGGTTCTGCTCCGACTTCCTCTCGGCGCTCCTCAAGTCGGCCATCAGCTCGCCGACCTCGCCCGCACTCGTCCTCTTCGTCCATCCGCTCTACCGCGGCCTCCTCGGCACCGTCACGAGCACGCTGCAGCATCTGAGCGCCTACCTCACGATCGAGGGCGTCGGGAGCGAGGCGATGGACCTGGCGCGAGGCATCGTTGAGGATGCGCTCGCCGCGGCCGCAGGAGGGAGGGGCTTGGCTGAGTGGGGCAAGCTGCTCGCGCAGGTCAACGGCGAGTTCGATGCAGGTGCGTCTCTCCTCCTCTCCATCTTTACCCTTCACGCTGTTCGTCGCTAACGAGGCGTACCTCGACGCACAGGTCCCGGTGTCTCGACCCTCTCGCCGCCGCTCCTCGCCTCGCTCGCCGTCCCTCCCTTCCTCGAAGCGCAAGCGACCGCCGTTCGCAACATCATCCTCGCCGTCTTCCCCTCACTCGACAGCGACCAGGCGAGCAAGGGCGAGTCGGGCGCGCCGCCGACGCCGCCGAGGACGCCGCTTCCTGCGAGCGAGTGGGACACGGTGCGGCGCGCTCGCCTCTCCGCCCGCGCTCGCGGCTGCCGGTCCTGCCTGCGGTGTGGGCGCCGCACGCTCGCGTTCGACGAGCCGGTCGTCGTGCCCGTCGTCGCTGGGGTGAGCGCGGGCGAGGGCCGGTGGAAGCGGTTCGAGGCCGAGTGGGAGGGGCGGTGCGTCTGCGGCGGCATGTGGACACGCGTGCGAGCTGGAGGGGACTAGTAGAGCTCTGCAAGCTAGATCTCGCGTCTCATGCAGCCCTTCTGCAGAGCGGCGAAAATGAGAGTCGCCCGATGCTCGAGCAGGACGAGGATGAGACGATGTCACCGCTCCAGCTCTTCACCACACCTCACTCGCTCCCCGCCAGAGCCAGCTGAGCAGCTCCACGATGGCTCCCAAGGGCAAGTCGAGCACGTCCAAGGCGACGCAGAAGAAGCATGCGGCCAAGGCGGCCAAGCGCGCCCACAAGCACGGCGACGGCGACGACGACGACGAGCCGGCCGCCCCGCCGGCGGGCAAGCAGCAGCAGCCGCCTCAGCGCGGCCAGAAGAAGCTCAAGAAGAAGGACCGCCTCGCCCGCCCCAAGCAGTACATCGCCCCGGTCAAGCCCAAGGGCGAGGCCGACCCGGTCGACCTCTTCCTCGTCCAGCGCGGCAAGCAGCTCGATCCGGCCCTCCTCGTCACCCTGAGGAGCCTCCAGAAGCGCGACGAGGTCACGCTCGCAAAGGCGGCCGAGGCGTTCGACTCGTGGGTCCGCGACACCCTGCGCGAGGACCAGGACGAGCACGGCGAGGAGTGGCAGCGCGAGCTCAAGCAGGAGGGCGTCGTCGATGCCATGAGCGTCTGGGTCCGTCCAGCTCTCCCTTATCGGCGCTGCAGAGCGAGCGACGCCAGCTGACCCAGGCTCCCTCGCGACGCAGGCGCACCACTTCCCTCGGCTCGCCCTCCACCCCTCGCGCCGCCTCCGCCTACAAGTGCACGCCCTGCACTCCCTCCTCACCTCGACCTCGCACCCGCTCCTGCGCGAGACGCGCTCGGCGCTCCTCGCCCCGCAGTGGACCGACCGCAGCGACTACGTCGGCGCTTGGTGCACCGCCGCCCACGACTCGGACCGCACGGTGCGGCGCGAGGCCAAGAGCAGCTGGGACGCCGTGCAGCGGGTCGAGACGGCGGGCGACAACGCCGAGGGCGAGGACGTCGAGGAGCAGGCCGAGGGCATCAGCGTCGTCGAGCACGCCGACGACATCGCGTCGTTCTGCTTCTCCGTCATCCTCGGCGGGTCCGACCCGTCAGCGCAGAGCGGCACGTCGACGCCGCTCGGCGCCTCGCCTGCACCGGGCGCCGCCGCCGCCGCCGCCGCTGCCGAGCAGGAGGACCCCGCCTTCCTCCGCACCTCGGCCCTCCTCGCCCTCGCCTCGCTCGTCTCCACCCTCCCTTCGCCTCCTCCCCTTTCGCGCGACACGCTCGACACGCTCACGAGCGACGAAATGTTCGACCTCGTCGTGCGCGCCGAGCCGGGCTTGAGGCAGCGCGAGCAGCCGCAGATGGTCCGCCGCGCCGTGTACGAGCTGCTCGGCGCCATCGTCGGTCGCAGCGAGGAGCTTCTCGCCGACACGGCGCCGTCGGCATCGGCGTCGGCGAACGAGGACGAGGGCGAGGGCGAGGACGACGAGGGCGGCAAGGTCGCGCAGATTGCCTCGAGGGTGCTCGGGAACTGCTGGAGCGAGCCCGAGGGGTGGCCCGGCATCATCGCCTTCCTGCGTCGTACGTCCCTCTTTCCCATCCTCGTGTGCACGTCTGCGCTCCCCGCTGACGATGCCGCCCGCCCACAGGCTACCCTCACGCTTGGACCATCGCCGACCGCATCCTCTCAAATGACGACGACGACGACGACCGCGAGAGCGTCAACGACGGCAAGCAAGACGTCGACGCCGCCTTCAAGGCCTCGCCGACGGTCGGCCTCTTCCTGCAGCACCTCACCCTCGGCTGTTCCTCCCACCCGACCCAGCTCTACCCGACCGTCCTCCTCCTCCTCTCGACCCTTCCCTCGCCCTTCTCGCCACCTCTTCCTCCAGCCTCGTTCACCCTCCTGTTCGAATCGTTCTGGGCGGCGCACTCGTCCCGCGCCCTCTCGATCGGCGGCCGCCTCGCCCTCGACTCGTTCGCCTCGGCCCTCCTCGAGTGCATCGTCTTCTCCCTCCCCTCGACCTCGACGCCCGCTTTCGCCGCCGAGCAGGCGCGCACCTGGATCGGCGAGCGCACCTGGCGCGCGTTCCTCGCCCGCGGCGACGACGCCGAGAAGCCGCTCGCTTCGCGCAGGGTCGCGAGCGACTTTGCGATCGCGCTGTCGAGGTTGGCGGCGAGGGACGACACGACGGCGTTCAACGCCGTGTGGGAGGCGGTGAGCGGCGAGGCGCTCGAAGCTGTCGCGGCAGCAAAGGGTGCGTCGCTCGAGCCCCTCGGCAAGGCGCTGCGGGCATTCGTGCGCGCCAAGGAGGAGGCGGTTCGGGTCAAGACGGTCGAGCTCGCCGCTTCGTGCGTGCAAAGAGCGCTCGAGGGCGTCAAGCAGGGCGACGAGGCGAGGGAGGAGCGGCTGCGGTTCGTCGTCGACGTCGCCGAGGTCGTCAAGGGCGATGCGCAGGTTGCACAGGTGCGTCCCTCTCTCTTTTTCCATCCACAAGACTCGTGGAACCGCTGCTGACGTAGCTCTGGTACAGCTCCTCGACGACTTCGCCCTCTCGCGTCTTCCCTCCCTCCTCGCCATCTCGCCCGCCGCCCTCTCGCTCTTCAGCTCACACCTCCACTCCGCCTCGCCCTCCTCCCGCGCATCGATCTGGCACTCCCTCCTCGCCTCGTCGCCATCGTCCTTCGTCCTCCTGCGCCTCGTCGACGCCGTCACCTCGGCCGGCCTCGCCAACGACCTTCCCTCGGCAGAGCAGGACGAGCGCCTCACCGTCCTCGCCGGCACCGTCCTCGCGCCCGAAGCGCAGTACGCTTCGGACGAGCTCGAGCTCCTGCGGCGCGTCATGGTGCAGCCGCAACCCCTCGCGAGTGCGGCGCTCCCCGCTTCGCTCCTCGGGCTCGCAGCAGATGCGCTCGCCGGCCCGGTCAACGCCGCCCTCTCGACTGCGTCGGCGGTGCGCCCGCAACTCGACGCCGTCGTCGCGCCCGCGGCGCTCCTCGCGCACTTCGTCCAGGTCCCGGGCAACGCTCGGGCCGTGCTCGAGAGCGAGGGCACGGCCGCCGCGCTTTTCGAGCTCGGCCACCTCCTGCCGTTGTGCACCTCGCACGCACGAGACGTGCCGGGCGAGGCGGCGGCAGCGGCGCAGCAGGCGTGGGCGAGCATCGTCGCTGTCGCAGGCGACGAGGCGGTCCAGCTCGCGATGGCCGGGCTCAAGGCGCGCACGGCGGACGCGACCTGCCGAGCATCGGCCATCGAGGTCGTGCACGCTACGGCAGCGCTTCTCGAGACGCTGCCGAGCTCGCGGCTCGAGCTCGTCGACGTTCTGCGGGCCAAGGACGACCTCGAGGCGCTGTACGCCGACGTGCAGCTCGTCGGCCCCGCCCCGTCCATCTCGGTCCTCGACCCTCTCGTTCCGCCCGTCGAGCCGTCGCACCCTTCGGCTCCAAAATCCCTCTTCGACGCGTCGTACCTGTCGCCCTACGCCCGCACCCTCCTCGCCCTCCTCGAGGTCTCGGCGCGCGACCACACCCTCCTCCGCCGCTCGCTATGGGCCCTTCCCCACCTCCTCATCCTCGCCTTCGCCGCCTCCGACGAGCTCGCCTACCCGTCACCGCCGTCCCGCTCGGCGGGGCTCTTCGGCCCCGACACGCCGCAGGAGGTCCTCGAGCGCGTGCGGGCTGCCGCCGAGGGCGCGAGCAGCTACATGCTCTCGTCGGCGGCGAACGCACTGCCTGAGGGCTGGCACGCCGCCGCCGTGCAGCACCTGCGCGCGCGAGACCCGCCGACGCCGCCCGAGAGCGGCGGTCCGCTCCTCGCCGTGCTCGACGGCCTGTGGCGCACCGCCAGGCGCGCGCCGGCGGCCGAGGACGCCAAGTCGCTGTACGCGACGAGGGCCGTCAGCAGCGTGCTGAGCGCGTGCCTGCGCTACACCGAGGACGAGGGCGTGCAAGATGCCGAGCGCTGGCTCGCGCTCGCTCAGAACTTGTCGTCCGGTCCGTCATGATCCCTCTCCACCCTGACCTTCTGCTGCAGCCACAGCGACTGACGTCGCTCCTCGCTCGCAGCACCCGACCTGTCGTGCGCCATCCTGTACGCGATCAAGCCCGTCCTCCTCGAGACGCCTCGGTTCGAGCGCTACCAGAACGAGCTCGCCGCCGCGCTCGCCGGCATCAAGCCGCACGAGATCGAGACCAAGGCCGCCCCGACCCTGCGGCAGCTCCTCGCCGTCGCGCCCGCACTCGACGCGCCAGTCATCTTCCTGCCTCAGCAGCGCTCGGTCTTCCTCCTCCAGTCGATCGGCCGATGGCTCAGCAGCGACGAGCGTATCCCGATCGAGGCGCAGGCGTCGCTCGTCGAGGTCCTCGCGCACCTCGCGCCCATCGTCCAGGACCTGAGCGGCAGCCACTGGGACCTCATGTTCGACCTCCTCGAGGCCAACCTCGACTCGGCCGACTGGGAGGAGCCCATCACGCTCCCGGCCGTCTTTGGGTCATGCCGACTGCTCGCGACGATCAAGGAGCTCGCGGCGTCTAACAGCGAGCTGCGCGAGGCGGTCAAGGGCCGCGTCAAGTCGGCCCAGGAGCTCGTCTTGAGCCTCTTCATTTCTCGACCTCGTGCGTCCCTTCCCTCTTTCCTCTCGACGCGCGCACGCTCAGGCCTGACGCAGAGACCGTCCACAGCTTCGACCAAGCGCGACCAGCCTCGGCTACTCGTCATCGAGGCGATGGCGCAGCTCGTCAAGGACATCCCGCCCAAGCAGCTCACCATGGACAAGTCGTTCGAGCAGGTACGTCCTCCGCCCTGTCTTCCTCCTGCTGCACTTCATGATGGTCGGCCACGGCCGCTGACGGTACCTGCCGCCCGCAGCTCCTTCGCCTCCTGCAAGATCCGGCATGGCCCGTCCAGCTCTCGTCGTACGACCTCTTGCGCCGTGTTGTCGTCCAGCATGTCTCGGACCTTGTCGTCGAGACCGAGCTCGAGACCGTCGAGGAGGTCGAGATCAAGCTGCCGACGTCGCTCGTCCAGCTCGTCGAGAAGCCGCTGGCGCACGAGGCGGACGAGGACCGCACGACGGCCTACTTGCTCGCCTGGATGACGGCCTTCTCCTTCTTTAACTCGGCGGTACGTCTTCGCGCTTCTCTCACGTTCGGGTCGGGCGAGCCCGAGCTGACATCCGCCCTTCTCGCTCGCCCGCAGTCACCCCGCCTGCGCACGGCCTACATCGAGCAGCTGCGCGACTCGGGCCTCGTCATCGACTCGCTCCTGCCTTCACTTTTCGGGCTGCTCAGCCTGAGCGACCGAGGACGAGCATTCGACCTGGCGCCCTGGTCGATCGACGACTTCCACCTCGACCGTGCGTTCCTGCCCTGCTCTCCTCTCCTCTCCCCTCGCGGCGAGCATGACTGACGCTCAACTTCTCGCCCTTCGCAGTCTTCGACTCGACCGCTCCTGAGAGCCTGCCCGTCCTCGCCGCGCACGTCTACTACCGCACGCTGCAGGCCGTCCCCTCGATCGTGCGCTCGTACTGGACGTCGCTCCAGAACCTCGGCCTGTCGCGCGCCGTGCACGCCTACACGTCCAAGCACTTCTCGCCGCTCCTCATCTCGGACGAGCTGTCGGCGCTGCGCGACCCGGCGTCGTCGATCGGCCAGCAGCTGCGCGACAACGACGACTTTACGGTCAAGGTCGCCGCCAACGCGAGCGAGGTCAAGGTCGTCTTTGTTGTCGACGAGGAGAGCATGGAGATCGGGATCAAGGTCCCGAACGAGTTCCCGCTCGCGGCGGTTGAGGTGCGCGAGGTGCGCAAGGTCGGCGTCACCGACAAGCAGTGGCGCGCGTGGCTCTTGGCCATGCAGCAGGTCATCACGTCGCAGGTGCGCCCTCCTCCTCTGCTCCTCGTCTTCTTCTCGTTCTCGCTGAAGGGAGCTGACACCGTCTTGCCGTGCTCGCAGTCCGCCGCGATCGCCGACGCCATCCTCCTCTTCAAGCGCAACGTGACGCTCAACTTTGAGGGAATCGAAGGCTGCGCCATCTGCTACTCGACCGTGTCGACGCTCGACCGCACGCTGCCGTCCAAGACGTGCAAGACGTGCAGCAACCGCTTCCACGCCAGCTGCCTGTACAAGGTGCGCTCGCTCGAGCCTCCTCCTCCCTCACCGCCGGAGCCTTACTGACCTTCCTCTCCTTCCCGCGCTCGCAGTGGTTTACAACGAGCCACGGCTCGACCTGCCCGTTGTGCCGGCAGCTGTTCTAGACGAGGGAGGGGTCCGAGCAGGAGCTCGCGTGCGTCGCGTGCGAGGGACCCGTACAGGAAAAGGTGCAATAGCCGTCTTTCTCTCTCTCGATCCTTGCTGCGCTCGAGAGCATGCCAAGACTGTCTGTGTGCTGGAAGCTGCCGCTGGTAAACAAAAGCGACACCCGGAGGAACAGTGGCGCGGGGACGAGCTTCTCCTCGTCGCTTGCTCAGCCTCGTCGCGCACCAGCTGTGCTACTCAGGTCTCTCGACACCCTCTCTCACCGGTCCCGCGCCGTGCCCGTCGCCCCTGCCGCCGGTGAGTGGCTCGCCTCGGTCCTCCTCCCCCGCCGACTCGCCGGCGACGACGACACGACCAGGACCGCCTGCGCCAACGTACACAGCTCGAGGGCACGCGCAGCAGAACCGCTGAAATGCCCGCACAACCTCGTCCAGCAGCCGTGCGCCCCGACCTCGACCGCACCCTCTCGTCCCCCACCTCTCGCCTCGGCCAGACGTCACCCGCCCTCCAGCCTTCAGTCGAGGCCGCCTGAGCTCCAGCGCCCGAGCCACCGACCTCCTCCACCCCTACGTCCAGCGCAACAACCCGCCGGCCATGCCCTTCTACCCCTCTGCGCACTCGGCGGCGGTCCTGCGTTCGCACAAGGCTCGCTCGGCCCACACCTGCGCCGCATCGCTTCTGCCCCTCCTGCGCCCGACCGATACCCTCCTCGACATCGGCTGCGGGCCGGGCACCATCACGGCGTCGTTCGCGCCCTTCGTCGCCCGGGTCACGGGCGTCGAGCACCCGAGCGCGGCGGGCGTGCTCGCCCAGGCGCGCGACGAGGCGCAGGCGCAAGGGCTCGAGGGCAAGGTCGAGTACGTCGAGGCGGATGCGGCGGCGCTGCCGTTCGAGGACGGCTCGTTCGACGTCGTGTACTGCAACCAGGTGCGCCGGCCCGTCCCCCTTCTCTCCCTCGCGCTCTCTGCAGGCGCACAAGCTGATGCTCCTTCCTGCCTCTGTGCAACAGGTTCTCCAGCACGTTCCCGACCCGGTCGCCGTCCTGCGCGAGATGCACCGCGTCTCTCGGCGGCTCGTCTTTGCGCGCGAGGCCGACCGCGGCACGTTCGCCTTGTTCCCGCCGACGCCGCTCCTCGACCGGTTCGACGAGCTGTGGAGCCTCGTCGCGCGGGCGGGAGGCGGCGAGCCGGATGCGGCGCGGCGGCTCAGGGGCTGGGCGCGCGAGGCTGGGTGCGGCGGCGAGGGAGCGCGAGCGGGACGAGGGCAGGTCACGGTGACGACGGCGGGCGAGACGCCCGACCCGCGCGAGTGGGGGGCCGTCTTTGCCGAGCGCACGACGACGGGCGGGTTCGCCGACAAGGCGCAGGAGCTCGGGTTCGCGACCGAGGACGAGCTGCGGCGGATTGGCGAGGCGTGGACCGAGTGGAGCGAGAAGCAGGATGCGTGGCTCGGGTTCTTGCAGGGCGAGCTGCTCGTGACCAAGGCGGGCGCGTAGTGTGTGCGCTCGCTCGAGGTGGACGGCGGCTGGTGCGCGAGCGAAAGCGGGCGCCGTTCGCGCTTCGATTCCCGCGCACAGACCCACCTTTTCCTCGGCGTCTGGCCTCGCTCGCTGGGAGAGAGTGGCCTTGTCTGCTGCAGTTGTAAGAAGCTGAGAATGAACGAGTGTTGCACAGTGAGAGCTTCTGCGAGCGAGGGAGCGAGACGCTCGAACCCTTTGCGGCGTGAGCCTCGGCGGCGATTCCGCCGGAGGCGAGCGGGCGCGCTCTCTTCCTCCTCGTCCCACCTCGCCCTCGCCGACCCGCTCTCGCGCACCTCGCGAGACCGTGTGCGCCGCTGGGCCTCGTCCACCGACCTTTTCTGCACGCGCTCGAGCCGTCACCGCGCCCCGCCAGGTCCGGTGCACGCCGACAAGGCCTCGGACCTCCTCGCCCGGTCCCCTCGCCCCCTCGCCCTCCCTCTCCCTCCTCCCCTCGCCTCGCCAGAGCCAGCGCGTCGAGCTCCAGCCCGTCCTACGAGCTACATCAACCGCCGCACACCACCGCCTACCGCCCGAGCGCGCTCAGTCGACCCGCCCGGACGCGCCTCATCGAGCTCCTCGCCCCGAGGTCCGTCCACCTCCCCCCTCCCCCTCTGCGGCCGTGCGCGAGCATGCACGCTGACCCTGCGCCTTGTCCTTGCAGCCACACCCTACTCGGACGCCCGCTGCACGAGCCGTCGTCGCCCGAGCGCGAGCACCGCCACACCTCGCCCTCCCTCCTCCTCCTCGTCCCGACTACCCCGCATTCCCCTCGGTCGGACCCCTTTTCGCCCCCCTCGTTCTCGCCCACTTTCGCCTCTCGCGCCTTCGTTCGACATGCACGCCACTCGCCCTGCCCGTCGCGTCAGCGCCAACGCGCCCTCGTGGTCCCAGGCCGAGCGCGAGGCCGCCGACGCCGAGGCCGCCATGGACTCGGGCGACCTCGACGCCGAGGGCGAGCTCGAGCCGCTCGACGACGACGCCCACATGGTCATGATGGACGACGACGACGACGTCCAGGACGAGGGCGCCCTCGAGGGCTCGGACGACGACGACTTCGACCCGCACGCCAAGGGCAAGTCGGCGAGCGGCACCTGGAAGCGCAAGTCGACGGGCAGCAGGGGCCGCGGCAGGGCGAGCCTCGCCAAGGCCCAGCAGCAGCAGCAGGCCAGCTCGTCGCGCGCGCCGGCCACTACGGCGACCGCCACGGCCGCAGCCGCCGCTGCTCCTCCCGCCGCGGCCGCCGACGTCAAGCAGGACGGCCCTGGCTTCGCCGCCGCGCCGAACCGCCTCCGCGTCGACCTCCCCGAGACGGACAAGGGCGTCTACGCGCCGGCCAAGGCCGAGCCGGACGCGGCGGACTCGTCGTCGGGCGACAAGGACATCGACGCCGAGGGCGAGGACGACGTCGACCTCGACGGGCCCGAGTCGCCCAACGGCAAGGGCAAGGGCAAGGACCTGTCGTTCAAGGACGGCGGCGCCAAGCAGGCGGCGCTCAACAAGAAGAAGCCGTTCGCGTGCGAGTACGACGACTGCTTCAAGTCGTTCACGAGGCGGAGCGACCTCGTGCGGCACGTGCGCATCCACACCGACGAGCGGTGCGTCCCTCTTCCTCTCTCCCTGTTGTATGCTGCCGGCAGCGTGTACTGACGCGACCCTCGTCGTCCTCGCGCGCAGGCCGTTCCACTGCAGCCACGGCGACTGCGACAAGTCGTTCATCCAGCGCTCGGCTCTCACGGTCCACGAGCGCACTCAGTGCGTCCCTCTCTCCTCCCCTGCGCTTCGTGCAGAGCGACTCGCTGACTCGGGCTGCCCCTTCGTCACGCAGCACCGGCGAGCGCCCGCACATGTGCGTCGACTGCGGCCGCCCCTTCGCCGACTCGAGCTCGCTCGCCCGTCACCGCCGCGTCCAGTGCGTCCACCTTCCTCTCCTTGCTGCTCTCACCCTCGTACATGCACTGACGACGAGCCTCTCCTGCAGCACTGGAAGCCGTCCCTACGTCTGCGAGGCGCCCGGCTGCGAGCGCACGTGAGCTTGCTCTTCTCGCCCCTCCTCATTCTCCTTCTCCCTCGCCCTCGGCTTTGCTGACTCGCCTTCTCCTCGCCCGCAGCTTCTGTCGCAAGACGACCCTCTGCAAGCACATCGCGCGCCACCACCCCAACTACGACGGCGAGCCGCCGCTCTTCAAGCCCGACAACATCGCCGACGGCAAGCCGCTCGTGCCCATGTCGGCCCAGGGCGCCATCGCGACGTCGATGATCACGGCCCTCACCGGCGGCGCCGTCCGTGCGCCCGCCGGCAAGACGGGCGGCGCCGCTCCCGCCGCCTCGGGCGCCGCCGCCGCCGGCAAGGCGAGCCCGGCCAAGACGAGCAAGGCCAAGCCCAAGGTCAAGCGCCAGGTCGAGCCCAAGTCGCAGATGCGCGCGGCGGCGGCCAAGAAGCAGCCCAAGGTGCGCGCCAAGACGGTCGCGTCGCGCGCAGCGGCGGCCAAGGCGGCGAGGGAGGAGGAGGACGCGCTCAAGACGCCCGGGCCCTCGCGCACGTCGGCCCTCACGCGCCTCCCGCCGCCTCACCGCCCGATCCTCCAGTTCGCGCCGCCGGCGTCGCTCTCGTTCAACGACGCGTCGTCGTCCAAGCCGCAGGGCTCGAGCGAGCCGTGGTCGGCGCGCCGCCAGTCGCACAGCGGCTTCGTCGACGCGCTCGCGTCGCACCAGCTCAACACGGACAGCAGCGCGCACAACTCGCCGGCGCCCGTCACCGGGCCCGCCTTCGGGCGCTCGTCGTTCGCGCCGCCCAAGCGCGCTGCGGCGCTGTACGCCATCGGCGCCGACGGCCAGGCGTACGAGGTCGACGAGGCCGGCAACGCCGTCGACTCGAAGAGCGACGAGCGCTCCGAGGCGCCGGGCTCGCCGAGCGAGTCCAACGTGCGCTCGACGAGCGAGGCCGGCCCGCACCGCTCGAAGCGCACGGGCGCCCAGCACCGCCACGACCCGTACGCGCACGGGCGCTCGCAGTCGCCCGCCGCTCAGCGCCGCTCGGGCTCGCGCGACGGCGAGGACGAGGACGCCGAGGACGAGGAGGACGAGGACGAGGACGCCGACTTTGAGTACGTCGACGCCGACTCGCCCGTCCAGGCCGCGGCCGCCCTCCCCGCCGCCGCCGGCGAGGAGCCCAAGCGCGAGCGCTCGGCGAGCAACGGCGACCCGCCGACGCTCGCGACGACGGGTGCGCCCGCCGGCCGCATGACGTGGGCGCTCCCGCCGCCCAACCTCGGCCTGAGCATGGGCGCCGCGCTCGGCCTCGGCATCGGCAGCCCGCAGCAGCAGCAGCAGCAGCAGCGCAGGCACAGCGTCGCCGTCGGTTCGGGCCCTGCGGCGGCGCCCATCGTCGTCAACGGCGCCGAGAAGGGCGTCGTCGCCGAGCGCTCGCAGTCGCTCTCGGGCCCGAGCGCGTCGTCGGCGCCTGCGCCGGCTGCCGCCGAGGCCGCCGCTGCGGTTCCTGTCGCCGTCGATGCGCCTGCTGCGGCGGTTGCGGCCGCGCCCGAGGCCGAGCAGGCCGTCGAGAAGCAGTCGGCGCCGGCCAAGGCGGCCTCGCCCGAGGTGCAGCGCACGCACTCGGAGGCGCTTCTCGGCGTCGACAAGACGGTCCAGGCGCCGATCGATGTCGAGGCCGTCGTCGAGGAGAAGAAGGACGAGGCGGCGGGCGAGAAGGTGACGCCGATGGAGGTCGAGGCGTGAGGAGTGTGCGCGCTCGACAAGCTTTCCCTGGTGCCTTTCCTCTTTCCTTGTCCATCCCTACCTCACCCTTTGGGCTCTCTCTCCGTCTTCACCGTCGCTTTGTACCCCCTGCGTCTGCCTTTGCGCGTGAGCGCCTCTCTCCATAGCTTTCCTCCTCCTCTCCCCTCCCTCGTCCTCCCTCCTTTCTTCCCTCGCGCTTGTTCTAGGTCTCGTCTTGGCGTTTTCGCCGTCGCTTGCAGTGCTTTTACTCTTGATCGAGCCGTGGTTGAGCGAGAGAGCGCGAGAGGCGAGCAGTGGAGCGACAGCGGGTCCGAGCGCCGAGCGAGCCAGCCCCGCAGTGCTCCTCTCTCTTTCTCTGCTCGGTCCAGGTCGGCTGCTGTACAAGTGATACACTGCGCGAGACGTCTACTGCGGCCCGTGCGCTCCTGCGAATGGCGTCCTGCCTCGGTCGCCCGTGATTTTCTGCGAGCGAGAGAGCCAGGCGTCAGCTCCAGCTCAGCCTCGCTGCGACGGGCTTCGACGAGCTGGAGCGCATGCGCAGAGAGTAGAAGTGCGCGACGCACCTTCCACGCCGGCGTGCACGAGAAGCCGTGCGTCTCGAAGGCCGGCCCGGTCGGCGGGTCGTCGGTCGAGGTCGAGCACGCGCAGCGCACGCCGTCCTTGGGCAAAGGGCAGTGCGAGAAGGGCGCGTGGTGGTAGCCGATCTCGCGGAAGAAGATGGTCTGGTTCGGGTGAAGGAAGAGGGCGGCGGCGAGCGAGTGGACCGGCGCTGCGAGCGGGAGGGGTCCGAGCGTCAGCGAGCTGCGCGGTGAGCGAGACTCTGGAGCGAGGGAGGAACGCACCGTCGCCCCATCGCTCGTAGAAGAACCCGCCGGCCTTGTCGAGGTGCTCAAAGTAGGCCGTGTACGCCTTGCCGCGCCAAAAGTCGACCCGGGCGATCTCGAAGTTGGACCTGCGTGGCGTCCCACGGACGTATCAGCCTCGACGAGCCTGCGACGCTCGAGAGAGGGAGAACACGGGACGAGACGACGAACCAGAAGTGGCAGCCGTTGTACGTCTCGCCGCCGTCGTTGCTGATCCACGGCATGAGGTTGGGCTCGGCGACGTGCTCTGGGTGCGCGTCGATGAACTCTGCGAGCACAGCGGGAGGGACGGTAAGTTGCGGTTCTTGAATGGCTCGAAGCGCAGAGAGAGGAGAGCGCAGCGCACCTTTCGTCGTCGACCAGAGCGTCTTGATCGTCTCGGCGTCTGCGAGCTCACGCAGATCGTCAGGACTCGCTCCGCAGCCGTACGAGAAGAAGGAGAAGATGAGCGACGCACATTCGTACAGGCTGACGACCCAACCATAGACCTTGCCCTCGTCCTTCATCCGCCGGAACGGGTCGAAACCGATGTCGCAGTAGAACTTGACCGACGGCTCGACGCGCCAGTAGAACTCGTACGAGTCGAGGAGCGGGTGGCGGAACACTGTGCGAGCGAGCAGGAGAGGGAGCGAGAGGCGCAGGGTCAGGACGAGGCCGGCTCGGCGAGGACAACGAGGAGGAGGAAGAGGAGGACGCACCGAACGCGCTCTGGTACCTGCACATGCGCCTGTACGGCACGCTGCCGCCGTAGGGGATGTTCTTCTTGCCCATCTCGGCGATGGCCTTCATGGCGCGGCCCTCGTCGATCCAGTCGGGGAACTTGTCGCCCCAGTGCTCCTTGGGCACGAGCCCGTACTGCGTCTTGCCCGACGCGATGCCCGACGTGTGGCGCTTGAACTCGTCCGAGAAGGGCTCGTCGTTGAGGAAGGTCCAGTCGTAGTGGTACCGGCGGTTGAATCGGTCTGCGCGCGCGGGACGACCTCGTCAGCTACGAGAAAGGAGGCCGAAAGAGAGAGAGACAGAGAGAGACGCACCCTCGAGCTGGCGCATGGCCGAGACGGCCTCCCACACATCGCTGTTGCGCGCGAGCATGAGGAACGTGGCCGAGACCTTGTGCTCGTGCGCGCTCGTCGCGTTGAAGCCGAGGTCGTCGCCGTCGGCGTCGACGGGCCAAGCGGTGGGCGGCGCGTCCTCCCAGGGCTCGAGCCTGCGGCCGGCTGCCCAGGTCTCGGGCGGACCCTGCTTGAGGCCGAGGCGGACGCGGGCGTGGTCGATCGAGGTGTGGTGGGCGTACGAGGGCGAGGACGACTTGGCGAGGAGGTGGAGGGCGAGGAAGGCGAGGGCGCAGGCGGATGCCCAGCGCACCCGGGGGCTGGCGGGGAGCATGGCGGAGTGTTCTTGCTGATGGCCGAGTCGGCGCTCTTGCTCGTGTGCTTGCCGGGTCGAGGGTGCGAGGTTCGAGGCGGGAGAGGGTTGACGAGGCGGTGCCGAGGCGAGAGAGGCGAGGGCGACAGGTGCGGGCGGCGCGCGAGCTTGTGGCGTGAGCTTGAGAGTAGCTCGATGTGCTCGACTGGTCTCTGCAGGCCCAGAGCGCGGTGGCGAGCGAGAGGACGAGCCGCCATCCTCATCTCCCCGCGAGTCGCCTCGCCTCGCCTCTGGGCCTCTCGCCGCTCACTCGACAGCTCAGCCGAGCGCGCGCTGAGCTCACCAGATTGTCCTTGCATGGCACAACCACCCGGGCGCGTGACCCGCTCCTGCTCTGCTCCTCCTCCTCGTCCCCTCCGAGGTGGCCCACCCGCGCATCCGGCTCGACGGCTCGGCGCTGGTGGACGCCGTCGATCCGCGCTCTCCGGCCCCTGTGCGCTCGCCGAGGCCGCCGCGGAACGTCCGGCACTCGCCCCTGTACGGACCGCGCACGCGTCCGTTCGCCCCCCGTCTCTCTCGCTCGCGCTTGCGCTTCTCGCTCTCTCCCTGCTCAGCTTCAGCTTCTCGACACGATGCCACCGTTCCTCGACACCTTGCGCGGCGACTTGGAGCGTTTCGGGCTCGGCGACGACGTCGAGAAGGGCGTCCTCGATGCCTTCGCCGCCGTCTCGGGCGACACGACCGATCCTGTGTGTGTTCCTCCTCCTCAATCTCACGCAGCGCATGAGGTTGACGAGCTCTTACCAGCAGGTCCCCTCGTCCAGGACGACGACCGCCACCCAGACGCCGACGCGCAGCCCCGCCGTCCTGCGCTCGCAGACCGGCTCGGCCCCTCTCACCTCACCCAGCCGCTCCACTCCTCCGCCCGCGCCGACCCGCACGCCCTTCGTCGAGCCGCACCTCCCCGCCTCGCGCCTCGTCCCGCTCGACGTACACGGCGTCCTCTCGCTGCGCGACCCGGTCGAGCGCGAGTGCCTCGAGGGCGAGCTCGCCGCGCGCGCGTTCTCGTACATCATCGTCGGCGGCGGGACAGCGGGGCTCGTGCTCGCACGCAGACTGAGCGAGGACCCGGAGAACAAGGTGCTCGTGCTCGAGGCCGGCCCGATGTGCGTCCTCTCCCTCTCTCCCTCGTGCTCGTTCGAGGCGTGTTCTCTCTCGAGGTCGAGCGCTGACTCCTGCGCCAACAGGAAGGAGCACTGTGCCGAGATCGAGGTCCCCAACATGGCCGGCAAGCTGTGGCACACGGCCGTCGACTGGGCGTACCACTCGGTCGCGCAGGAGGGCCTGCACGAGCGTCGGGTTCTCTGGCCTCGGGGCAAGGTGCGTCCTCCTCAATCTCTCTTGCTTAAGCTCCTCCAGCTCTCAGAGACCTGACTCGCTCTTCGCAGCTCCTCGGCGGCAGCTCTAACTTCAACGCCTGCATGCTCACCCGCGCGCCCGCCGTCGACTACGACGCTTGGTCTCGACTCGGCAACCCCGGCTGGGACTGGCAGTCCCTCCTCGAGTATCACCGTCGGGTGCGTCCTCAACTCTCCCTCACTCCCTCCTTACGTCGAGCGCGCCGTCCTGACGCCCTCAGCGCGCCCGCAGAGCGAGTCGTTCCACGTCCCGACCCCGGCGCTCAATCTCCCCGCCGCGACGGCGCACGATCCGACCTGGACGCCCTCAGCGCACGGGCACGACGGCCCCGTGCAGGCGAACTACTCGCCGTACGTGAGCGAGCAGATGCAGGGCTTGTTCGAGGCGCTGCGCGAGGACGGTCTGTGCGTCGCCCTTTCTCTTCCTCTCTTACTTCCTCTCGCTCGAGCTGCCGATGTTGACGAGCTGTGCAGGCAGGAGATAGACCCAAACAGCGGCGCGGCAGGCGGCGTCGGCTACGCGCCGGCGAGCATCGACCCGAAGACGCAGACGCGCTCGTCGGCCGAGGCAGCCTACTGTGCGTCCGCTTCCTCTCCTCACCTCACCTCCTTCCTCCTCCTCCTGACGTCCTCCTCGCAGATATGCCGATCAAGGACCGCGACAACTTCCTCGTCCTCACGCACGCGCAGGCGACGCGCCTCGTCTTCTCGTTCGAGCACCGCGCCGGCGGGCCGCTCAAGGCCAAGGCCGTCGAGTTTGTCGACCCGCAGGACCCGACGCACAAGCTCCTCGCAGTGCGTCCTTCTCTCGCTCTTGAGCGGCCAGGTAGAGCCCGCACTGACCCTGTAACCGTGCGCGCGCAGCGAGTCGCCGACGAGGTCATCCTCTGCGGCGGGACGTTCGAGTCGCCGCAGCTCCTCGAGCTGAGCGGGATCGGCAACGCTCACCACCTGCAGCAAGGTGCGTTCGCATTCTTCATCGACGAGCGCATGCTCTTTGTGCTGATGCAGCTCAACTCCTGCAGTTGGCGTCGAGCCTGTTGTCGACCTTCCCGGCGTCGGCGAGCACCTTCAGGTGCGCTCTCTCCCTCGCGCACCTCGTTCGGTTTCGCAGACGAGCATACACTGACGAGAGCGCACGACGCAGGACCACCCGATGGTCGCCATGTCGTTCCGCCTCGGCCGCCAGCACGATTCGCTCGACCTTCTCGAGTCGGACAAGCACTATGCCGCCGAGGTGCGCCCCTCTTGCTCGTACACTCGCTCGATCGAGTGCGTCGCTGACGCTGTCGTCGCACGCTCGCAGGTCGTCGAGGAGTACCACCACCAGCAGGGTCCGCTCACGCAGGGCGTCCCCGTTGTCGCCTACCTCCCGCCTTCGTCCTTCCTTTCCCGCACCGAGCTCGCACACGGCCGCGACCTCAACCGTGTCGCGACCGACCACTACGGCGAGCCGTTCGAGATCCGGCCGAGCCAGCTCAAGGTCGAGCAGGGCCTGTACGAGGCGAGGGGCAAGATCGAGATCGTCGCCATGAACCGGTTCCTCGGCGGGGCCAAGTGCGAGGCGGGCAGGAGCTACATCGGCGTCATCGCAGCGCTGCAGCACGCGCTGTCGAGAGGGAGCGTCGTGCGTCTCCTCTCTCCCGCCTCGCCTCCTCCCTCGAGGTCCGTGCACGAGTTGACCTCGTCGCCCGACCCTCTCCGCCCGCAGCACATCACGTCCTCGGACCCGCTCAAGAAGCCGCGCATCGACCCTCGCTTCCTGTCGCACCCCTCGGACGCCTTCCACCTCGCGCTCGGCGCGCGGCACGTTCACGAGCTCCTCACGGACCCGCGCGGGCGCATGGCCGACTTTGTCGACCTCGACCACCAGGCGCCGCCGCTGTCGGGCATGCAGATGAGCGGCGATGTGCATGTCGGAGGGGAGGAGGGGTGGGAGGACTGGGTGCGAGGGAATGCGGGAACTGAGCGTGCGCCGGCTTCCTCTTCGTCGTCTCGCCCTCTCTCGCCGCCTCTGCCAGCTCGAACCGTCTTCACGAGCCTCTCACGCACTCATGAAATGATACTGATGTCCCAGCTGCTCGCCGCCACCTCGCAGATCATCCCTCGTCGACGTGCTCGATGATCCCTCGCTCGGAGGGCGGCGTCGTCGACTCGTCCCTGCGCGTCTACGGCACGCTCAACGTTCGCGTCGCCGACATGAGCGTCGTGCCTCTTCTCCCCGGGACGCACGTGAGTCTTCGTGCCTCTGTTCAGCTCCTCGACGCTCGACCTCGAGTCGATGCTCGGCAGATGCGCTGCGTCGCTGACTTTGCGGGGCGTTTCTCCCCTCTTGCCTTCCCTCCCTCTTCTCGCACCCTCGTACAGACGCAGAGCATCGCCTGTACGTTCTCGCCCGCCCTCCTTGCGCCTCTTGTCGAGCACCGCTCGGACCGCTCGGACCGCTCGCCTTTCCTCGCTTCCCGGCTGACCCCCCTCCTGCCTCGCTCCTGCGCGCAGACATGATCGGCGAGAAGGCTTCCGAGCTCATCCTCGTGGACCAGGTGCGTCGTCGCGCTTGGGGCGATCGAGAGCGGCCGTAGCTACGGCCGTCTGAGGCCGAGGACTGTGCAACATGTTCTTCTCGCTCTCTCCCTTGCACATCTCGCGCATGCACTCGCTCGCCGCCGTCGAGAGTGAGATCTCGGGAGCACGAAGCGGGGAAATGCAGAGCTGGACAGCGGGGCGAAGTCATGGCGCTCGTTGAGAAGGTCGTGCGGCACCAATTGTATTCGGCATTACCATGACTTTGTATTCAAGGCTAAGCTCGACGCACCTTTCTTGACTAGAGTCGCTCGCTCGGACTCTCTCGCTCGCAGTCCTGCTCGCACTGGGCTTTCAGCTGCGCCGTGCGTAACGTCGCGACGAAGGTGCGTTGCGATACATAGCTTGGCTCGCGTAAAACAGGCTCGATCACGCGCACGCGCAGTCGGCCGGCGAGCTTGCGCCGATCCCTTGCTCGACGACAATGCCAACTCGGACTCGGCGAGAGCGGGCCTCGCGCGCACGGTAACTCCAGCTGCCTCGGCGAGGGCTCGCAGGGAGAGAGGGTCAGCTGCACTCTCTCTCTCTTGCTCGACACACCACTGCGCCCTCAAGCCCCGCCCGCGCATGCTCGACCCGTCTCGCCCGGTCGCCCGACTCCCCCTCGAGCTCGTCGTCCACATCTTCAGCCTCGCCCTCCCCTCGTCCGACCCGGCGTGGACCGCCTTCCCCGACCGAGCGCGCTGGCTGTGCGCTGTGTCGGCCCTGAGCCGCTCGTGGCGCACCTGGGCGCAGCGCGAGCTCGTGCGCCATGTCGTCCTGCGCGACGACGAGGCGGCGCAGGCCTTTGTCCGAGGCGCACGGGCGGCCGTCGCGCGCGAGGGCGGCAAGTGCGAGACCCTGCGGATGGGCGGCACGACGGCCGGGTGGCCCATGGACGGCGCGCGGCTGCGAGCGGTGCTCGAGACGGCCCAGGCGGGCGGCGACGAGCTGAGCGAGCTGTGGCTGGTCACGGTCAAGGGCGTCGACCTGCGTGCGCTGAGGAGACTCGACAGTGCGTCTTTCACTCTCTTTTTACCTGGAGCGCGAGGCCCGGCGAAGATGAGCTGACGCTTCCGCCCTCCTCGCGCAGACCTTCGCACCCTCGTTTGCGTCGACCTCGAGCTGGGCCTCCCTCCCACCTCGCCTCAGACGCCCGTTCCTTCAGCACCGCCATGTCTACCTCGCCTCGCGACCCTCATCCTCAAGGATATCCAGCTCGCGCCGTCGCTGCGCACCATCATGTTCGAGGACCACCAGTTCCCCTCGCTCGAGACGCTCTACTTCGACAGCCACGAGGTCCTCACCCAGATCTTCGACGGCGACCCGGACGCCATGCCCCGACTGCGCGCCATCAGCCCCGCTGGCGACATCCAGCCGGCCTACCTCGAGGCGCTGCACCCGCTCGACGACGAGGTCGATGCGCCCACGAGCGCTCTTCCAGCGCCGTCAGGACGGCGCAGCTCGCTCGGCTCGGCCCGCCGAAGCTCGCTCGGCCGGCGGCACAGCGTCGACAGCAGTACGGCCGGCGGCGACGCGCAAAACGGCGGCAACTTGCGCCTGCTCAACCTCACGGCGCCGTTCCTGCGCCATCTCGCCCACTTTGCGCCCTCGCTTCCCCTCGGCATCACGCACCTCCGCCTCGACTTTGGACCGGCCGACGACCTGTCCGAGGCCGAGCTGCGGCTGCTCGTCGACAACCCCGACTTCACCGAGCTGTTCGACCCGCCCTCGCAGCACGCCGACCCGACGACCCGCACCGGCATCCAGTTCCTCTCGACGTCGGGCCGTCGAGGCACGCCGGGCGTCACCAACATGTTCTTCGGGATCCGCGTCTCGGTCGGCACGGTCCTGCACGACCGCGGCGTCGAGTGGCTCGCCGACACGCCCGACGCGTTCGACGCCGGCGCCGAGGCGGGCGTCGACGTTGCGCCGCAGGACAGGCTCATGCCCTGGGGCTTCCTGCGGGCGGCGAGGGACGCGATCGCGTTCGACCGCGCGAGGAGGAGGGCGGCGAGGTGAGGAGGGAGCGAGCGCGCGCGGTCCGCTTTGGCGGTCGGCTCGCGGCGGCCGCCGTCGACAGGAGCGCTCGGACGAGCTCACGGCTAAGCGTCTTCGGTGAGCGTGCGCGAGGCAGGGCTCTGTGATGCCGGGCTCGAGGCTGCGTCGCGAGGAGGGCGACAGGAGGAGGAGAGGAGGAGCAGAGCCTGTATTTTCTGATCGCCCCGCATACATTGCAGTACAGCATCAGAAGCACGCAGGTGCACATCGCACTGCAGAAAGAGCGAGAGCGAGGAAAGCGAGCGAGCGAGACCTCGAGTTGGCTGAACGCGAGTTGGCGCCTCCTCCTCCTCCTCACCACCACCGCGCCTCGCCCTGCTGCGACCGCTGCCACTCGAGCGTCCACCAACATGGACGGTGCGCCGCCTGACGACAACTTTGACGCGCTCCCCGTCGAGCAGCGCCTGTCGCACAAGGTGCGCGTCCTCCCTCATCTCGACTCGAGCCACAGCTCCTGGGGCTGGACCGTGACCTTGTGCGAACCTGTACTGACTCACACAATGCCTTGCGTGCAGGTCTGGAAGGCCCGCCTGTCCGCCTACGCCGAGGTGGCCTCGCTCGCCGCCAAGACGCCCGACGACCACGACCCGTTCTTCCGCGAGCCCTTTCTGAGCGCCTCCTCCCTGCGCGAGTGGGTACGAGACGCCAATGCGGTCGCCCAGGAGAAAGGCGTCGAGGCGGCGTGCGCTGTCGTCGAGTTCGGAGGTCGCTCCATGTCGAGGTGCGTCTGGCTCCCTCGGCGCACCGCAGCTTTGCCGGTGTACAGCAGCTGACCGGGTCTCCCTGTTCAGGACTCGCGCAGAAGTCGTCCCGAGCGTCGTCGAGAAGTGCCTCGGCTCTACAAGGGTGCGTCGCCGCCGTTCACTCGACCCGCTCGTCCCGAGCAGGCTGCTGACTCCAGGCTCTCGCCCGCAGGCTAGCACCCGCACCAAGGGCATCGAGCTCTGCATGCTCTACGTCGCGGCCGAGGAGGACCAGGGCGAGGGTGTCATCGTGCGTCGAGCTCTCTCTCTCTCTGCGCGCCCCACATCGTGCCAGGCTCGAGCTGACCCTGCTCCCTCACCTGCGCACAGGGCGACGTCGTACCCGGTCTCGAGGTCAAGCAGCCCAAGGTCGTCGCAGGATCCGTAACGGTCTTGCGAGAGCTCGCTCGGTGCGTTCGCTTCCAGGCTTGGTCGTCTCCTCGTCGAGCGGGCGGACTGACGTTGTCTCGCTTGCGCGCAGCTGCTACGGCCCCAAGACGGTCTCGTTCAAGCCCATCCTCAAGACGCTCCCCAAGATCTTCGCCCACGCCGACAAGACGGTGCGCGCCGAGGGCCAGCTCCTGTGCCTCGCCCTGCACTCGTACCTCGGGCCGGCCCTCACGCCTCACCTCGGCGAGCTCAAGCCTGTTCAGCAAAAGGAGCTCGGCGAGGCGTTCGAGGCGGCTGACAGGGGCGAGAAGGACGAGTACGGGTTCGGCAAGCTGCGGCCGAGCCGGTTCACGGTCACGCAGAAGCAGGAGATGGAGGCCCAGCAGGCGAGGGGCCAGCCCGAGGTGGACGACGCGGTCGGGGAGGACGCAGGCGACGATGATGCAGGTGCGTGACGTTCAGTTTCTCGCTCGCGCACCCGCATCGCCCAGGCTGACTCCCCCTCGCTCCCGCGCAGCGCCCGCCGACGAGCCCGACGCCGCGCTCGACCCCTTCGACTTCGCCGACCCCATCCCCATCGTCTCGAACCTCCCCGCCGACTTCTACACGCACCTCTCGTCGACCAAGTGGAAGGACCGCAAGGAGCTCGCGCTCGAGCCCCTCCTCGCCCTCCTCTCTTCGTCGCCTCGCTACGCCTCGGACAACTACAACGACCTCGCCGGCGCCCTCGCCGGCCGCATGGGCGACGCCAACGTCCTGTGCGTCATCCTCGCGGCGCAGTGCATCGAGAAGCTCGCGCGAGGGCTGCGAGACGACTTTGCGCGGTACAAGGGCGGCGTCACGGCGCCGATCATGGCGAGGACCAAGGAGAAGAAGCAGAACGTCCTCGACGCTCTCGGTGCCGCTCTCGACGCCGTCTTTGCAAGCGTGCGTCCCTCTTTCTCTCGCACGCGTCGCTCGTCCCCCTCCCAGGGCCGACTCTCTGACGCTCCATCGCGCCTGCAGACCTCGATCGGCGACTTCAGCGAGGACATCGCGACGTACGTCAAGGACAAGAACCCGTCGGTCAAGGCCAACACGCTCGCCTTCTACACGCGCTGCCTGTGCGCCACGCCATCGCCGCCGCCCAAGGCCGACCTCTCGACGCTCATCGAGGCGTTCAAGGTCGCCCTCACCGACTCGGACGCCGCCGTACGCGCCGCCGCAGCCGATGCGCTCGGCGCCTTGAACAAAGTGCTTGGCGAGCGTGTGTTCGGCGCGCTCGTCGGCGAGATGGACCCGCTCCGCAAGGAGAAGGTGACCGAGGCGGCCGAGAAGGCCGTCACCAAGTGCCGCAACGGCGTCACGGCGGGCGCCAAGCCGGCTGCGCCGGCGAGGGCACCCGCTCCAGCGGCAGCCGCAGCGCCGCCGAAGCCGCGAGGGCCGCCGGCGAGGTTGCTCCAGCGACCCCCGCCGGCCGACAAGGAGAACGCGCCGCCGCCTCCTCCGCCCGCTCACGATGAGCCGCCCGCGCCCAAGCCGGCCGCTCGTGCACCACCAGCTCGTCTCGCCGCCAAGAAGCCGCCGGCGCCGTCCGCCTCGGCACCGCCCGCCGCCAAAAAGCTCGCTCCCGCACCCGCACGCCCTGCAGCTTCCGGCGCCCCCTCGTCCGCCGGCGCCCCGAAGCCGTCCGAGCCGCTGCGGTACAAGCACTCGCAGGAGTCGGCCGAGGGCCAGGTCGACTCGGGCGACGTCTTCCCCGCCGAGATCGTCGCGCAGCTCGCCGACTCGAACTGGAAGCAGCGCCTCGAGGGCATGGACAAGCTCGCCGACTGGGTCAAGCTCGACGGTCGAGACGCAGACGCCGAGGTCATCGTGCGGTACTTGGTCGGCAAGAAGCCCGGCCCCAAGGAGTCGAACTTTCAGGTGCGTCCGCTTCCCCTCCTCGTCGCGCTCGCCTCCTCGTCGTTGAGTGCAGCCTCACTGACGCTCATTCTTCCGCACAGGTCGCCGGCAAGGTCTTTGCGCTCCTGCAGCAGCTCGCCGTCGACTCGCCCGGGTGGACCAAGGCGTGCGCGGCGGTCGCGACGCCCGTCCTGTGCGACAAGCTCGGCGACATCAAGCTCAAGAAGCCGGCGAGCGAGGCCCTCGTCGCCTTTGCCGAGAAGTCGAGTCTCGGGTTCGTGCTGTCGCAAGGTGCGTCCCGCCGTCCTCCCTCGGCTCGTCCTCCCTGTCTCGCTCGAGCCTGACCCCTTCGCCCTCTTCTCCTCGCCCGCAGCCTACGAGCCCATGTCGAAGCAGAAGGCGCCCAAGACGCTCGCCGAGTCATACGTCTTTGTCGAGCAGGCGTTGCGCGACTTCGGCCTCGCCGGCGGCCTCGCCGTCCGGGACCTGATCGACTTCCTCGTCGTCGGCCTCAAGAACTCGAACGCCGCCGTGCGCACCAACGCGACCAAGACGCTCGTCACGCTTAGGCTTTTCGTCGGCCCCAGTGCGTCCCGTCCTCTTCATCTCGAGGCCGTCGCCGTTCCGAACCTGATCCCCCTCTCCGCGACAGACATCACCTCGTTCCTCGCCGACCTCACGCCGCAGCTCCTCTCGACGATCGAGTCCGACTTCGAGAAGGTCTCGGGCGAGGCTGCGCCCGAGCCGTCTCGCTTCGGCGCCGACACCGTCGTCGCCGCAGCTCCTGTCGCGAGCGCTGCCGGCTCGTCGGCCGCCGCGACCAAGAGCAAGGCCGGCGCGCCCGAGGTCGACCCGCTCGACGACCTGTTCCCTCGCGTCGACTTCGACCGTCTCGTCTCGAGCGCCCAGTGCCAGGCTCTCGGCGACGCCAACTGGAAGGTCCGCAAGGAGGCGATCGAGCAGATCCGTGACACGCTCGAGGCGAACAAGCGGCTCAAGCCGAGCGGCCTTCTCGACCTCGGCACGCCGCTCAAGCTGCGCATCACGGACGCCAACAAGATCATCCAGCTCATCGCGCTCGACGTCGTCGCTCGCCTCGCGACGGGCATGGGTCGGCCGTTCGGCGAGAAGCTCGCCCGCATGTACGCCGGTCCTGTCGCCCAAGTACTCGCCGACCAGAAGGCCAACATCCGCGCCGCCGGCGTCACGACGCTCAACGCCATGGCCGACGCCGCCGGGCTCGAGCCGCTCGTCGGGTCGTTCGACAAGCCGCTCGAGGCGAACAACCCGCTGCAGCGCAAGGAGCTGCTCGCGTGGCTCGAGGAGCGCTTCAAGGACTACGACGCGCTCGACGGCGTCGACCTTGCCGTCCTCGCCGCGCCCGTCCTGCCGTGCCTCGAGGACCGCAACGGCGAGGTGCGCAAGTCGGCGACGGCGATCCTCCCCGCCATCATCGCCAAGGCCGGCTACGGCACCGTCATGGACGCCGTCAGTAAGCTCAAGCCGGCGTCCAAGTCGACCGCGCTGCCCATCGTCGAGGCCGCACGGTCCGCCGCCAACGCGCTCGACTCGCCGGCTGCACCGCCCGCCGCAGCGCCCGCCGCTCGCGCCGCGCCGCCCGCACGTCCAGCAGTCGCAGCAGCAGCAGCGAGGCCGCCTCCCGCCGCCGCAGCCGCGCCCGGGCCCGCCGCTCCCGCCGCCGCCGCCCCTCGCCCCGGCCTATCTCGTCCCGCCGCCAAGCTCCTTCGCCCGACACCGCCTACCGCTCCGCCACCCGAAGAGCCCGCACCTTCGGCCGTTCCCGCTCGTCTCGGGCAGCCTCGACCGCGCCCCTCGATCGGCGGCTTGCGCGCGGCGGCGGCGGCGTCCGCCTCGCGCTCCAGCTCGACGTCGTCGGTCTCGAGCGCCAAGGAGCCGCCGTTCCGCAGCGCCGACCCGGGCCCGAAGCTCCTGCGGCACCGCAAGGAGACGGGCTCGATGCGCTGGACCGTCGACGGCACGCCCCGACCCGACCAGGTCGACTGGCTCGCCGCGCAGATGGCGCCGCAGGTCTCGGCGACGCTGCACGCGCAGCTGTTCAGCACCGACCACTCGGCCGAGCGCGACTTTGTCGCCGGGCTGACGGCCATCGACGAGTGCGCTCGAGACCTCGCCGGCTCGAGCGACGCGTTCGACCTCGGCGAGGGCGAGCTGCGCGACCGCCTCGTCGCCAACTTCGACCTCGTCGTCAAGTACATCACGCTGCGCATCGGCCTCACGAGCACGACCATCACGGTCAAGTGCCTCGACGTCGTCGAGCACCTCCTGCCCATCCTGAGCAACGCCGGGTACAAGGCGAGCGACTACGAGGCGTTGCCCCTCATCCAGTGCCTCATCAGCAAGGTGCGTTCAATCTCTCTACTTTCTGTCGAGACCGCTCTCCTCGGCTCGTGAGGCTGACTCTGTTTCAACCTCTCGCTCGTGCAGGTCGGCGACGGCAAGGAGACGATCCGCCAGCGCGTGCGCGGCATCTTCAAGGCCCTGTGCTCGATCTACCCGTTCAGCAAGGTCTTCTCGACCATCCTCGAGCAGGGCCTCGACAACAAGAACGCTCGCGTCCGCAGCGAGTGCATCGAGGAGCTCGGCCAGCTGTACGCCCGCCACGGCGTAAACGTCCACCCGATCTCGCAGGCCCTGCCGCGCATCGCCTCGTTCATCGGCAAGCCCGACGCGACGACCCGCACGGCCGCCCTGCACGCCATCGGCGCCGTCTACACGCTCGTCGGGCCCGACGCGACCTGGAAGGCCGTCGGGCAGCTCCCGCCCAAGGACCGCTCGATGCTCGAGGAGCGCCTCAAGCGCACGGCGACGGGTGCGCCGTCCCCTGCGCCGCCTTCTCGCGTCGCGCCGGCTGCAGACCGCCCGGGCACGCCGAGCGGCAGCCTGCGCCCTCCCGCCAGCCGGCTCGCGCCGCCCGCCTCGCCCTCTCCGGCGAACGGGCACGCCAGCTCGCAGCCGCGCATCGGCATGGGCATCCCTCGACCAGGCGCCGGCCCGAGCCGGCTGCAGCGGCCCGGCGGCGCGACAGCGGCAGCGCCCGTCGAGCAGGAGCAGGACATGCCGCCGCCACCCGCGCGCCGGAGCGTGCCAGCTCCTGGCTTCTCGTCCAAGCCCGCCGCACGGCCTGCGTCGCTGCGACCGCCGTCGGGCGCGTCGGCACCGTTCACCGAGGACGACCTGATGGCCGAGACCGTGTCGGACCTGCCGTCGCTCATCGACGCGCTCGAGACGGACGACTGCACCGCCTGCGCCGACGTCCTCAAGCTCGTCCTGCGCGAGATCACCAAGAACACGGAGCACGTCCTCTTGCACGTCGACGCCCTCATCGACGCCGTGACGGCCCGCCTCGAGCTCGGCTTCACCAACCTCGGCGCCGACACGCCGCCGGCGCAGCTGCGGCTCTGCAAGCACCTCATGCAGACGCTCACGGCTCTCTTCGACAAGCGCACGCTGTCGCAGCAGGTGTCGCGCCTGCCCCTCACGGGCCTCCTCGCCGACCTCATGGGCCGACTGCTCGACACGGCCGACAACCCGGTCAGCGAGCCGATCCAGAGCCTCTCCAAGGTCCTCAACATGCTCCTCATCCGGGTCTTCCACAACGCCGACCAGAACGTGTGCTTTGGGTGCGTCCTCTTCCCCTCGAGACCAGTCTGCACAACGCCCATCTCGCTCGAGCCTGTCGCTGACTCGTCGCCCTCTCTCCCGCAGCGCCCTTCTAACGGTCCTCCAGGACGCGACGATCGATCTGCGAGAGCTGCGCGGCGAGGAGCTCGCCGACCGGGCCAAGTACGCCGAGCTTGTCATGAAGGTGCGCTCGGACCTCCTCTATCTTCCCACCGCCTAGCCCTTGCTCGCCCTTGCTCGCCGCTGATGCCGGCTCTCGCTCTCCCTGCAGTGCCTGTGGAAGGTCTCGAAGACGGTCAAGGAGAGCCTCGAGAACCGCAACCTCCTCGCGCCGCGCCTCCTCAGCGACATCAACCAGTTCCTCGTCACGATTCCTCCCGCCGAGTGGCGCCGGCGCTCGACCGACGACATCCCGCTCGCCGATCTACCTCTTCGCACCGTCAAGACCATCCTGCAGCAGGTCGTCTCGGTCCTGAAGAACCAGGTCTTCGAGGAGCTCGACGAGATCGACCAGGCCGAGAGCTCGTTCGTCTACCTCTACCTGCACCGGCTCGTCAACCAGGCCGCGGGCGGTGCGCCCGAGCCGTCTCGCCCATCGACGTCGTCGCTCGCACGCCAGGCATCGGCAGCGTCGCTCTCCTCGCAGCCGTCTCGCGAGGAGGCACCGTCCCGCAGCTCGAACGGCTCGCCGCCGTCCAACCGCACTGCACCGCGCTCGTCGTCGAGCATGGCCGCAGCGCCGCCGACGGTGACGTCACCGGGCGGTACCGACATCGCCGTCAACCAGCGCCTCAAGGAGATCTTCGACCTTATCGGCGACCCGAACAACTCGCGCTCGGTGCGTCGTCTCTCTCCTCGTCGCTGAGTCGAGCTACGAGGATGATGCCTGACGCTCTCTTTATCGCCTCGCAGGGTATCGCTGCGCTGTACGAGTTCCAGAAGGAGCATCCCGAAGCGTCGGCTCGCATCGCAACCTGGTGCGTCCGCCTCCCTTCTCCTCCGCTGCCGCGGAGTAAGCTGACCCTCTCGATGCTCGCAGGATGGCCGGCACGGGCAGCTACTTCCAGACGTACCTCAAGCGCGCGCTCGCCAACCTCGAGGCGGCCGACCGCGAGCGCACCGGTGAGCCTCCCGCCGCGCCCGCTTTCGACACGGCTTCGACCGGTGCGTCCTCCTCTCGGTCCTTCTCTTTCTCGTTACTTGACCTGACTCTCATTCTACTCTCTCGCAGCCTCGCGCCCTGTCTCGCGCTCGTCTCGGCCGCCGAGCGTCGCCATCCCCGGCACGCCGACCCGCTCGAGGTTGTCGCTCGGGCCCGGCTCGACGCCGCAGCAGAGCGCCAAGCTGCAGGAGCTGCACTCGATGTTTGGCTTTGCGGGTCAGAACGGCGAGGCAAGCGGCGCGCCGAGGGAGTAGAGCTCGTCGGGCGGCGGCGGTCCGTGCGCTCGACGAGGAGGTTCGAGTTTTCGCCATTTTCCTCTCGCTGTGTTGTAGTCTCTACTCCCTCTTTAGCTGTGCGCTCTGAGCGCAGGCCTGCAAACTTTGTCTGTCTCTCTCGACTCTCACGTGCGAGCGACGACAAGGAGAGCTGCAGAAGAATCGCGAGGTTGCAACGACGAGGCTAAGCCGACGAGTGAGCGGTCTTGTCGCGGCGGAAGCGCCTGAAGATCCTCGAGCGCACACTCCTGCACGAACGTTATAGAGTGAGCAGCCGAGCGGCAGAGCGACGAGAGAAAGCGGAAGAGACGGACCGGACTTGGGAAGGCTGCGAAGTCGGCGACGACGGCGACGTGCTGTCGGTGGTGGCCCTCGGGCGCGCCTGCGGCTGGTACTCAGGACCGGCGATGGTGACAGAAGGCGGCGGAGGGAAGGGCGTCGACGAGGACGTGCCAAACCTGCGTCGAGACGAAGATCAGCAGCTGCTCCGGCGGACCGTGCACGGACCTCGTCGACTCGAAGGAGGGGCGCGCACCTCGTCACCCTCGAGAACGGTGGGCGCTGCTTGTGGGGATGCAGCGTGAGGTACAGGTCGGTGAAGACGAGCGAGAGAAGGAGCTCGGGCGCGACAAAGTTGGAGAAGTAGCACGACGCGCGAGCGAACATGCTCGGGAGGTGCGCCGCGTAGACGCCCGACTCGACGTGCCGCAGGTAGATCGTCCAGGCCCCGGACTCTTGACCAAGGTCGAGGCGCTGGAGCCGTGTCGCCCACGGCGTCGAGCCGGCGGCGGTCCGAGCGTTGTGGTAGACGTGCGTGTAGAGCGCGAGCCAGAAGTCGACCGCCTGGCTGCAGTCGGACTCGAGCCACCGCGTGAGGTGCAGGAGCTGCTCGGCGGAGGCGGAAGCGGCCGTCGTGCCCGGGTCGATGCCGAGGTTGAGGAGGAGAAGGGCAAACGCCTCGACCTGGTGCGTCTTGAGGTCGACCGAGGGCGACGGCGGCTCGTTGTAGAGCCGGTCAAACGCTTGCAGAACGAGAGGAAGAGGCACGAGGGCGAACCAATTGCTGCGCGCAGGGACAAGGGTCAGACAAAGAGCTGCAAGCGGGAGGAAGGCCAAGTAGACGCACTCGATTTTGGCCCAGAAAGTGCCGTTGTGCGCCTGCCCGGCGTTGCCGCTCGACACCTCATTGATCTTGAGGACGTCTTGCTTCCACGACCTGCAGCGAGGGTTGAAGAGCGGCTCAGAAGGGGCGACGAAAGTTGAGAAGAGGAGGGGAGGGGCAAGGACGGACCAGCGCTGCTCGGGGTCGTAGTACATCTGCTGCGACAACTTGTGCATCTCGACGTGGCCGTCTCGGTAGCGCTGCAGCGCGGTCGCCGCTGGCTCGTGGTACCAAGCCTGGAGCGCCTCGTCCGGCGGAAAGTCGACGAGCGCTTGGGCCTCGTCGAGCGCGTGCGGGTTGAACGGCTCGTGCGTCGGCCCGTGGACGTACAGGCGGTGCTCTGCCATCCTCGACGAGCTTAGGAGAGACGTAGCAGGAGCTGGAAAGCAGGGAGCGAGTGCGAGCGAGCAAGCGATTGAGCGAGGGTGCGCCGGACTCCGACCGGAGGTCCGCGCACGACGGACAGGAGTTATCGCAGCCCGCTCGGCGACGACAGTCGGTCCGGCGCACGCGATGCGGGGAGAGGCGTAGCGGATCGGGCTTGGCCCGGAGAGCGGGAAGACGAAGCGCGAGAAGTTGACGAGCCTCGAGACGCTGCTGCGGCTCCTCTCGGCCGGTGCACACGATGAGGCGCCGCCGTAGCCTCTCCTTTTGTCTCTCACAAGGCGAGATGCGACGTCATGCGCGAGAAATGTCGCGTTCCAGCTCGAGCGAGGAGAGAAGGCCACTTGAGAAGGTCGACAAGGCTCATGAACGCGCGCTCGCGCGACTCGAAAAGACGGATGACCTGCATGAGGAGAAGCACATGAGTCAGTTACTCCCAGCGAGGAAGCAGCAGGGGAAGAGGAGAGAGAGAGGGAGACGCACCGGCTCGAGCGCGCGCCAGGCTCGTACTTGGCGAGCGAGTTCTCGAGGAGCGGAAGACGAGGTGTGCGGTTCGTACTGCGAGCGACGAGAGATTTCGTCAGAGCTTGCTCATCCAGGAGGGCAAGGCGCAGGTGGGAGAGAGAAAGGGCATGAGAGAGGCCGACGCACCTCGTCGCGTTCTCGAGCAGCCGCTCCCGGTCCGGGTGCAGCTCGAGGTACAGCTCGACAAAGCTCGCCACCCCGAGCGGGCCCGTCCACTCGAAGAAGTGGCCCTCGTCGACCTTGGGCGCGCGCAGCGTGTGGCCCTCGAGGTGGCGCACGTACAGGACCCAGGCGCTCCCCGGCCCGCCGGCGGCGAAGCGCACCGCCTTGAGCCGCTCGAGCCACGCCTCGGCAGAGCCCGCCATCTCGCGCGCGTTGCTGTAGATATGCGCGAAGGCGTACCGCCAGAAGTCGACGGCGACGCGGCAGTGCTGGGCGAACCACTCGGAGAGGTCGGCGAGCTCGCAGCGGCTCAGGGTCACCGTGGTGCGGTTCGGGATGAGGCCCAGGTCGACGAGCATGAAGACGAACGCCTCGAGCTCGTGGTGCTCGGCGTTGACGGCGCGCGAGGCCGGGTAGTCGGACAGGTCGTCGAAGGCGAGAAGGACGCGGTCGAGCGGCACGAGCGCCATCCAGTTGCTGCGCGACGTTGGCACGTCAGCACAGGTGTCTGAAGAGAGAGAGAGACCGACTGAAAACTGAGGCGACGCACTCGATTTTGGCGAGCGTGCGCCCGTCGACAGCGAACTCGAGCGGCGGCATCGGCGTTCGGGCGTGCCGCAGCGACGCGACGTTGTCGTTGACCTCGATGAAGGCCTGCTGCCAGTTGCTGCGCGCTCGTCGAGCATCAGGATCGGTGCTTCGGCGGCCGAGAGGGAGAGAGCGGGAGCAAGACGCACTTGCGGGGCTCGTGCACGAACAAGTTGTGCCCGATGCCACTCGGCTTGACGGTCGCCAGGTCGACGCGCTCGAAGGCCGTGGCGGCCGGGGCCCGCAGCCACTCCTCGACAAGAGGTGAGGGAGGCTGGTGCGCGAGGCGGGTGTGGTGCGGCGCAGGATGGCGAGGGAGACGGTCGGCGCCCGTCTCGACGAGGTGGAGGTCGGTAAAGGTCGACATGGCGTGCGAGGCTGCGGAAAGCGGTTGTGCGGGACGGTCGAGGCGGACTGCGAGGCGAGAGACGAGGATGAAGGCGCTGTGAGCGACCCGGCGAGAGCGACGACGGCGCTCATAGCCGGCCGGGCGGCTCCGGGTCGTCCGCGGACAGGCCGGCCGGCGCGATCGAGAGGCGGACAGGAGCTCGAGCGCACGAGCTTCTCCTTGCCGGCGAGCCCAGAAGCAGAGACGAGAGCGAGCAGGTCCGTGCGCGCGATAGAGAGAGGGGGTATCGCCGACGAGCGGTGGGTTTTGCACAGCTGCTCCTGCTACACGGTTCGTCTCCTAGTTTGTCTGCGTGCAGAGGCGAGAGCTGGGGTCAGTTCGGCGGGCGAGAGGGTGCGCGAGCGAGAGGGAGGGCGAGGAGAGGAGGACGCACAGGCTTGATCTTGAAGTGCAGCGAGATGAGCGAGTAGACGAAGATCTGCGGGCGCACGTGCGGCGATTGTCAGACAAAGCATCGAGATAGATCGCAGAGCGCGAAGGCGAGAGAGCAAGAGCGCGAGAGAGCGAGGGACGCACCTTGAGGTCCTGGACGAGGTAGTAGAAGACGCGCATGCCGTCCGGGTCGTCCGAGTTCTGCACGTCGACGAGCGAACCGATCTTGGCCGTCTGCGAAGCGTAGGTGGGAGCGGGAGGAGGGAGCGAACGTCAGCACTGGAGGCCGTGAAGCCTCGAGGAGGAGAGGGAGGTGGAAGAGACGCACCTCGAACGAGATGTGGTAGGGCGGGAGCATGACCTCGAGCTCTTGCCGGCCGACGACGTTCTTCTTGGGCCAGTTGGCGTCATCCTCCCTGCGCGTACGGACGGAGAGTCAGCGAGAGCGCTTACGAGCGAGCCGGACCGGCGTCCCAGGACGAAGGTGGACTTCGAGAGACGCAAGGACGCACTTGACGATCTCAGACTCTGCGACGATGCGCTTGAACTCGTCGAGGACGGCCTGTGAGAGATGCACTGCGGGCGAAAGGGAAGAGGTGGGTCAGCCCGAGCGGGGGGGGAGGTCGACGAGGTCGAGAGGAGCGGGCGCACTCTCTCGCCGCAGGAGACCCTCGTTGCGGTAGCTGCAGGGGAGTGCGAGTCAGTCTAGGTGCAGACAGGCGAGTGCAAGACGCGAGAGGGGGACAGACTTTGTGTTGAGGGCGAAGCGGAGGCGGTTGCCGGTGATCTCGAACTCGATGAACTCGTGGCCGTACGAGCCGACGTGGCCCGAGTAGTATCGGAGGTAGAGCTGGTCGGCCATGGTCGGTCGGGATGGGTGAGCTGGTGGAGAGACGGCCGAGGGCGAGATGAGGACGAGGAGGTGGAGGGAGCGAGGGCGACGAGGCGGAGCGCGGCGAGGTGAAGGGGTGGCGGGGCTAGCTAGACGAGTGCTGAAGCTGTGTGCGCAGTCGCAGGAAGGGTCAGGGTCAGCGTCGACTCGCAGGGCGGCGATGGAGATGAGAGCGGGCGGGGGAGACGGTCGCGACGGCTGACGACAGCACCGCGCGAGTTGCCGACTGGACCACGATGCCCAGAGAGGGACAGTCTACGTACCGAGCTAGTCGAACGCGAGACTCTGTGAGGTGAGGCGGTGTGGAGGGAGCCACCTCTCGTCGGTCGCTCGCGACCCCGCCTGGCTCGCCTCGACCGCCGCTCGTCTCGCCTCGAGCAGGGCAGGGCACTGTCCAGGCTTGCCGTACAGCCAGCGCACGCCCCCTCGTCCAGGTCGCTCGCCCTCGCGCCGCGTCGTCACCTCGCTCGCCTCGTCGTCCGCCCGGCCACCACGGTCATCGCCTCGCCGCTCGACCAAGGACCAGCACTGCAGACAGGGCCACCTCGAGCAGGCCTCGACTCGCACGCACACGCCTGCGCAATCTCGCCCGCCCCTAGTGCTCGCGCCTTTCCCTCCCCCACCAGCCCAGACCTCGTCCCTCGACCGTCGCCGGCCTTCACTCCTCGCCTCGTCTTCCCCGGCCAGCACCTACTACCCGACCAGCTCGGCACGGCCATGTCGTCCTCGGTCACGGCAAAGGTCACGGCGAGTGCGTCCTCGTCCTCTGTATCCACCTCCCCGCCTCCCGCACCTCGTCTTGGCACGCCTTGCCCGCCCGAGCACCACCTCCTTGACCTGTCCCTCGAGCCCAAAGCTGACTCACAGCACCTTGCTCCGCAGCCATCGTCGGCGCGCCCTTCGCCACCGTCACCCAGACGCTCGGCGCAGCTCCTTCGGCGAGCGCTCACCCGGCCACCATCTTTGACCCGGCATTCGGCTCTCCTGTCGCCTTCGATGCGTCCAAGTGCGTCCTTTCCTGCCCCATAGCGACCTCGAGGAGCTCCCGCACTGACGCCGGCACTCGCGCGCAGCCCGCTCATCCTGTTCATCGTCCAGGCCTTCATCATCGTCGGCCTCTCGCGCCTGCTCCACCTCGGCCTGCGCTACCTGCGCCAGCCGAGGGTCATCTCCGAGGTCATCGCGGGCATCCTCGTCGGGCCCTCAGCTCTCGGTGCGTCCCTCGTCTCCTCGTTCTGCGCGCCGGCCCCCTCGGCTCGTGCTGATCCTGAGTGAGCTCCTCACGCACAGGTCGGGTTCCCGGGTTCACGAGCAACATCTTCCCGCCGGCGAGCGTGCCCTACGTCAGCCTCGTCGCCAACATCGGCCTGTGCCTGTGCGTCTCCCCTTCCTCATCTCAAAAGGTCCCCTCCTGCGCGCACAGACCTCGTGCTGATACAGGCCGCCTTCGCGCCCAGGTTCCTCTTCCTCGTTGGCCTCGAGGTCGACTTCTCCCTCTTCCGCCGCAACGTCGCCATCTCGTCGTCCATCTCGCTCCTCGGCCTCGTCATCCCGTTCGGCCTCGGCGCCGCCGTCTCGAAGGGCATCTACGACCGCTTCGTCGAGGCCGGCACGGTCGACTTTGGCACGTTCCTCTTGTTCATCGGGACGGCCAACGCCATCACGGCCTTCCCCGTCTTGGCGCGCATCTTGACGGACGAGAATCTGCTGAGGGACCACGTCGGCGTCATCGTCCTCTCGGCCGGTGTCGGCAAGTGCGTGGCTCTTCTCCTGTGCACTCGTCTCGCAGCCTTGTCGCTCAGCGTGCGGCGAGGCGGGCGCGTAGTCGTTGTGCTACTTGGCCACGAAACTGACTCGCTCTCCCTCTGTGCGCTCGCAGCGACGTCGTCGGCTGGATCCTCCTCGCGCTCGCCATCGCCCTCGTCAACTCGACGTCGGGCCTCATCGTCCTGTACGTCATCCTGACCTCGATCGGGTGGACGCTCGCCCTGTGGTTCCTCGGCCGGCCGCTCCTCAAGTTCATCGGGCGCAAGACGAGGAGCTTTGGCGAGCATGGGCCGAGCCAGAGCATGACGGCGTTCGTCCTCTTCCTCGTCTTGACGAGCGCGTGGATCACGGACCGCATCGGCGTGTGCGTCCCTCTTTCGCTCCTCCTTCTCACTCGCCCTTACCAAGCACTGACCCTGCGCTCGATCCCCTTCCCCTCCTTCCTCCCTCCTTCTCGCCCGCCTCCTCGCCGCGCGCCTCGCCCGCAGCCACGCCATCTTCGGCGCCTTCCTCGTCGGCCTCGTCGTCCCCAAGGAGATCCGCGCGCCGCTCACGGAAAAGATCGAGGACCTCGTCACGGTCCTGTTCCTCCCGCTCTACTTTGCCCTTTCGGGCCTCAAGACGGACCTCGGCCTCCTGAGCGACGGCAGCATCTGGGGCTGGGTCGTCTGCGTCTGCGTCGTCGCCTTTGCGTCCAGTGCGTCGGCTCGTTCCTCTTCCTCTCCCCCCTCGCCTCTGGCTCGCGCTCGAGCTGGCCGAGGGAGCTGAGACTGATGCACACCTTGCGTGCGCAGAGTTCGTTTCGTGCGGCGGCGTCGCCAAGCTGTACGGCATGGACTGGCGCGAGTCGGGCGCGGTCGGGTCCCTCATGGGTGCGTCGAGGTCCTCGCACTCTTCTCGTCGCCGACGTGCTCGTAGGGACACGAGGTGTTTCGCAGCGACCTGCTGACACTTGTCATTCTCTCTCTCCTTACAGCCTGCAAGGGACTCGTCGAGCTCATCGTCCTCAACATCGGGCTCAACGCCAAGATCCTCAACCCGCCCGTCTTCGCCATGTTCGTCGTCATGGCTCTGTGCGTCGCTCCTTCTCTCTCGCACTCGTCATCTCTTTCTCTTCTGAGCTTCTCTGACTCGCCGACGAGCCCCTCTCTCCCCTGCAGCATCACGACGTTCGTCACGACGCCGCTCACGCTCGCCTTCTACCCGTCGTGGTACCGCATCAAGGCCGAGCGCATCCGTCGCGGCCTCGCCGCCGTCCCGCCCGCGCAGGACAAGGCGCTCACGGGCGGCGCAGGCGCGTTTGGCGAGGAGCGCCGCAGGACGAGGTTCGCTGTCGTCGTCGAGCAGCTCGAGCACCTGCCCGCCGTCATGAGCTTCCTCCGGCTCGTGCAGCCTGCGCCGAGCGCGCCGGCGCACCGGGTCAAGGAGATCGAGGCGCCGCTCGCCGGCGAGAAGGGCGAGAAGAAGGCGGCGGCGCACGACTCGGACAGCGACGACGGCGACTCGCCTTCGCCCACCTCACCCTCGACCGGCACCGCCTCCTCGTCGTCGACCTCGAGCGCGATCCAGCTTGCCCTCCTGCGCATCGTCGAGCTCACGGACCGCACGTCTGCGCTGTTCCGCTCGGCCGAGTCCGAGCCGGCCCTCCTGCGCGCCGACCCGCTCTCGGTCGTCCTGCGCGCGTTCGCTCAGGGACTCGGCGCGCACGTCAAGCGCCTCAGCCTCGCGCTCGTCAAGACGGACGACTATGCGCGGCAGGTCGCCAGCTTTGTCGAGGAGACCGAGAGCGAGGTCGTCGTCCTGCCGTGGGCGCTCCCTTCGCCTTCCTCGTCACCGTCGTCGGCCATCACGGCGCCCGCCACCTCGACCTCGGCGGCAGCAGGCGCATCGTCATCGTCGACCGAGGCCGGCGTCGCCGAGTCGTGGCTGCCGAACCCGCTCGAGGGCCTCTTCGGCGGCTCGTCGGCGAGCGTCTCAGTCCAGGGCGCCGTCGGGTACGCCTCGGCGCTGCGCGAGGTCTTTGCAGAGGCGCCCTGCGACGTCGCGCTCTTCCTCGACCGCGCCTCGTCGGCCTCGGCGAGCGACAACGAGCGCGTCGTCGTCGCCGGCCAGGCGCACCTCTTCATGGCGTTCCACGGCGGCAGCGACGACCGGCTCGCCCTCGCACTCGTCGTTCAGCTCGTCAAGGCGCATCCAGGCCTTTCGGCGACGGTCGTCCGCGTCGAGCGCGCGCCCGAGGTCACGCCCGCCGACCGCGCGCTGCTCGGCGCCGAGCTCGGCGACGACGAGGGCGAGGCGAGCAAGACGCTCTCGCGCGAGACGGGCGAGCAGCCCCTCTTCACGGTGCACGGCGGCGCCGGCGCCGGCGACACGCTGTACCCGACCGTCGGCGGCGCGCAGGGCGCGGGCATGCAGTCCGAGACGGAGGACGACGTGCTCGTCTCGCGCCTCTTCCCCTCGAGCTCGGCACCGGACGCCGACTCGCACGCCCGCATCGCCTTCGACAGCGTGCGCTCGGGCGTCCCGCTCGCGCATGCGCTCGCCCGCCTCGCCAAGCTCCGCACCAAGCTCGCCGCCTCCTCGACCTCGGCGGCGTCGGGCGCGCGCGTCCCGCTCGTCGTCTTTGCCGGGCGGGGCCGCCGCGACGCACCTTCGCACACGAGCGAGCTGCGCGCGCTTCTCGGGCAGGCGAGCGCTGCCGGGACGCTGCTGCGCTCGGTCATCGGCGCGAGCGAGGTGCGCCGGGCGCTCGGCGACGCCGCGAGCGCGGTCGTGCTCGATGCCGAGCGGTGCGGCGGCGACGAGACGGTCGTCGTTGTGCAGCGAGGCGGCAAGAGGGGGAGGGTGCCGCGCTCGAAGGGCGTGAGCGGGTGGGGCGCGGGCGAGCTCGCGAAGGGCAACGGCGCCTGAGCAGCTCGAGCATCGGCGGCCTCGACCTCTAATTCCTACACATCCTCATGTACCACTCACTCTGTGCTTTGCCTCCCCGCGCGCTGGTCGTCGAAGGCCTCGCTCTTCCTCCTTGTCCTCGTTACCCCCTCTCCTTCGGCTCCCTCTATCCCCTTAGCCTCCTCTTCCTTGGCCGTGTCTTCACTATCCTGTCATCTTACTCTCTGTCTCGTTCGCTCTCTTGGCGATGGAGAGCACATGGCGAGTCGTCGTCCTCAGTGCTCCAGCTCGTCGCGTCCGTTTCGTTCGCGGGCAAGGTCCGGATGGCGCTGCTTGGCCGCCCCGAGCTCTTCGAAAGGGCTGCTGAGCTCTCAGAAGGAAGCGCGCCTCGCCCCTTTGTCTGCATGTGAGGCGAGCCGTGAGCTTTCGCGCGAGGCGTGTGCGCTCGCCCACGCTCCTCCTCGTCCTCCGTCGTCCGCACTCCGCACTCCTGTCCAGCATGGCAGACCACATCACCGCGCCAGCCTCCTTCTACAAGCCGACCGAGCGCCACCGCGACGCCGCCCAGCCCTCTCCCGCCCAGCGCCGACCTCCTCCCCGCCCCCAGCCCGATGAGAACGGCGGCCTCCCTCGCTCGCCACACAGCACGCCGGGCACCCCGCAACGGCCCGCGCCAGGGTCTACCAGCTCCTCGCTACTCGACGCACCTCGCGCTCACCCCTCGACGTCGCCCCGCCCCGCTTCGCCCGAGTCGCACCTCGCCCCGGCGGCTCGACACGCCCTCGCCGCCTCTCAGCCCGCCGATACCACGAATTCGACGGCACCCAGTCCATCGGGCCCCAACAAGCGCGAGCTGTCGTCCGAGCTGAGCGAGTTGTCGGACAGCGACGACTCGGACGACAACGAGTGCCAGGACGAGCCGTCGAGCGGTGCAGCGCCAGTGCGCTCGGGCACCAAGGGCGGGCCTGTACCGACGGTGTGGAAGAAAGAGGTGGACGAGGCCTTCATGCGCGGTGCGTCCTCCAGTTCCCTTCCCTCTGCCCGGCCCCTCTGCCCGGCCCGTCCCTGACCCCTTCTCCTCCTCGCGCGACAGCCCTCGAGATCCTCCCCGACCTCGGCTACCAGCACGTCCTCTTCAAGGGCAAGCTCGCGCAACGGCCCGACCTCATCAACGAGTACCTCCGGCGGCAGACGGGCGAGATCCGGACCAAGAAGCAGTCGAGGAACCGCGTGTCGACCTTGCGGCACGAGAACCCTCGCGACAAGCAGCGTGCGTCCTCCTCTCCTTCTCTCTGCTGCGACGAGGTCAAGCTATCGCGAGCTAGAGCTGACCTTCACACTACGCCCCTGCAGTCGAGAAGCTCCTCGTCGGCCACCACGTGCCGCAGCGCGAGATTGAGAAAATGGACTGGGACACGCTCCTCGGCCCCGACCAGTTCCCACACGTCGCTCCTGCCGAGCTCAAGAGCCCGAGCGCGTCGTTCAGGCCGTACGAGCGCGCGAGGCCGGCGCCGCCCGTCCCGAGGCCCAAGAAGAGGCAGAAGGTGCGCCGAGCGGCCCCGGCCGCAAGCTATCGATGCGCGCAAGGCGCGTCTACGAGCTCTACGTCCTGGCACGACCTGAGCCAGCTCGACACTCGCACGTCGTCTGGGCCGTCACCGCCTCGACACCGCCCGCCGCGGCCGCCTGCGCCCTATCACGACCCTCGGCCGCTCCTCCCGACCGCCCTACCCGCCATCGCCGCCCCTCTGGCGCTCGACTCGGCCCACCACCCTTTCCTCCCTGACCTCATCGCCTTCTTGTCAAGCTTCCACTCGACGCGCGAGCACGGCCCGACCGCGCGCGCGCTCGTCGCCATCGGCATCGACTCGCTCGCCGCCCTTGCCCTCCTCCTCGTCCTCGAGCCGAGCTCGCTCGAGCTCCTGTACGAGCACCTGCGCAGGACGGTCGGGCTCGGCCCGCTCGACGTCGCGTGGCTCAAGAAGGCTGTCGGCGCGGCGAGGGACGCGTTCGCGAAGGGAGGGTAGCTCGCTTGGGCGGGCGAGGAGCGTAGCTTGTGTATAGGTGCAGCGTAAGGTCGTCTGCAATGCTGTGCTCCGACTAAGCTGTCCTATTTACTGCTGTCTGCGAGCGCACGGCGTTCTCGAGGTGGAGCGGTGCTCGCGCCTCGCCTCAGCTCGTCACCCAGCTTCCGTCGGCTCGCCCCCGCTCAGCAGCCGACACAGCTAGCCCGAGAGCTCAGCACAGCTCTTCAGGTGCGGCAGCACCACGCGCACGGCGCACCAGCCGTTGCTCGACTCGCAAGGGCGCCATCGCCGAGACGAACGGGTGCGTCCTCTCTTGCTCGTCTCACAGCACTTAGGGCGGCTAGCTGACACACTCAAGGCCCTTCACGCTGCACGCAGACCACCGCCAGCCCTCCTTCCGCGCCCGGACAGGCCTCGAGCCGTCCCTCGGATCGTCATCAGCACCTCCCGACTCTCGCCCTCTCCTCTCTACCTCACGCCGGCCGACGACGGTGCAAGAGCAATGGTGGGCTCAAGAAACCTACTGCCATGCCCTACGAACGATAGCTGACCCCGTGACCTTGCTGCAACAGGCCCGCCTTCGCTCACCGTCCGCAGATTCATCTTCGAACCCTCGCGCGCGCAAGAGGCCAGCCTTCTCGGTCGACAGCGACGGCGGCGAGAGCGACTCAGACTCGGTGCGTCCACGTCTCGCCCCCTTCTGGCACGGCGGCGCTGATTCTCACTCTCCGCTCGCAGGCCGGCAGCGACGACTCGAGCCCGCCGGCCAAGCAGCCCGTGTGGAGCCCGACGCTGGACAAGCATCTGCTTCGAGGTGCGTCCCCTCTAATACTCAGGAGCTCGCCCGGCGCCTGTACTGACGACGCTCCCGCTCTGCAGGCGTCGAGGTCATCCCCAACATCGGCTCGCGCACCGTCCACCTCGGCACGGACGGCGAGACGTACGGCCGCAGCGCGCTCATCAGCGAGTACATTCGGCGGCGCACGGGCGAGTACCGCAGCCGTGAGCAGGTCTCGAGCCGCTTGCAGAGGTTGCGCGGGGTTCGACAGAGCCGATCCTGTGCGTCATCGTCTCCCTCGCTCTCTCCTCGCCGAGCCCTCGAGCCCTCACTGACATGAATGCCAATTACTGCGCGCAGTCGACAAGCTTTGCGCCGGGCCCAAGATCTCGACCGCCGCCTTCTTCGCCATGGACTGGGCTCAGCTCGTCGGGCCCGACCTCTTCCCCGAGACGGCTTCGGCCGCCACCGCCGCCAACACCAAGATGCGGCGGCACAAGCGCCTTGTTGCACGCGCAGCGGTCAAGCGTCAGGCGCGCTCGGCGGCGTCGCGCTCGGCGAAGGGCACGAGCGCGAGCGGGAACAGCGGCCGGTCGTCCCGCTCGCGGCGCACGGCGCGGACCAGCGACGAGTCTTCGTCCGACGCCAACAGTGCCGAGGACGGCGAGGGCGCGGCGGGCGGGCACGGGCGTTTGAAGCGGAGCGGGACGAGCAGGTCGAGCTCGCCGGCGAGGCCGAGGTACGGCAAGCGCTCGCGCTCGCGGGCGACCCGGCGCGACGGCGGCAGCAGCGGCGCAGGGCGTCGTGGCGTCAAGGAGGACTCGGACGAGGGGGCGAGCGCCAAGGAGAACGGCGCCGGCCCATCGTCGAGGTCCAAAAAGGCGCGCCGCACGCCCGGCCCTCGCTTCTCGAACTTCCTCCCCTCGCCCTCGCCCTCGACCCACTCGCCTTCGCTCTCCCTCGCCACCTCGACCCTCTCGACCCTCTCAGCGTTCCTCGCCGGACTCAACCCGTCCCTCATCCCCCTCGCGCCGCCCCTCGTCGCCGCCGGCCTCGACTCGCTCGACGCGCTCACCAAGCTCGCCCTCCTCGAGCCGTCGTCGGTCGCACTCATGCTCGAAAGCACGAGGCAGTGCGCCGAGCCGCCCGTCTCGGTCGTGCAGCTCAGGCTGCTCGGGCGGCAGCTCGAAGAGGCGGGGCGTGCGCTGCGTGCCTGAGCAGCGGTGCGCCGGGTCCACCCTTCCTCTCTCGCTTTCCCTCCCACACCCTCCCTTCTTCTCTTGTTCTCTCTCCTCGTCCTCTCCTTCCCTTCCTTTGTGCCGCCTGTCGTACCCGCTTTGCACCTGTCCTTTGTCCGTCCTCTCCACCTCCTGCAACTCGTCGTTCTCGCTTGCCCTTTCACGCCCGGCTCAAAGAGGCGCGCTCGAGGCAGGATGCGCCGAGATGGGCTGAGGTATGAGGGCCGAGCCGAGGCGGGCTCGGGGCGGGTCGAGCGAGTGCCAGCTGTCGAGGCGAGCCGGGATCGGAAGCGAGCGGGGAGGGCGAGGTCGTCGAGGCCGGTACGGCGTGAGGGCGCTCGTGCGTGGGCTGTGAGCGTAGCTGCACTGTAGGAGACCGCAAGGAGCTAGCGTACAGCGCCCCAGAGGCCCAGCGAGAGCTGCAAAGCGGCTTCATCAGTCGACGCCGACGAGCTCGAGAGCGGCCTTGCCTCTTCCCCTCGCACCTCGCTCGATCGACCATGAGCACAGCCAGCATGCGTCGCAGTGCACCCTTGCACCGCCTGCGCCAACTCGCATCCCACCTGCGCGCCCCGCTCCTCTCCTCCTCCTCGGTCGCCTCGCCCTCCCCACTCGCCGCCCGCACCTTCGCCTCGTCCTCCTCCGCAGCAAGCCCGCCGAGCCGACCCTGGATCTTCACCACCTCGGCCGCCTTCCACGGCAAGCCCGGCTACCGCCCCGCGCCCGCATCGGCCGGCCTCGGCGCCGACCACCCGCTCGTCGCCTGGCGCGAGCAGGCCATGCGCGAGGGCAAGGCGCCCAAGGAGGGCGCAGGGCACGACTGGTGGTTCGCAGAGGGCGTTACGGAGGCAGAGGGCGCCGGGTCGAAGGGCGTCGTGCTTGGAGTCGCAGGTGCGCCTCGCTCTGGTCCCCTGTCTCGCGCTAGGGTGCCCGGAGGGATGGAGCTTCGTCACTCAGCCCTGCCAGGCTATCCATGGGGTACAGGGACGAGATTGACGACATCTTCTCGTGCGCAGATGGCGTCGGCGGGTGGGAAGAGTCGGGTGTCGACCCGTCGCACTTCTCGCAGGTGCGTCTCTCTCTCGTTCGAGCCGCTGCGCCCTCCCTTTCGCTGTTCATCGGCGGACGGAAGGCGCTCGAGCAACGGCTGCGCGAGAGAGCTGCACGGTCGTCGCAGCGCTGACGCCGCCTCCCTCTCCTCGCTCGCAGTCGCTCATGTGGTTCGCCCGCGAGCGGGTCCGCACGGCCCGGTGGGCGCTCCCACCGCCGACAAAGGACGGCGAGGGCGACGAGAGCGGCATGGCGCTCGTCGACCTGCTCGACGGCGCGTACGGGGACGTCATGAAGGAGGACGGCGTCGTCGCAGGTGCGTCGCGCTCTCTGCCTCTGTCGGGCTCGCTCTCGACGTCGAGAAGTGGAACTGACTCGAGCCGCTTGTTCGTACCACGCAGGAAGCTCGACGGCGTGTCTGGTCGCGCTCGACGCCGAGACGGGCATGCTGCACGCCGCAAAGTGAGTTTCGCTCGTCCCTCACCTCGCCGTTCAAGCGCACCTCGCGTGCGAGACCGTCGTACTTGTGGGGGTCCGCCCAACTCACGCACATCTTTCTCTGCAGCCTCGGCGACTCGGGCTTCATGGTGCTGCGTCCTCAACCGGCCTCGGACCTCCCGCCGACCCCTCCTCCCTCTCCGCCTACCGACGCCTCGACCTTCACCCCGCCGACGCCCTCGGTCCTGTACCGCCTCGTGCACGAGCAGACGCCCCAGATCCACTTCTTCAACGCGCCCCTGCAGCTGTCCAAGCTGCCGGCGGCCGAGCGCGCCCAGGCCGAGAAGGCCGAGCAGCAGGGCAAGTGGCGGAGGGACTTGCCGCGCGACGCCGACGTCGTCAGCTTGCAGCTCGAGGACGGCGACGTCGTGCTCCTCGTCACGGACGGCTACTCGGACAAGTGCGTCCCCTCTCTCGCTCGGGCATGCTCGTCGGCGAGGATGGCGCGAGAGGCGAGGCCTGAGCTGACTCTGTTTCCCTCTCTTCCGCGCGCGCAGCATCTGGGCCGACGGCGAGACGAACCGGCTTGTCGAGCTCGTGCGCACCAAGCTCGACTCGGAGGCGTCCTCTGCGTCGTCGGGCGGCAGCACCGCACCGGCCTCGCCCTCACCCTCGCGCTCGGCGTCCGACGCGGCGCTCGCGTCGTCGATCGCGCAGACGGCGGTCAACTTTGCGCGTGTGGTGAGCGTGCGGCCGGACGTGTACACGCCGTTTGCGGCCGAGGCCAAGCGGTGGGACGTCAAGGGGATGGCGAGCGGCAAAGTCGACGATGTGACGGTCGTGTGCGCGGTGGTGCGCCGGGGCGAGGCGTAGCGGGTCGCTGTATCGAGTGCATTGTGCATGAGAAGGGCTTGCTGCATGTTTGAGAGCGGCCGTCGCTGTTGTTCGTCGCCCGGCTCAGGCGGTGCCAGTGGAGGCGCGTCCGGAGGAACCGCGTTGGCTTGGTCCTCACGCTCGTCCCACTCGCTGCGCCCCTGCTGCCAGCTTGCACGACCGCTCTTTGCACTCTATCAGCCACTCGCTCTCACCCAAGCGAGCCCACACCGCACCGCGCCGCCAAAGCCCGGCCACAGTCGACCCCGCCTCGTCCTCATCTCCGCTCGCGCCTTGTTCCCGGCCGGAACTCGCTCGCACCATGCGCACAGGGTGCGTCCTGCTCTCTCAAGCGCGTCTCGAGGTGCACTGGACTGACTCGCACCCTCTCCCGCAGCCGCCCGAGCCTCGCCGGCTACCTCGCCCTCGCCATCCCCTTCGCCCTCGCCGCGTCGTCGGCACCATCACCAGCAGCACCCGCACTCGCCCTTACGACCCGCCCGCACCGCTCCCTCCTCTTCCACCGCCCAGGCGCAGCAACCGCCGCCCTCCTCGCCCTCGGCACCACCCTCCTCCTCGCCGCCGCGCCCGCCCACGCCCAAGCCCCCGCCGGCGGCAGCGGCACGGGCAGCAATTCGTCGTCGGTCGCGTGCGGGTGGGCGAGCCAGTGCCCACAGCAGCAGCCGTGCTGCTCCGAATATGGATACTGTTCGGCGGGGACAGCGTGCTTGGGCGGGTGCAACCCGCAGGGAAGCTATGGCCAGGGCTACTGCGCGCCCATGCCTGTCTGCTCGAGTGCAAACGTGCGTCGTCCTGTCCTCTCTCATCGAGCTTGCGCCGGCCGTGCAGCTGCCCGTCGAGGCGGCGCACGGCCTGCTCCCTTCTCGAGACGGTGGCTGACTCGCGCTTCCTCCCTCTCTCTCTCTCGAGCAGTACACGTTCGCCGACGACTCGCGCTTCCAGAAGGACCACGCCGACTGGAACGGCGACGCGACCAAGTACGACTGGACCCTCGACAAGCGTGCGTCCGCCTCCTCCTCCTTCTTCCCCTCGTCCCTTTCCTCCCTTCTTTCCTCCCTCGCTCCTCTGCGACTATGCCTCTCCTAGCCATCTTGCTGACGCACGCCCTCACGTGCGCGCAGTCGACTCGTCCAACCCGGCGCTCGTGCAGAACAACGCGCTCGTGCTCACCCTGACCGAGAACGGCGGCGGCACGCGTGTCTCGACGACTCGCACCGTCCTGTACGGCACAATCCAGGCCAGCATCAAGACGGTCGGCGTGCCGGGCGTCGTCACGGCCTTTATCACGATGGTGCGTCTCGCTCGCTCGCTCCTGTTCGGTTCTCGTCACGCTCGGCGGGTTTGAGCTGATCGCGGAGTACGGCGATGGCCCACAGAGCGGCGTCAAGGACGAGATCGACTTTGAGTGGACGACCAACAACACGAACGAGGTCTTCTCGAACTACTTCTGGTGCGTCGCGCCGGCTCGTTCTGCGTCTCCTTCCTGCCTCAGAGTCGACGAGCTGATTCGGTGCACGTGCAGGGAGGGCGACGTCGACGACTACACGCACGGCGGCGAGCACACGGCGCGCAACAACAACCAGCAGTTCATCACCTAGTGCGTCTCTCTCGCTCTCCTCCCTCCCTCCTCTTCAGCCCGAGCGCTTGCTTACCTTCGTCCTCTCTTGCGCTCGCAGCGGCATCGAGTGGACGCCCACCCAGCTCGACTGGCTCGTCAACGGCAAGAGCGTGCGCACGCTGCAGAAGAGCAGCGTCAAGAACGGGCGGTACCCGCAGACGCCGAGCCGCGTCCAGTTCTCGGTGTGGCCGGCGGGCATCCCGGCGAGCCCTCAAGGGGTGCGTCCTGTCTTTCGCTCTCTTTCGAGAAGGCTGTGCGAGCGAAATGAGACGAGGACGGCGAGCTGACGATCTCGAGGTCCGTGCGCGCAGACGATCGACTGGTCGGGCGGCCTGATCGACTGGTCCTCGCCCGCCTACACGGCCGCCAAGGCGTTCCAGGCCGAGGTCGCATGGGTCAGCATTGACTGCTACGCCAACTCGCAGCTGCCGTTCGTGTCGGGCTCCAACTCGAGCTCGTCGGCTTCGGCGTCGTCCTCGGCGGCGAGCAGCTCGTCGACCAAGGGCTCGTCACGCATGGCAAGGCGGCAGGGCGGCTTCGAGCTCGAGAGCGTCGAGGCGCTGTGGAAGCGACAGAGCGGCGGAGCGAGCGTCAACTCGTACCTCTGGGGCTGTGCGTCCCTTTCTTCCTCTCTTCTTCTCCCTCCTCGCAGCGCTTGCCGCGGCTGACGCTCCTCGCCCTCTTACTTGCCCTCGCAGCCAACGACACGAGCGGGCAGATCGGCGTCTCGGGCTCGGACCGCGCGACCATCATCAACTCGCCGTACTCGACCGGGCAGAACAGTGCGTCGCCGTCCTTCCCCCTCGCTCCTCTCGCTCTCTCGCTCTCGAGCTGACCTCTCTCTCCCTCTCACGTGCGCAGTGCTCGTCAAGAACGGCGACACCCAGGGCGTCAAAGCCGGGCCGACGTCGGGCTCGGGCAAGTCGATCTT